>Ga0307992_1001994_pt1 | contig 11777 bp, 4 predicted proteins | sample EllFjometagen133_FD_203162 | JGI IMG/M metagenome (GOLD analysis project Ga0307992, IMG submission 203162) | Marine microbial communities from Ellis Fjord, Antarctic Ocean - #133 | ecosystem: Environmental > Aquatic > Marine > Unclassified | place: Southern Ocean | collected 2014-10-08
TGATAGGGCTCGTCGTCTTAGTGGGTATTGTGGTAAACAACGGTATCGTGCTGGTCGATTACATCAACCGTTTGATCCGTGAAGGCAAGCATCATGTAACTGATGCCATTCTTCAGGGTTCAGAAACTCGCTTGCGACCTATTCTTATGACAGCTCTAACGACCATCCTTTCTATGATCCCGCTGGCCATGGAACTCGGTGCTGGATCCGAACTTTGGGGTCCGATGGCTCGCGCTATTATCGGCGGCCTCTTTGCTTCAACCTTCCTGACACTGTACTTCGTTCCGATCGTGTTTGATGTATTCCAACACAGACGCATGGAAAGAAAATTAGGTGATTCTTGCGCTGATGTTGTTGGAGTACTTGAAACTGAAATCGCAAAATAAAACATACATATACGGGCGGGTTTCAAACCCGCCCTTTTAATATAGGCGGACTTCGGTTCGCCTTTTTTAATTTATTAATAATACGAAAATATCGTCATCCTGAGAAGACTGCCTGCGGCCCCGAAGCCTCGGGATTTAAGATCTCCGTGTAGATTTGAGTAATAAAATATTCAGAGAGATCTCCCTCCGGGACCCCTGCGGGGCTGAAACAAGTTCAGGATGACACTCTTCGCTTTATTTTGGGTTACTAATATTATTTTCTTATCGTATATTTCACTCATGAAAATATCTTTCAAATCCTTCACTCACAACTCCCCTCTCTATGAGGAAAGCATTGTTCTGCGCAACCGCATCTTGATCGAAGCCGTGGGTCGCCATGAAGATTGCCGCGACTTTGATTTTCCCGAGAAGGATATATATATTTCCGCCTTTGATGGTAACACTTTGATCGGCACAGCGATTATCACACCACTCGATGATAACACAGTCCAAATGCGCCAAATGGCCGTGGAAAATACCTGTCAGGGAAAAGGTATTGGCAGGGCTATTTCCAAAGAATTTGAGAGGGTAGTCCTTCAAAATGGATACTTAAAAGTTATTCTCCATGCACGAGAATCGGCGGTGCCCTTTTATAAGGCACTGGGGTATGAGCTTGTTGGCGATGTGTTTTATGAAATTGAGATTGCACATTATGAGATGAATAAATTCTTAAAAGATAATTCGTAGCTTAACATTCAATAAAATAAATATTATGTCATCCCGGAAAGATTGCCTGTAGTAATCTTATCCGGGATCTCATCTATTGACCACTCCATCATATTTTTGAGAAATAAAATTATTTAGATCCCAGGTCAAGCCCGGGATGACATGGTTATATTGCGTTTGGAATAATCTTCTTGCATAAAAGAAACGGGCTCGACATTCTACTTCGCTAAAGCTTCGTAGAATAAATTTTGAGCCCCTACGTTTTTCGCATCACGAGTCACGCGTTACGCGTTATGATTTACATCTTTTTATTTTTTTTCTTGAATCTCTCTCCCAATCATATTATTCTTATTACAAATACACTTGAGTGCTGTGTGGCGCAACATGAATGAGTGTGTAAGTATTATGTCTAAATCCAAGCTAATCATTGTTACACTTGCGTTTGTCGTGCTTTTATTTGCCGAACAACCGCGCGAGTACATTACCTCCAGAACAAATAATCCTCCTGTTATTGACGGTATTCTTGATGATACCTGCTGGAAAACAGCCCAAAAATCTCAAGACTTCCGAATGCACCAACCCCATGATAACATACCAGCATCGTTTGATACAGAATTTTCTATTCTTTACGATAATAACAACCTTTATGTGGCAATTCGAGCTCATGATCCCGAACCGGACAAGATATACAGACAAATTACGCGACGCGATAATGTAAACTCTGAGTTTGTGGCTTTATGTATTGATAGTTACTATGACAAAAATACCTGTTTTTGTTTTTTTGTCAATGCCTCCGGTGTCGTTGGTGATATTTTTATTTCAAGAGATGGCGAAAATAATGACGAAAGCTGGGACGCCATTTGGTGGGCAAAAACGACTATTGATGAAAAAGGATGGACAGCCGAATTCCGCATTCCTCTTTCACAATTACGATTTACCGATAAAGAAGAACAGATCTGGGGTCTGGATATAATGCGGGATATCCATCGCCTTAACGAAGAAAATTTTTGGATGGAACATAAACGCGATGATCAAGGCTTTGTCCATCAGTTTGGAGTGCTTCGCGGACTTCATAATATTAAAGCCAGAAAAGTTGCCGATATCTATCCCTATTTCGTCAGCTCATTGAACACCTATGAAGCTGAAGAAGGTAATCCCTATATGGATGGCTCTGACATAAAAGTCAACGGTGGAATTGATGGAAAGATCGGATTGACCAATAACTTTACTTTAGATTTTACGGTAAACCCGGATTTCGGTCAGGTGGAAGCTGACCCGGCAACCGTTAATCTTTCTGCTTTTGAAACTTTTTTCGGAGAACGGCGACCTTTCTTTATTGAAGGAAATGTCATTACCTCATTTAAACTTGATGTCAATGGCGGTACAGAACAGCTCTTTCACTCCCGTCGAATTGGGCGTTCTCCACACTATTGGCCTGACCTGAATGATAATGAATATGCAAAAGTCCCTAATGCAACCGATATTATTGCCGCCGCAAAAGTTACCGGTCGAACGGAAAAAGGGCTCCGCATCGGTGTCGTTGAAGCCGTAACCCAAAAAGAATATGCAAGTATTTCCTCCAATGGAATTGATTCAACTCAAACGGTTGAACCATTTACCAATTATACTATCGCTGCCTTGCGCCGGGATATGAATGAAGGTAAAACCCAAATGGGCGTTATTGTAACGGCTGTAAACCGAAAACTTGATGATGAACATCTGAACTATTTGCATAAACAGGCTTACACAACAGGGCTGGATTTCCGTCATTATTTTAAAGACCATATTTGGCAGATCGATGCGCGAGTTCATGGTTCCTACGTACAGGGATCAACCGAAGCTATTTCAGAAACTCAGCAAGCTTCATCTCATTTATTTCAACGCCCGGACGCACCTTGGGTAAATTATGATAGTACACGAACCTCTTTATCCGGTCATGGCGGATCTGCCAGGATCGCTAAATTTGGCGGAAAATACCGAGCCGCACTGAAAGTCGGGTGGAAATCCCCTGGTTTGGAATTAAACGATGTCGGATTTGTAGGCAGCACGGATGAGATCAGACAAAATATTTGGTTAAGCTATCAGGAATCAAAACCTTCCTCGTTCTATAATTACTTTTATGTCAATTTTACTCAATGGAACAATTTTAACTTTGGCGGTCAGCATCAAAACTCAGGAGTCAACACTCAGGGTGAGATTCAATTTAAAAATCTTTGGGACTTCAATGCCGGACTTGAGATCAATTCAGAGTATCTCAGTTCTACTGCTTTACGAGGCGGATCTCGTTTGTTAACGCCATCTTCGACTTACGGTTGGTTCTGGCTCGGCAGTGATTTTACTAAAGATGTTGATATCTGGGTATTTATGCTCAATGGTGCAAATAAGGACGGATTAAAAAGATCTACCCAACTTGAAACTGAAGTTGATTGGAAAATAAGCCAATATTTAAATTTTTCCATCTATGCCAATTGGGAACGTGAAATGTCGAGCTTCCAATATGTTTCTGGCGTCGATTTCAATGACGAAACACATTATATTTTGTCAGATTTAAACAGCGAAACTGCCTCTATGCAATTGGGTGTTAATTGGAATATTTCGCCTAATATCTCTCTTGAGTATCGTGCTCGGCCTTTCTTTATGAGCGGTAAATACAACAACTTCAAAGTTGTGACCGACGGCGAGAATAAGATCTATGAAGAACGTTTTGATCTTTTTACTGACAATATTTCCTTAGAAGATGATGTTTATTCCTTTGATGAAAACCGGGATATGTTTACAGATTATACAATTGATGATCCGGATTTTGTGTACAGTTCTTTTCAATCTAATTTCGTTTTTCGCTGGGAATATCAGCCCGGATCCACGCTATTTCTAGTGTGGTCTATGAACAACAATCTCAGTACGGGTGACAATAGTCTAAACTTACCGGATAATATCAGGGCCTTAAATGATGAGATTCCACAGAATGTGGTGCTGGTGAAGGTATCTTATAGACTGGGAAGGTAAACAATTGAGAATTGACAAAGGACAGTTGATAATTTAATTAACAATTATTAATGAACAATTAAAGAGACGAAGCAATGCTTCGTCTCTTTTTAATATTGTACTATTTGATGCAATAACTGTCAATTGGTCTTTGATAATTCCATTGTCCCTTGCCTGCCCTGCGCCGTGCCATGTCGTAGCTTCAGCGAAGACTGGAAGTTTCAACGAAGCGGGGTCTCAATCGTTAATTATCAATTATCAATTGATGTTCGCATTATCGAGCCTTTTTGCTATGCTAACTTATTCGACCCCTTCAGGGTCGTTTGTGTTGTGGATAAAAATGCCTATACTGTTATTGAACCCTTTCAGGGTTCCATGTCTGAGCAAATTTATAATTATTGGATCAACTTAAATAATTAGGAGAAATTCAATAGTACTTCTGTTGAACACTTTCAGGGTTTCTATTAGACCATCTTGATAATTTCTATGTCAAAGAAAAAGAATCCCGTAGGGATTCAATAACAGTATAGGCGTGCATCTATATAAAAAATGACCCTGAAGGGGTCAAATATATTTTGACTTTGTACTTTTGCCTTTTGCCTTGTTCGCATTAGCGAACAAGCATCATCTTCTGCATAATAACAACCGGTTCGTTATCAATAACGGCGACCATGCGGCAAAGATATACGCCACTGGGGGCAGACATACCGGATTCTGTTTCACCGTACCAGCGTACACTGTAGTTCTGAGCATCCTGATACTTGTTAACCAGAACGTCCATCTCTTTACCGAGCAAATTATAGATCTTAATGCTGACCTGTGCGCCAACCGGCAAACTGTAACGAATATCGGTATATTCCCTAAAAGGATTTGGCGTGTTGGGAAGTAGTTCTAATTTTTCAGGATTAGCCATGAGAAAGCGATCCACCTGATGCACATAGACCGGCATATAAAAAAGAATGACATCATGACCATCGGTGACACGGATGGTAATAGCATCATTACCGGATTTATAATTTTCGGTGAAAAATATGATGCCGCCTTTTTTATCTTTTTCTTTTTTCGCCTTATTAATATTGTCATCCACAAGATAGCGTACATAACGGCCGGGGGTTATATCCCAGGTCAGATCACTCAGATCATTATCAACATCGTAAATAACATCTTCAAATATAATCGTATCGGAACTGTTAGCTTTAAATGAAAGTGAATCGGGAAGACCCATGGTGAAATACGGTGCATCGTTCACGGCTATCACCGGAATGGTCCAGCTCTTTTTTACATTCTTTTTTCCGTCCGAAGCGGTAAACTCAAACTTTTCTTTTCCGTACCAATCTTCCAATGGCCAGATCATCAGCGTGTCTTTTTTCTCATCAACATAAAAATTATCACCGACCTTATAATCTAATTTTATCTCATCACCCTTGTCGGGATCGTAGACAAATTGTCTTACATAGGCAAGCGGAAGCACCATTGAACCGTCTTCCTCAATACTGGTGTCAGGCAATGCTTTCCAGCGCGGAGCGTCGTTTACCGGCTTAATGTGTATTTTCATGTAACCCGTATCACGTAATCCGCCATCATTAACGATCATACCGATCCTGGCATCACCGTTCCAATCTGCATTGGGCACAAGCGTAATTGAATTTTTACGTTCATGTATTTTTAGATTTTTATCCGGGATAAATGACCACATCATATCAGAAGGTTTTGTTTCAACATCTTCTGCAAGTTGTTCCATATAATTGAGATCAAGCGCAAGAGTATCATCCTCGTTCCATGATCTTGGGTCCGGATCCCGCATGATGGGTTTATCATTAACGGATAAGACTCTCAGTGCATGATCCAGCGTATCGCTCAACTCACCGTCATTCACAATTAAGCAAACATGAGCGTCACCAAACCAATTTTTATCTGCGTAGAAATAGTATCTGTCGTCTTTTTCCTGAACATGGATATGCTGTGATGGCGCAAGTGTCCATTCAAGTTCCTTTGAACTTGTTTCCACATCATTGACCAGTTTATAGAGACTACTCTTTTGAACCGTCAGGGTATCGTCTTCAAGAAATATTCTTGGTGGAACCTTTGGGAGAAATGCCGGTGCATCATTGACCGGTAGAACATGTATCTGCCAAATTCGTCTTGCGCTCAATTCACCGTCAGATACTGTCAGTTCAAGCGAGTCCGTTCCAAACCAATCACTCGATGATGTGCAGCGGATCCGTGCACCGTTATAATGGACACGGACTTTTCCTAAACCTTTGACCTGCCATTTTAATTTCGATGATGAAGTTTCAACATCCTTGGCATATTTTTCCAGTTCTGCCCGGTTGATAAATATGATCTCGTCTTCATTGAATAATTTGTCGGGCAACAATGCCAGTTCAGGTACATCGTTCACGGGTGAAATTGTGATCGTCCAATAAGCCGTATCGGTAAGTTCACCGTCGCTGACTGTTAAAAGCAAAATGTCCTCACCGAACCAGTTCTTCTCCGGCATGAGTGTAATCTTGCCACCCTCGGCGGAAATGGATACATGCTCACCTGAATAAACATGGAAACGCAATAATGAATCCGGGGTTTCCATATCGCTTGCATGCTCATCAAACCAGGTCAAGGGCAAGCGATAAAGCTCGTCCTCGGGAAATTCGGTATGGGCTATTGACGTCCATTGCGGTGCATCATTCACAGCTTCTACCGTGATCTGCTGAACAAGGGTATCACTTGCTATGCCGTCACTAACGATAAAAAATAAGTTGTCTGTGCCATTCCAATCATCAGCCGGACGGTAAAGAAATCTATCGTTTTCAACCTGAACACTTTTGGGTTCACCAAGTATCTCGATCGAAAGTTCATCAGTGCTATCAACATCACTGACATAAGTCATCAACGAATCCTTGTACAAGACTAACTCGTTATCTTCAAGAACATTTTGTGTAACAGGTTGGTTATTGACGACCGGTGCATCGTTTTGAGATAGAACAATGATGGGAAATTGAACGGTTTCGCGTAAATTTTCTTTTTCATATGTAATGCTCAGATTTGCCGTGCCGTGCCAATTCTCGAATGGGATTATTTTTACCCCTACAAAATCTATCTCAAGATTGATATTCTTATTATCTATAGAAGGGAAATATTCAATGCCGCTATTTTTAGAGTAATTCTTATATGCGAAATAACCTTCCTTATCCTCAGAAATCGGGATCATCTCCGGGTTTAAGGCCTTGATGCCTGTATTGGCATAGAAAAGTGGTCCGCCTATGCCATTTTGTTGAATGATATCGGGAAGCTTATCTTCGTTTAAATCATAAATAGCTATTTTCCCATTTTCGTCCGATAATTTAACTGTGCGATAAGAACTATCTACTTTTTGAAAAACAACATGCAATCCATTCTCACGAGTAATGCGATCTATAAGACCGTCAAGGTCGAGATCCGCAAGGACCGTGTCTGTATAAATGTTGCTCTCATCGTTTTTTATTATTTTTTTCTGGTCCGCATCAAGATGTATTGGCGCTTTAAAATCACCGGCAATAAAGACCCGTTGTGGTAGCGCCAAGGCAAACACAGCTATGAGAGAAACCACGATAATAAGAAAGATATTTCGTTTCATTTTTCTCTGTTTTTCGGGTTCATCGCGAACGGTTAAATGTAATTTTTATTCACTAATTGCACAATTTAATTTTTGATTAATAGTAGAGACATGCCTTGCCTTGCCACGGCTTTCAAGCCGTGGTAATAAACACCAATAAAATCGGGTTTTAACCCAATAATTCCAGGATGACATAAAAATTGATATCTAGGGTAGAGACGCGATTAATCGCGTCTCTACCCTGAATATGTCGCTTGTTCAACCCCTCGACTCAGCTCGGGGTTGGGAGGTGGTGGTGTACATATGCCTGGGGTTTCACCCCGGGTTATTATTTGTTTAACCCTTCGACAAGCTCAGGGTTACAAATAACCCAGATATATTGAGAGATTGAACCTCTGGTTATTGTTTTGTTTTACCCCGACTTTATGGAGGGGTTAAATATTATAACCCGGCATGAAATGCCGGGATATTGGCAAACTTAATTAATCAACCCCGAGCTAGGTCGAGGGGTTGAACTATTACCTTCCGGCCTGCCCCGAACAATCGGGGGTCGAGAATTTATTTCAAGCTCTTTCGACCAGCCAGCACCCATCCCTCGTCAAGCCTCCGGTTGGTCGAGCTGGCAGGTCTGATATTCTGATCGTTAATGTAATCACCAAATCGCATTTACAAAGAGATCCTGAACCCACCAGCAAATAGCCGGCGTTTCACCGATATTCATCGGCGCAGGCAGGATGACCATTCTTCGATAGAATTACGGATGGCAAGCACGATATGTTCTTTGCAACATGAAATAGATCTCTCCCCGTCCCGATGCTTCGGGATCGGAGCTCGGGATGACAGACTTTCTTTTCCATCCTGTATATCCTGTTATCCTGTCTATAAAAATCATATCTAAAAGCAAAGGGCCCCGAAATTTCGGGGCCCCTACAATATTTTACCAGTTACTAGTTACCAGTCACCAGTTACACTATTTTAGATTTACATTTCACGCAATGTGTGGTATGCGGAACCTCTTCGAGGCGTTCATCGGGAATACGTTCACCACATTCTATACAATAGCCGTAATTAACATCATTTTCCAAACGTTCCAGAGCTTTGTCGAGGAAAGTCAGGAATTTGTTTTCACGCGCGTATTGCATAAATGCTTTTTCGCGTTCCTGAGCATCAGTACCAACATCAGCCATGTGATAGGCGTAGTTGGAATCCAGCTGTGAGCTACCGGGTGAACTATCTATAAATGATTCGCGTTTTTTTTCAATTTGTGTAACAGTTTCTTTGCGTTTTTCAAGAATGACCTCCCGAAAATGCTTCCTCTCGGCTTTTGTTAGCTTCGGTCCTTTTCTTTTAATGTCCGGCATTTTACAATCCTCTCTGTAGATTATTTTACACGAATAATATTAATAATTATTGCTTCATTTCCAACTTTTATTTCTTTACTGGCATCGTAATTTTCTGCGCTTTTTTCAAGAAGTCTTGCAAGTGTCTCACTTTCAAGATATTCCCGATATACGGCAACAGCTGCCATAACTTCATCACTTGCGTTTAAACTCAATTTAATGCGGTCATCCACGTTAAAATCGGCTTCTTTTCGCAAAGTTTGGATATGGCGGACCAAGTCACGAACCAATCCTTCTTGCTTTAATTCGTCGGTCAAGGTGACATCCAAAATAACGACATAACCTTTATCTTCAACGGCGACAACGCCTTCTTTTTCTTTAACGATGATCTGAATGTCTTCGGGACCAACGTTTATACCTGCGACGGAAATTGCTTGGCCACTTTGGATCTGTGCTGCTACGACCGCACCATCCATGTCTTTCAGTCCTTTGACGATCAGCGGCATTTGTTTGCCAACCTTTTTGCCAAGGGTCACGAAATTGGGTTTAGCGTCGTAGGAAACATAGTCATCAATACTGTCGACCAAGGTCACGGCTTTGATGTTCAGCTCTTCTTTGATCTGATCAGCCAACTCGGTGATATATAATTTTTCTTTATCGTTCTTGGCTTTGAACAACATGTTGGCCAGCGGTTGGCGTGTTCTGATGTTCGCCTTATTACGTGCGCTACGACCCATTTCAACGGCTTTAATGATGGTATCAATCTTATTCATAAGGTCTTCATCGAGTATGGTTTCGTCAGCTGTTGGGAAGTCCTGCAGGTGAACCGATTTGGGTGCGTCTTTGTCCACAGAGAGAACTAAGTTCTGATAAATGTCTTCGGTGACGAATGGCAGGATCGGTGAAACCGTGGTAATAATAGTGCGAAGCACAGTGTAAAGTGTGTAATAAGCGCCGAGCTTGTCACTGTCGTTCTCGCTCTTCCAAAAACGGCGGCGTGAGCGACGGACATACCAATTCGACATTTCATCCAAAAGTTTTTCAAATTTACGCATCAGGCGTTCAGCATGAAATTCGCTGAAATCTTTGTTGGCTTCTTTGACAAAAGCATTCACTTTTGCTAGAGCCCATTTATCCAATTGACTGAGATCTTTGTAATCGACCGTTTGTTCGGTGGGATTATAATTATCGATCTCAGCATAGGTAATATAGAAAGAATACATGTTCCACAGCGTAAGCAATTTCTTGCGCAGTCCGTCTGCGGGACCGTACCCAAAATTCAAATTGTTTTCAGGATTGTGGGCGGTGTACATCCAGCGCATCACATCGGCGCCCATCTTATCTGCGGCTTCTTCAAAAGGAATTGAGTTTCCTGCACTTTTGTGCATATCTTTTCCAGTCTCGTCTTTGACCAGTGCGTGACCGAGAACCGCTTTGAATGGTGCGGTGTTTTCTAAAACAGTCGACATGGCCAGCATTGAATAAAACCAGTTGCGGAACTGTCCGGGCAAGGATTCGGTAATGAAAGCTGCCGGGAACCATTGTTTCCAGTACTCATGATCGGTGATATAGTGCATGGTCGAGAAAGGAACGATACCGGCATCTAACCAGGGATTTCCCACATCTGGGACACGCATGGTTTCGGCGCCGCACTTGGAGCACTTGATCCCGATATTATCAATATAAGGTTTGTGAGGTGAGTGACCATCGAAGGCTTCGTAGCCGGTCACTGCTCGATCTTTTAATTCGTCTTTTCCGCCAATGACTTCAAAGTTACCGCATTCTTTACATTCCCAAATCGGCAATGAAAGTCCCCAGTAACGTTTCTTGGAGATCATCCAGTCACCCATGTTGCGTAGCCAGTCCATCTCACGATCGTGGCCCCAGCTGGGGATCCAGTTAATCTGATCGACGACTTTCATCATCTCGTGGCGTAATTCATCCATGGAGATGAACCATTCGTCAACCAGGCGGAAGACCAATTCAGTCCCGTGACGCCAACAAGTGGGATAACGGTGAGTGATCTGATCAATTTTATAACAAATATTTTTTTCTTTCAGGTTCGCAAAGATCTCGGGCGTGACTTCCTGAGAATTCTTGCCTGTGAGATAATCGAAGCCGTCAATGTAATTACCGAATTCATCAATGGGTGCGATGACGGAAATATCGTTCTCCTTGGAGAGCTGGAAATCCTCTTTACCGCAACCCGGTGCAATGTGCACAATACCTGTTCCATCGCTGTCGCTGACTTCGTCCCAAGCAATGACAAAATGATCGACATCTTTCTGTGCGGTGAGTTCATCGAACGGACCGTGATATTTAATGCCAAGAAGATCTTCCCCCTTCATCTCTTCCACAACTTCATAGTCACCAACCAAGATATTCGTCAACTCCTTGGCGAGGTAAAAATATTCTTCCTTGGTCTCAATCTTAACCTCAGCCTCACCCTCAACCTTAGTCTTGATCTCAACCTTATTTTTGACTTTAACATAATCCAAATCCACATTCACTGCCGCCGCCGTATTGGCTGCGAGCGTCCAGGGTGTAGTGGTCCAAACGATCAGAAATTCGTTTTCTTTATCTTTTAGTCTAAATTTGACAAAGACCGTTTTATGGGTCAGGTCTTTATAGCCCTCGGTCGCAATCTCATGTTCACTCATGGCAGATCCACAGCGCGGGCACCAGGGCATCACATCGTGACCTTTATAAATTAAACCGCGATCGTTACATTTCTTGAGGAAATGCCAGATCGTGTAATTGTTCTCATCG
>Ga0307992_1001997_pt1 | contig 11769 bp, 11 predicted proteins | sample EllFjometagen133_FD_203162 | JGI IMG/M metagenome (GOLD analysis project Ga0307992, IMG submission 203162) | Marine microbial communities from Ellis Fjord, Antarctic Ocean - #133 | ecosystem: Environmental > Aquatic > Marine > Unclassified | place: Southern Ocean | collected 2014-10-08
CATTATGATTGTTGAATGTGCGTTGTTTATTACATCTCTTGTAACCAAAGATGGATCTAAACATCGGTATGATAAGATTATTGCCTTTGGTTTTTTCTCAATTATTCTCACAAATCCCTCATCAGAACCATGCCATGCACTAAGAAATCTTGCAACTGAGCCAATACTGCTCTGCTTTTTTGTTTCCCTGACAGCATCTCCGATGAACACAAAATCTGAAACCAAATCATCATAATCTGCAATCAGGTTTATTTTTTTTGCAAATTCATCTTTTTTTACAATAGCCTCACCATATTCTTTTAGATTTTTGGCAAGATTCTCCAGAATATTTTTAATTTCAATTAGGCTTTCTCTTGCTTCATTATACTTAAACTTCTTTGCTTCGCTGATAGCTCTCTTCACTGTAAAACTTGATAATCTTTCTGTCATCAAATCCCTGACTCTTGAGGCAAGATTATGGCCCTCATCAACTATAATAATTGTTTCATTAATATCTTTTTGTATTCTCTTGAAAAAAGAATCTCTTATAGCTGGGCTGAAAATATAATAATAATCTGTGACAATAACATCTGCATCTTTTGCCATCAAGGATGAAATCTCATAAGGGCAGAGCTTGTATTTTGAGCATATGTCCTTAACTGTTTCTGTATGACAGGGGGGTAATTGTTTTAACTCTGACAACACTGCTTTTGCTTTTACAGTTGGTTTTGATTTTTTTCTTGTGTTTGAATAAAACTCACATTTATCATCTTCTCTTACGGTTTTGCAGTAATCTGCAAACTCACCTGAATAAAGCATTTCAACACCTGGAACAGGGCACATCCACTTCTTGCCTATGATATCAGCAGCTTTTATATTAAGGTTGTATTTTTCTTTTATTTTTTTCAGTGTGTTTATTGCAATGACATGCTGCGTATGCCTATTTGTTAGGAAAAAAACTGTTAATTTATTTTTTATTGCATGAGCCAGTGCAGGAGCCAAAACACCAGCTGTCTTTCCAATGCCTGTTGGGGCATGCATAATTAGGCTTTTTTTGTTTTTAATAGCATTATCAACATCTAATATCATATCCTTTTGTATTTCTCTTACTTTAGAATGGGGGAATAATAATTTAGCTAGTTTATCTTTTGATATCATATTAAAAAAAGAAAATAGTTGCTATATAAATCTTTATCTTAAGAAGCAGATTATTTTCCGAGTTTTTCCTTAATCTTTTTTGCAAGTTCTTTTCCTTTTTCAGTTAACAAATTGCCTGTTTTTTTACCAGTGCTTTCAAATACTGCCTTGCCCTTCTTAAGGTTTCTCTCCATTATTAAACTATAATCATGCATAACTGCCGGCATGTCCTTTACCCTATTGCCATATTTCTCAATGAATGCAACAGTTGTCAAAGGAAATTTTTGAGGGGCTTTTGGCTTTTCATCAGAATAGCCAATTGTTATTATTACTTGAGGCCTCACATAATCTGGTATGCCAAGAACTCTCGAAACAACATTCTCATCAAATGCACCAACCCAGCATGCTCCCAAATCAAGAGAATGAGCTGTTAAAAGCATATTTTCAACAGCAGCTGCACAGTTTTGTACAGAATAAAGCCTCTCTCCCCTTATGCCATAAAACCTTTCACTTTTTTTCAGATCAGAACAAACAAGTATATGAACAGGTGCTTTTGACATCCATTGCTGCCTTAATGATGCTTCTGCAATTGCTTTTCTCTTTTCTTCATCCTGCACTACAATAAAACTATAATCCTGTATATTTCCAGAGTTTGGGGCAAGCCTTCCAGCTTCTAAGATGGTTCCTACCTTATCCCATTCAACTGGCATATCAAGATATTTTCTTATGCTTCTCCTTGTAGTTATACACTCAAAAACTTCCATATTAAGCATTATAAAACTCTTTATTAATAAAATTATCGCTTTATTCAAAAATTATTTATAGTAATGAGATTTATTAAAGGGTATGAAATATATTAGTTTAGTTGAAGTTTACCAAAAGCTTGATTCAACAACAAAGAGGCTTGAGAAGATATATTTTATATCTAAATTATTAAAGGAAACACCATTAGAGGATCTTTCAAGGATAATACTTCTATTGCAGGGCAAAATCTTTCCTCCATGGGATGAGCGTAAGATAGGTGTTGCATCAAGAATGGTGTTAAAAGCAATAAATGTTTCATCTGGTTTAAGTATTAAGGAAATTGAGAATGAATGGAAAAAAACAGGGGATTTGGGCAACACTGCTGAAAATTTAATTAAAAGAAAAAGACAGGTTACTTTATTTTCACAGGACTTGTCTGTCAGCAAAGTGTTTAATAATTTAAGAAAGCTTGCCACCTTAGAAGGACTTGGCTCTGTTGACCAAAAAGTAAAATTAATATCTGAACTGCTTACATCTGCAAAGCCAATTGAGGCAAGATATATTGTGAGGAATGTTTTAGAAGAATTAAGGGTTGGTGTTGGAGCGGGCTCTTTAAGGGATGCAATTGCCTGGGCATCTTTCCCAAAGGTTATTGGAATATTTTTCAAGTGTGATAAATGTAATAATTATATGCCAAATATAGCTAAGTGCCTTGAATGCAATCAGGCTATAGAAAATAAATTTAACAAAGAAGTTAAAAGATTTGATGAGAAAAATGTACTTAAAGTTAAAGATATTAATGAACTTAAGAAAGCAGATATTAAAAAATATGATTTTGTTTTATGCAAAGATGAAAATTTAGCAAGGAAATGTTATAATTATCTTGTTAATGCTGTGCAGGGGGCTTATGATGTTGCAAATGATTTTTCTATTGTTGCAGAAAAAGCAAAAATTGATGGTATTAAGGGCTTAAGAAAAGTTAGTCTTGAGCCTGGAAGGCCTGTAAAGGTAATGCTTGCCTTAAAAGTCAAAGATATAAAAGAAGGCTTTGAAAGAGTTGGAAAGCCAGCCGATATTGAATACAAATTAGATGGCTTCAGGCTGCAGGTACACAAGAAAGATAATAAAATAAAGCTTTTTACACGAAGGCTTGAGAATGTCACAAAACAATTTCCAGATGTTGTTAATTATGTTAAAAATAATGTTAAAGGAGATTCTTTTATAATTGACTCAGAGGCAGCTGGTTTTAGCCCAAAAACAAAAAAATATCTTCCGTTTCAGAGTATTTCCCAGAGGATTAAAAGAAAGTATGACATTAAGAGTATAGCAAAGGAATTTCCTGTTGAGCTGAATGTTTTTGATATTATTTATTACAATGGGAGAAATATGATTAAAACCCCTTTTATTGAAAGAAGAAAACTAATTGAAAAAATAGTAAAGGCTGCTGAAAGGAAAATTGTTTATGTTAAAAATCTTATAACCTCTGATGAAAAAGAAGTTTTGGAATTTTACAATGAGTCCCTTAATAAAGGAAATGAAGGCATTATGTTTAAGACAGTTGATGCTGTTTACAAGCCAGGAGCCAGGGTTGGTCACATGGTGAAGTTCAAGCCTGTTATGGACACTCTTGATTTGGTTATTGTTGGAGCAGAGTGGGGAGAAGGAAAGCGCTCTAATTGGCTGAGTTCCTTTACCCTCGCATGCATTGATGAAAACAATAATTTTTTGGAAATAGGAAAAGTTGGAACAGGAATAAAGGAAAAATCAGAACTTGGAGTTTCATTCAGCCAGCTTACAGAAGAGCTTAGGCCATTGATAATCTCTGAAAAAGGGAAAAGTGTTAGGGTAAAGCCAGAGATTGTTGTGGAAATAAATTATGAAGAAATCCAGAAAAGCCCAACTTATAATTCAGGGTATGCATTAAGGTTTCCAAGAGTGGTGAATTTAAGGTTAGAAAGGTCTGCTGAAGAATGCAGCACACTAAAGATGGTTGAGGAGTTTTACGAAGGCCAGAGACACAGGAAATAAGCTTTATTTTTAGCCTATAATAAATTAAATTATCGTCGAGGAATTTCTAAAATAGAAAGGTTAATAAGCAAGTTTGCACATTAATAACTAACCAAATTCAAAGGGGTGTACTAAATGGCAAAGAAGAAAAAAGCAGCTAAGAAAAAGAAATAAACTCATCAAACTCAAATAAAACAATTTATTTTTTTATTTTTATTTTGCAGGTTTTTTTGCCTGTGGATTCTAAGCCCGTAATTCTTTTTTTATGTTGTCCATAAAACTATTAAAATCTTCTTTCTTTATGCAGGCCCCACAGGCATGCTCATGGCCACCGCCGTAGCCATCAATGTTAATCAATGCTTTTTTGAGTATTTCAGATACTGAAAGATGATCTGACGAGCGAAGGCTGCATTTCATTTCACCATTTTTTTCACGGGCAATTATAATAAGTTTTCTTGGAAACCTGTAAAGAATCTCGTTTGAAAGATCGCCTGTAAAACTCATCTTGTTTGAATAAGTAAAAAGAATTATTTTATCATCTTTGCTGTGCTTTAACGCCTCATCAAGCATATGATTGTAATCTTCTTTTATTTTATTAAATCTTTTAATAATGAAGTTTGCCTGTGAAGTTTCAGCATTAAGCAGTTCATAAGGTGTTTTTATTCTTGTTAATATTTTGACACAACTTAAAACTTCTGAAGTTTTTCCCTTAAGGATAAAAGATAATATTCTTGCAAGTTCTCCAATTTTTGTTTCATATAAAGCTTTTTCTGGCTTTTTTATTTCTGATGGCAATAAGTCAGGATATTCTTTTGAGAACTCTGATATAAAATCTGGTAGGTACCAATCCCCAACTGTCCCGCATGCTGCTATCCATAAATCCTGCTTTACAACCCTATAACAGATGCATGATGTCGGTTCTCCAAAACCGTCTTTTCTTGAATTAAAGTATTTTGTTCCGCTATCTTTAATAATGTTATGGTGGTCTATCCAGATAATTGGAACATTGACAGCGTCTATAAACTCCTGGCTTACCATTGGCTTGTCAACTATGAATACTTTATCTGGACCATAATTCTCAACAGTTTTTATAAAAATCGGCTTGAGTTCAGGGCTGCTCCTTACAACAACACCTTTTCCTTCTCTTTTATATCTATAAAGCAAGAGAAAAGAACAAAGCCCGTCAGGGTCATCATCAAAGAAGAATAGTGGCCTCTTGCAATTATCAAGCTCTTCTCTTATCTCTTTGTAGTGTTTTTCTGTAAGCATATTAATAAGAAAAAATAATTATTATTTAAAACTATAGTTTTATGTATAACAATCAATAAATTTGACTATTGGTTATCATAATGTTCTATTTCATTATTCATAAATTCCAGTTTAATACCTACTGTTTTAAACATCTCTTCAGTCTCTTTACCAGCATGATACTTTTTCTTGCAAACAACACGCTTAATGCCAGCATTTATTATCATTTTTGCACAAGTGCTGCATGGGGTCATCTTACAGTATAATGTAGAACCATTAATAGACACCCCTATCTTAGCAGCTTGGCATATAGCATTCTGCTCTGCATGTGTTGTTCTCATGCAGTGTTTTGAAACAGTGCCATCTTCGTTAGTAATTGTTTTCATCTGGTGTCCAACCTCATCGCAATGTGGCAATCCTGAGGGTGCTCCTGCATAACCTGTTACAAGAATCTGCTTATTTCTCGCAATAACACAACCCATTCTGCCCCTATCACAAGTTGACCTTTTTGCAACTGCTTCAGTTATCTTCATGAAGTATTCATCCCAAGTTGGTCTTTTATATTCACTCTTTTTTTCTGATTCCATCTAAAACATCCTCCACTTTCTTGTAAAGCTCTTCTACTGTCCCTTGATTTATTACTGTAAAATCAGCCATTGCTATTGGCCCGCCTTTTTCTATGTTTTCTATTTCTGCGTAATCCCTTGATTTTGCCTGCTCGTAAGTCATGGGCCTGCTTCTTAGTTTAGTGTCATCTATTTTTAATTTTCTTTTATCTAATCTGTCATATCTTATTTTAGGTGATGCGTAAACAGCAACTATTGTAAGGTTATCTTTAAATTTTTCTTTTAATATTTTATACTCTGACCAGCTATAAAGGCCATCAATAACAACATCTCCATTTTTAAGTAAATTCTCAATCTTTGGTAAGTTTAAGATAGCAAAACAACCCATTCCATGTTTTTTTCTTATACCTTCCCGTATTTTAACTTCATTTTCTTCTGTTGGTTTTAGTTTTTTTTCTTTTACTATATCAAGCGTAATCTGCCCAAATCTTAAGAACTTAAAACCTTTGTCTGTTAAATAATCAGAAATAACAGTTTTACCGCCGCCAGTCATTCCCACAATTGCAATTATTTTATTCATTTTTACATTCCTCATATATATTTAATTCAATCCCAATAATTTTTAATTAATTTCTAATTTCAATTTTTTCAAAATAATCTGAAACAGCTTTTTTCATTTCTTCAAGTTCATTATCATCAAAGGGAATAATCTTTCCAAACTTTTCATCAATAAGCTTGCCTTCCCTTGGAATAAAATTTTGAATACAATATTTTTTTGGCTTTCCGACTAAATTATTAATCCATTTGCCTATTTTTTTAATTTTTTCAGGATCATGATACCCCCTTATGACAGTGGTTCTGAACCCATAGTTAATGCCCGAATTAAAAATTATTTTTATACTTTCCTCAATCTTGCTTAAGTCCACATCAACCCCAGTAAGGATATCATAACTATTTGCATCTGTTTTTATATCCATAGCAACATAATCAATTAATTTTTGCTCTATAATTTCCTTTAATAACCCAGGATTTGAACCGTTTGTGTCAACCTTAATGAGAAATCCTTTTTCTTTTATTTTTTCAAGAAGGTCTTTTAAATCAGGATTTATTAATGGCTCCCCACCAGTAATGCAAACCCCATCAAGGTATTTTTTTCTTTTGTCCAGGAAATCAAGGACATCCTTTTCACTGTAAAATCCTTTTTGGCCATTTGTAAAAACAAGCTTAGGATTATGGCAAAAACCGCACTTAAAATTGCATCCAAATAAAAATATAGTACAGGCTAGTTTATCAGGATAATCAATCAAAGTTAGTTTTTGTAATCCTGCTATTTGCATTCTTAATCCTGTCCTTTTTCTCCTACTTCAAAATCTTTTCTATCCTTGAATTCCTCAGCCTTACCTTCATTCCACTGCTCAACCGGCCTCAAATAACCTACAACCCTCGAATAGACTTCACATTTTGTTTTCATTTTATTACCTCTTTTATTTTTTTAAATTCTTCATTGGAAATTAACTCGCATTTAGGGCAATATTCATGTTCACCAGGAATATAGCCATGTATAGGGCATATGGAGAATGTAGGAGTAATAGTAAAATAAGGCATCCTAAAACTCTCAGCTATTTTTTTTACTAATGCTTTTACCCCATCTTTAGATAATCTCTCACCTATATACGAATGAAATACTGTTCCTCCTGTGTACTTAACCTGAAGTGGATCCTGCAATTCAAGAGCTTGAAACAAGTCGTCTGTAAAATTAACAGGGAGGTGACTTGAATTGGTGTAATAAGGTTTTGCTCCTTTTTTATAACTTGCTTCATTTGCAACTATGATTTTCCCAAATCTTTTTTTGTCACCTTTCGCAAACCTGTATGTAGTTCCTTCAGCAGGTGTTGCCTCCAGATTATAAATGCTTCCTGTCTCTTTTTGGTATTCATGAATTATTTCCCTCATAAAATCAAGAACTTTTAATGCAAATTTATTTCCTTTTTCTGTTGTAATATCCTCGCCAGGCATAAAGTTTATAATTGCTTCATTCATTCCTAACAAGCCAATAGTGCAGAAATGATTTTTCCAGTATTCACCAAATGCCTTGCATACATTCCTCAGATAAAACTTAGAATAAGGGTATAATCCCTTTTTGGTGAAGTTTTCCAGTGCCTTTCTCTTTATTTCCAGGCTTTCTTTTGCAAGATCCATTAACTCTTCAAGACTCTCAAAAAATTCCTCTTCATTTGCAGAGGTAAATCCTAGTCTTGGCATATTTATTGTAACAACGCCAATGCTTCCTGTCAATGGGTTTGAGCCAAATAATCCTCCTCCTCTTTTTCTCAATTCAGTTTGGTCAAGCCTAAGCCTGCAGCACATACTCCTTGCATCCTCTGGCTTCATATCTGAATTAATAAAATTAGAAAAATAGGGTATTCCATATTTTGCAGTCATCTCCCAAATAGCATCATAATCAGGATTATCCCAGTCAAAATCCTTTGTTATGTTATAAGTTGGTATTGGAAATGTAAAAATTCTTCCAACTGCATCACCCTCGCACATAGTTTCTGCGAAAGCCCTGTTAATCATTTTCATCTCCTCTTCAAACTCACTATATGTTTCTTTCTGCATCTTACCACCTATTATGACTGCCTCATTTTTCATATATTTAGGAACCTTTAAGTCAAGAGTTATGTTTGTAAAAGGGGTCTGAAAGCCAACCCTTGTTGGAACAGCCATGTTAAAGCAAAACTCCTGCATGCATTGCTTAACCTGCTTATAATTAAGGTCATCATACCTTATAAAAGGAGCAAGCAATGTATCAAAATTTGAAAATGCCTGAGCTCCTGCTGTCTCACCTTGTAAAGTATAAAAGAAATTTACTATCTGTCCGAGTGCTGTCTTCAAATGCTTTGGCGGAGCACATTCAACCTTTCCAGGAACACCCTTAAATCCAGTTAAAAGAAGATCTTTAAGGTCCCAACCTACACAATATGCTCCTAAAGTACCGAGATCATGAACATGAATTTTGCAGTTATTATGGGCTTTTCTTATTGCCTCCGGATAAATTCTGTTTAACCAATAATTTTTGATTATTTTCTCAACAATATAATTATTCAGGCCTTGGAGTGAGAATCCCATGTTTGAATTCTCTTTTATGGCCCAGTCTTTTTCGCCAACATAATCCTCTACAACATCAATAGTGTCAAATATTGCTTTTATTTCCCTCAAATCCTGATGGCTTTTCCTGTAAAGAATATAGGCTTTTGCGGTTTTTGCATGGCCTTCCTCAATAAGTGTTTTTTCAACAATGTCCTGAACTTCCTCTACCTGTGGAATTTTTTTATCAAATCTCTTTTCTATCTGCTCAATAATAAGATTTCCTAAATATTTTGCTTTTTCCCTATCCTTTCCGCCAACAGATTTGGCTGCATTCCAAATCGCAGTGACAATCTTCTCTTTTTTAAACTTTAGAACCCTGCCATCTCTTTTTCTTACTTTCGTAACCATTTTTTTATTTCCTCACTATTTTTTCAAAGTATTTTTAGGATTATTTATTATATTCCTAAATAAGCTCTTGAAGTCTGAAAGACCCTGAAAATCATCATATACTGAAGCAAACCTTATATAAGCAACTTTATCGAGTTTTTTTAGATGTTGCATTATGAGCTTTCCAATTACTTCGCTTTTTACTTCCTTGCCTTTTCTTCTTAATTTCTCTTCAATTTCATTAACAATTTTTTCAATCTTTTCACAGCTTATTGGCCTTTTTTCGCAGGATTTGGTTAACCCAGATGTTAGTTTATCTCTGTTATAAGGCTCTCTTCTCTTGTCTTTCTTTACAACTATTATTTCTATTTCCGGCCTTTCGTATGTTGTGAATCTTCTGCCGCATTTGAGACATTCCCTTCTCCTTCTTGTTATTCCCTCTTCTTCAGAATCTCGCTTGTTTGTTACCTTTGTTTTTGTGCTACCGCAGTATGGGCATTTCATTTTATTATCAAGGGCCTGTTTGATTTTTTAGGCTTTATTTTGGCCTTATTGCTTTTTTGTTATCTAACAGTTAATACAATATATTGTATAATAGGAACTCAAAGAATACAACCTGTTGTATTCCAGATTATTTTAAAATTATATATCTATTTAAATATTTCTATGCTGAGAAGTATATTATTTGAATATCTAAACAACAAAATACACATTGTTTTACTCATTGATGGAGTATGTTATTTAAATCAAGCTTTGATTCTTCTTTTTCTATTATTTCCAGCTTTGCCTTTGTAGATGGATGCCTTGGAACAAAAAGGCATTTCTTGTTTTCTGAAAGTTCGTAAGTGTTTATGTTTTTGGCAATATCTATTATCTCATTTTTATCAAAGCATAGCAAAGGCCTTAAAATCGGTGTTTTTATGACATTGTCAAGAACAGCAAGGTTATCAAGGGTTTGTGAGGCAACCTGACCAAGGTTATCTCCTGTTATTATGAATTTTGCATTTTGTTTTTTTGCTATTTTTTCAGCAATTCTGTACATAATTCTTTTGCAGATAATGCATGTGTATTTTTGGTTGATGTTGTTTTTTATTTGGGTGAGAATCTCCTTGTGGCTGATATAGTGAATATTGCTTATTCCAAGCTTTTTAGCTATTTTATCAACTGCTTTGTGGTTAGTTGTAAAGAAGTTAAGTCCAACCAAACTTATTCCTTTCTCTTTCATCATATGAGCTGCAACAGGGCTGTCTATGCCTGGGCTTAAAAGTATTATTGCTTTCATATGCATTAAAGTTGCTGAGTAGTATAAAAAGCTTTTGACGGCAGCAGAAGATTCTCAAACTTGTTTATTTTTTCTTTGCTGTTAGTTTATTGGTTGCTAAACAAATGCATAATGAAGTGAACGGAAGGGTAATTAAAACACCTATTCTGACCAGGCCGCCAATGCTGTTTACCACCCCAATTAAGATCAGGAGCACTACTGAAAAAACAAAGTTCTTTTTTGCTATTTCATAGCTTCTCTCTAAAGAGCTAATTGCTCCTTTTTTCTCAACTATTGCTAATGGGATAGCATACTGGAAAAGCACCATCAAAAGCAGGCCAGGGATTACTAATAATGCAAATCCAACACCTATTGTCAGAAAGGCCACAATGAACAATATCCAACTTGTAAAGAAATAATCAAAACCCTTGAAAACATCAAAAATTTGTACTTTCTTTCCTTTTATTGCATTTATGCACATGAAATAAATTCCAAAAATAAATGGTGGAATTGTGATAATAAATATCATTCCAATAAGGCCAATCAATGTGCCAAGAATAAGGGCCACATATTGCTTCTTGAAAAGATTATAAGATTTTGTTACAACATCATTAATCATATCTTCCATACTCATAATATATCACCCCAATACACTATTGCAACTGATATTTAAATATTTATCTGAAAAACTAATCAAAACCTTTAAAAGTTAGGGATTTATCTTCTTTGATATGGTACTATATATTTATTCAAATGTTATTGGGGCCTTTGTGTTTAATACTGGCCTCAGGATAATTGACAAAACCCTGTTTGATGAGAAAGACATAGTTAATAATTCCCTAAAACTAAATAATAACGAATGGATTGAGGAAGAAAAGGCCTTAATAAAGAAACATGGCCATAAAATTCTTTACCTAGGAAAAAAGAAAACACAATTAATAGAAACCTCAAAAGACAATAAGTTTGAAACAGTAAATGAAAGGATCTCCCAAATTCCAAACTTCCACCAATTAATGAGAAAAGCAGGAATAATCATAGCAAAAAACAAGATAAAAAATTCAGTAAAGCAGGATACTCTTGTAATACAGGCAATAAACAATATTGACGAGCTTGACAGGGTTGCAAACACTCTAATAAAAAGATTAAGAGAGTGGTACGAACTTTATCTTCCAGAGTTCTCAAAAAAACTAAGGGACAATGAAAAATTTGTTGAATTAGTAATCAAAAAAAAGAAAACTGAACTTCTTAAAGAAATCAACATAAGCAGCAAAAAAAGCATGGGTGCAGACTTAAATGAAACTGACATAAAGCCAATAAAAGAATTAGCAAAAACCATTACTTCATTATACA
>Ga0307992_1001998_pt1 | contig 11768 bp, 7 predicted proteins | sample EllFjometagen133_FD_203162 | JGI IMG/M metagenome (GOLD analysis project Ga0307992, IMG submission 203162) | Marine microbial communities from Ellis Fjord, Antarctic Ocean - #133 | ecosystem: Environmental > Aquatic > Marine > Unclassified | place: Southern Ocean | collected 2014-10-08
CATCTAGTTTCCCATTTATTTCAGAATCTATATTTGTATCGTGGCTAGCAGATTGATAACCCGCGTCACCCTGAACTGGGCAACTTATATCCTCATCTAACAATTGGTACCAAACTTTATCTGTAGCTGTATCTCCAGTTTGAATAAGTAAATTCACATTATCGAATGACTCATACCAACCCTCACCGTGCCAACCATTATTGTGAGACAAATCCTTACCTTCATCTAAGTCTCCTTGAATATAAAGATTAGAAGTGGGAGCATCATTATCCACAACAAATGTTAAATCATAACTTTCACCAAGTTTATTCAATGCATCACGAACTTGATTCACGACGACATATTGTCCATCAATAAGTGAGCTAGTACATTTATCAAAATTTACATCACTAATAGAATCAGTTGTACTAGTTAAATCCGATCTATTGTTTGTTCCAGCAAAAGAGCAATAGGAATCACTCCATGATGGATATCCTGGATTACTTGAATTTTCTTTAAAAATAACAAAAACGTGATGACTGAGTTTCAAGTCATCGGAGAATGAAGCGCTATAAGATAGTTCATTGACAGCTTGAGTATAAACTGGATCAGCTGCCGTACCTGCCTGAGTAATTGGATTACCATTTCTAAGATATGTAATTGAATCCATTACCGGATTTTGTTTATCAATACATGGTCCAAAAGGATTTCCGTTTTCTGCATCAAGCCATGGACAATATGTGACAGCTCCTTCTACAGAATCTCCTAGTCCTTCAAGATTGTCAGCTGGAATACTGCCGTCAGCATCATCATTATCGAATGGCCCAGTAGCATCTCCCCACCAATTATTAGTAGCATCAACTGCTTCTCCTGTTCCGTATGCAATGCCATAAAGTGCATTGCCAGACAAATCATTCTCGTTAATATTTATATCGCTTCCGATAGGAAGATCACCATATAAACTATTAGTCGCATCATAAATGCTAACACCATGGTCAAAACCTGTTATTTGGTTTTCAGAAATATCTAATTCTAAATCATGTGCCCAGTTATTACTGGCAGCCTTGTGATATAGATTAATTCCTGTTGAAAAGGGAATACCAGCACCTCCAGTGCCTCCACCACTAAGAACATTACCACTCACAGTGGTACTATAGAATCCATCGCCTCCAACAAAGAATCTGATACCATACATTGCATCGGTATAAGGTGCTCCACTAAAAGTAATATCATTATTAGTAACGGCAACTTTAGATGATAATAGATTGGCGTCATAAGTCCTAAAATCAATTAGTGAAACATTTGCTCCAATATCAAAACCCTGCGTGAAATCATTGTCGTCAATGTTGATTCCGTCTCCAGTTCCGTCTCCATTGATAGAATAATCTTCTATACCATTCAGTCCAATAATAAAACGTACGGCCGAACTCCATATCGAGTTTGTGAATGTGTTACCACTGATTTCAAAATTGTCGATATTAGCATTTGCAGCATAATTCCATACATATACACCACGACCATAATCGGTAAAAGTATTTCCTGTAACATTTATATTTTCAATATCAAAGTTATCATCAGTACCATCACCAATATAAATTCCAGCAACAGCGGCGGTACAATCTTCCAACTCAAAAGGACCGAAAGTAGAAGTAGTAACATCCATTCCATCTATAGCAGATCTTAGATAGATTCCAACGAAAAAATATTCAAATGTAGATCCTGAAATATCAAAGTCGCTCAGCGTAAGATTATTTGGCGCAAAAATACCTATGCCCCTAGAAGTGGCACCCTGATAGCCAGAGCTAAAGAAACAATCCGTGACAGTAAGATCTGAAAATGAATTATAAATATATATTCCATGTCCATTTCCTGTAGCAATTGCTGCTCCAATATTGGTTATGTCCACATCTTGAAGTGTAAAGCCTGTTGTAGCACCTGTAACTAAAGTAACACCATAGGTAAGTATGGTTGGATGTGTAATTTCCAAGTCTTGAATAGTTACATCATCAACAGATACTGTAAATGCCGGATTAGCTGAAGCAGTAGGCTGAACTATCGTTGTAGGCCCTGCTCCAATAATTGTTACAGATTTGTTTACTTCAACATCTTCGATATAAGTTCCCGCCGCAACATTAATTGTTCCATTTTCTAAAACATCATTAATTGCTCTAGCAATTTCCATTGTTTCATACACATAAAAATGATCCCCAACGATATTTTGAATAGTTGAAGCTGTGTTTGGAATAAGATCGGTTTGCAAACCAAGTGAAAAGATATGTGCCTCAGATAACGTCTTTTGATAAAAAACAAATTTACTTGCATCTATATCAGTTCGAAAATCTGGATTTTTAACAACATAGTCAAAACCTTGAGCATCAATATCATGAATTGTCAAACTAAACTCATTTTGGGCATATAAAGGATTTGCCTCATTTTGAGTAAAAGTTGACCCTAATAGCATGATATTACTAGTAGGTCTAATTGGATTAGTATTTGTTGAATTATATAAGGCAATTCCACCCCAAACATTATTTTCTGTTCTAATTCCTTCTAAGGTAATATTGGATGAACCAGTTAAACTAATTCCGTTTCCGTAGGCAGCATTTTTAGAAGTTAAATTTTTTAAATTTCCCCCATCAACACCATGAAGATCAAATCCTGTTCTATTCCCACCATCAATAGTAATATTTTTTAATGTTAGATTTGTAACAAGGTTTGGAGTATTGGAAGCATGAATTGCAAAACCCCCTCCGCTACCTGTGCCATAATTTGCTGCAACAACTGGAGGTAAAATTGTCAATCTTTTAATAACAACATTGTCTGCTGATATTTTGATTCCATAACCAGTACCATTTCCAGAAGCATCAATAATCACTCCAGCTTTACTTTCCCCAATTATTTTAACTTCTTCATTTACATTAAGAGTTGATGATAATAAATAAGTACCATTTTTAACTTGAATAGCATCTCCTGGATCAGCAGCATCAATTGCTGCTTGGATAGTGACATAGCAATCAGCACTAGTTGTAGCTCCCGCATAAACACAAACTTGACCCGTCAAAGCTGGCGGAGTTGTCACCACAAAAATTGTAAAGTGATCCAAGTTTTCAACCTTTGCTTGCTTGTCTTCAATAACGGTTTCTATTTCTTTTGCATCACTTAACTCCTCCATACTTTCCGCAAAAATCACTTGGGCATCATCATCGCTTCCTTCTGGAATTGGCAACATCAAATCATACTCAAAACTCCCATCCTCCATGTCGGAGGTAATATCAAAAGCTACATTGCTTAAAGCATTTAATTCTTCTACCTGCTCTTCACTCAGAATGACTTCTTTGATCGTCAAATTTCCAGAATCAGCTGGAAGCTGTGTGAAGGTAACTGAAACTTGATCATTTTGTGGAGCAGTATAAACATGATCTAGCTCAACATTATCTATAGTATAAGAACCATCTTCATTTTCTTGCCAACCCTGAGCTGTTTTATTTTCCAGCCAAAATTGTTCATCATCATCAAGCTCTAAGCTAACACTTGTATAAGAATCAACTAAATTTAAAACATCATCAATTAATTCTAAACGCTGTACTTGAACTTCATTATCAACATTAACTTTAACTACCAGCCTATTAACCACATCTTCAACACAATCTTCCCCAGAACAAATGCCTAAAAAGATACTTTCTTCTGCAACAAAATTGCCAGTCACAGCTTCGAGCTGATCAGCTTGATAGTAAACCCTATATTCAGACTCGCTATTTTAAGAAAGAGCTAAATCTAATTCGTGTGCAGTAGCATCATAACTGGCAGTTAACTCACTTACTGCTTGAGCATAAACTAATTGAGGAATGGCAAATGATGCTAATTGAAAAAATGAAAGTTGAAAAATAAGAAAAAAAGAAATAAATTTACGGAAAAACCTTTTTAGTTTAGCCAATTTCCACATAACAATAATCTTTCAAACTATGTAGCAGGTTGTGATTATTATACTATCTAAGTATAACAAATCAATACACACTATATAACCACATTAAACATGGCTACCTTTATAAAACCACATTTATCCTCTAAATACAATCAACCAGTGGAGCTCCTTCTTAAATTAAGGTTGTCTATATATAATAGTATGTTGTAACTATGAACAAACAAAGTTTTTACCTGACCACCACTCTTCCTTATGTTAATGCAGCGCCTCATATTGGTTTTGCTCTAGAGATTGTGGCTGCTGATGTGATTGCTCGCTATCAACGGCTGCTGGGAAAAGAGGTCATCTTTAATACTGGCACAGACGAGCATGGCCAAAAAATTTATCAGCAAGCTTTAGAAAACAATCAAGATCCTCAAACTTATACTGATGAATATGCAGCTAAGTTCGATGACTTAAAAAAAATATTAAATTTAAGCTACGATCATTTCATTCGCACCACAAACTCAGATCATAAAAAAGCTGCCCAAGAATTTTGGCAACGCTGCGATGCTAATGGCTATATTTATAAAGATAAATATAAAACCAAGTACTGTGTTGGTTGTGAACTAGAAAAAACTGATTCAGAACTAGAAGATGGTCGATGTCCGCTTCACCCCAATCGTGAGCTAGAAATTAGAGAAGAAGAAAACTATTTTTTTAAGTTTAGTGCATTTGAAGATCAGCTTTTAGATCTTTACCAAAAAAACCCTGAGTTTGTAAAACCAGCTGGAAAACAAAAAGAGGTTACTAATTTTGTTAAGCAGGGTTTAAAAGATTTTAGTATTTCTCGCCTCAAAGAAAAAATGCCTTGGGGAGTATCAGTACCAGGTGATGATGATCACGTCATGTATGTTTGGTTTGATGCCTTAGTGAACTACATTTCTACTCTGGGCTGGCCTAAAGATCAGGATAATTTTGAAAAGTTTTGGCCAGTGGTCCAACTAGCAGGTAAAGATAACTTGCGCCAGCAATCAGCGATGTGGCAAGCAATGCTCATGGCTGCTGGACTACCTAGCTCTAAGAAAATTCTTATCAATGGTTTTATTGGCGTTGATGGACAAAAAATGAGTAAATCCCTGGGAAATGTAATTGCCCCCAATGAAATGGTAGATAAATATGGAGTTGATGCTACTCGATACTTAATAATGAACCTGGGACCATTCGGCGAAGATATGGATGTCAGCTGGAAAAAACTAGATGAAATATATACCGCAGATCTATCTAATGGACTAGGCAACCTCTGCTCTAGAGTAGCGAAGATGTGTGAACAAAATAACATTGGTGACAACTCAACTTCGAAGCTAGATAAAGTCTTTATTAAAAATATGGACAGCTATGATTTAACTGATGCCTTGAGATGGATTAAAAGTTTAATTACTAATACAGATCAATATCTAAGTAAAACTAAGCCCTGGAAAAAAGAAGGTAATGAACAAAAAGAAATATTAGTAGCAGCAGTAAAAAAGATTCAAATCATCTCACGCCACCTTCAACCCTTTATACCTGAAACAGCTGAGCTAATTTTAGACCACTTCAGTCAATTAAAGATCACTGCTCTAAAACCACTTTTTCCTAGATTAACTTAAATTATGATTTTTGATACTCACTGTCACTACAATCTGTCGCCCTTATATGAGAATTGGCAAGAACATTGGCAAAAAGCTCAAAAACATGGGGTAAAAAAGGCTTTAGTTCCTAGTGCCAGCATCGAGACCAGCCGTAGAGCAATTGAGATAGCTAGAGAAGATGAAAATCTTTACGCCGCGATTGGCATCCACCCCAATGAATACAACCATATTTCTGCGGCTGATTTACCCACTACTATTTATGAGCACGCTGCTTCACTATCTATCATTCATGACAATGAAAACGTGATTGGTATTGGTGAAACTGGCTTAGATTACTATCGTTTAAAAGAAGAAGAAAGAGATCTCGCCACTTACAATCAAAAAGAAGCTTTTAAGATGCATGTTCAGCTAGCTAATGAGTTTGATAAAATTCTTATAATTCATGCTCGCGATAAAGGTGGAAATAAAGAAAAAAATAACCAAGCCTACTGGGATATTCTAGAAATTGTTAAGAATAACTATCAATTTAAAAAACCATTCATTCTTCACTGTGTCTCTGGACCTAGGGAATATATAAAAGAAATGATTGAGTTAGGAGCTTATATTGGCGTGGGTGGCAATCTAACTTATCCCAATGCTAATGAACTAAGAGAGATAATTAAATTAGTACCCAAAGATAAGCTTCTACTGGAAACAGATGCCCCTTATTTACCACCACAAGAATTTCGCGGCCAAGTTTGTGAACCATGGATGATCAGTAAAACTGCAGCGTATTTAAAAACAGAGCTAAATCTAATCCCAAGTTTAATTGATTTATAATCAATAATTATTTCTTTTTTTACCCTTACTCCTGTACAATACCTCATCAATGATAAAAACTTACTTTCGGCGCCATCCGATTCGGACCAAGCGTGCTTTAGAAATATTGCCCGGCTTCGTATCTTGGTCTTTAATTTTATTCCCATTTTGGGGTTCATTTGTATTTCCGACTCTAGTTGCTTACTACGTCATTACTTTCGCAGTTTATTGGCTGTATCGTTCACTTACAGTCGCGATACTTTCTATAATGGCTCATTTGAAAATTAAAGCTACTAAAAAATTTGATTGGATTACAGATCTAAAACAACAATTTCCCCAAAAATGGCGAACTATTCATCACGCAATTGTTATTCCTACCTACAAAGAACCACTTTACATTTTACGTCGTACCCTAACTGCTCTATCTAAGCAATCTTTTCCAACTAAAAATCTCCACGTCATGATTTCTTTTGAAGAAAGAGAGGGCAAACCAGCCAAAGAAAAAGCTCAAAAACTACAACAAGAATTTAAAAATAAATTTGGCCACATTTGGGTCACCTTCCATCCAGATATTGAGGGAGAGGTAAAAGGAAAATCAGCTAATACTTGCTGGGGAGCCAAAGAAGTCAAGCAACAATTAGTAGATAAACGTCACATTCCAATCCAAAACATCACCGTCACTAGTGAAGATGCTGACGCTGTCATGCATCACCATTATTTCGCAAATTTAACCTATGAATTTTTGAATGTTGATAAACCACATAATAAAATTTGGCAGGGGAGTATTGTTTTTTACAATAATATCTGGCGAGTACCGGCTCCAATTAGAGTAATGGCTTCAATTTTTTCAGTCACCCAAATGTATATTTTAATGAGAAAAGATCGCCTAATTAATTTTTCTACTTATTCCACTTCTCTCAAACATGTTCATGAAATTGGTTATTGGGACACAGACGTTATCCCTGAAGACTATCGCTTGTTCTTTAAATCTTATTTTGCTAAAAAGGGAGACTTTGAAGTTGATCCAATCTTTCTGCCAGTATATCAAGATGCAGTTGAATCTAATACCAGAATGGATGCCTTCAAAAACCAGTATGAGCAACTTAAGCGTTGGGCCTGGGGAGTTTCTGATGACGCCTATATTATCCGTCAATATGTGCTCACAGAAGGTGTTCCTTTTTGGGATAAAACCATTAGAGTTCTGAAAGTAATTGAAGACCATTTCTTATGGCCAGTTAATTGGTTTGCAGTCACTGTCTCAGCTATATTACCCCCACTACTAAATGAGGAGTTTAATCGTACTATGCTTGGTAAGACATTGCCTCAGGTAACTTCATTTTTACTGACTCTCTCCTTAGTCTCTATGTTTGTCATTTTCATAATTGATGCCATTAACCGTCCTCCTCACCCTAAAAAACGGACCATATTCTCTTATATCGGTCAGCCATTAGAATTTTTACTACTTCCCATTGCAGGTTTCTTTTTCTCTGCTTTACCAGGAATTGATGCTCACACTAGGCTCATGTTTGGCAAATACATCGAGTATAAGGTTACAGAAAAGGTCTAGATTCGATTGAGAATTTACTGCATAATACAACCATGCTTAGTTTAGCAAAAAAAATTGATCGTTGGCTCCATTCCCATCTTTTCCTTTTACTCGCTTTAGCACTACTAATAGCTCTAAGAATACCCAGTTTTTTTGAGCCATATTGGTATGGAGATGAAGGCATCTACTTAACAATTGGCAATGCAATTCGAAATGGAGAAAGACTTTACACAGAAATAGTTGATCACAAAACCCCGATTATTTATTTTCTAGCAGCCGTACCCACTCAACTTTGTTTTAGATTTCTAACACTGAATTGGATGATAATTAGCACTATTGCTTTTTATGCAGTGGCTAATAAGTTACTAAAAAAACAACTACCCGTCATCATCTCGACATTTATTTTTGTTTTTCTAACCTCAGTCCCGTGGTTCGAGGGCAATATTCCCAATGGTGAGTTGTTTGTCATGGGATTTGTTTTAGTCGGTGCGTGGATCATGTTTAAAACTAAAATTTTTGAGTATTTTCTTAATAAAAGAAAGAGCTTGTCTGGAGTAGATGATAAATTCAAATTATATTTAGTCGGCATCTTTTTTGGTCTAGCTATATTAACAAAAGTGCCAGGACTATTTGATGTGGTGGCTTGGTTAGCAATATTTTGGTTTGTGCTAACAAATAAAATAAATCTACTCTTTGAGCCCAAAACTAGAGCCAAATGGCTGCGATTACTAAAAGAAACTCTCCTTCATCTTCTATTTGTAGTGTTAGGAATTATTACTCCTATCTTAATCTCAATTATCTACTTTATCTCAATCGGCTCTGGTCAGGACTATCTTCAGTTTGGTCTACTCTACAATTTTCACTATGCTGCCAATTGGGGCTTACCATTCCAAAATAAAATTTTAGAACAATTCTTTACTTTGCCGGGGAAAATATCAATTGCAGCTTTAATCTATCTAGCTCTAACTTTTAAATCAAAATATTTTAAACCTAAAGACCAGATAATTTTTGGCTGGTTTATTCTATCTTTAGTCGGAGCCTTACTTTCAAATAGACCTTATCCCCATTATTTCCAACAGCTAGTGCCAGCATTGTCTTTATTACTGGGTAACTTGATTCTCATGATTGAATTTAAGAAAAAAAGCACTAAAAAATTTAAGTCAGTTATCTCCATGAGTTTGGTTTTATTAATTCTCTTTGGAGGAGCTCTAAAACTACTTAATTTTGGCGCCTACCCATTATTTTCTTACTATCAAAGATTTCTATCTTTAGTCTCAGGAAAAATAACTAGACAAGAATATCGACAATCTTTTAATTACTTCATGACAGATAACTATAAAGCTGCTGAAATTATTAATCAGTCTGGAGTAAATGAAATATTTATTTGGGGTACCAACCCCATGCTCTATGCTCTAACTAAAACTAATCCAACTGGTAGATTTACAGTTTCATTTCATATTAAAGATTTAGGTGTTTATGAAGAAACTATTAATAGTGTTAAGACTAAAAAACCACTTTTTATAATAGTCATGGATGATGAACATGAAAAACTACCCGGACTAGATCAGTATTTACAAAAATATTATGTACTTAACTCCAACTTCATTAATTTTAGTTTGTGGAAACGCCTGCCAGAGCTAGTTTCTTTAGGCACACTATGAACTCACACTTCAGGATTCCCAAATATCTAAAAACACCATTCCTAGTATCTTCTCTAACTGTGATGACAATGTTTCTTGTTACGCTGATCTTTTTTTTCCGTATTCAACCACAAGTACCTCTTTTTTACTCACTAGCCAGATCATCACAACATCTTACTTCTAAAGGCTGGTTATTTTTGCTACCAACAATATCACTTTTTATTGGCCTTACTCATCTCATGATTGCTGAAATAGCCAAACACGCGGATCAACTATTGATGAAGTTATTTGCTTGGACTACAGTTGGTATTCAATTAATTCTAGGACTAGCTTTATTTAGAATTTTGGCAATTATTACTTAATTTTATGTGGCCTTTTATTATCGCTTTTACTATTAGTTTTCTGATTACCCCAATTGTAATTAAATTTTATAAATCAAAAAACTGGGTCGATGATCCTAAAAAAATAAAACATGCCAAAAAAACTCATTCTAAAGCAGTACCAAGAGGTGGTGGCTTAGTCATCTATATTGGTATCTTGCTGACAGCGATAATTTTTCTACAAATAGATAAATATTTAATTGGTATATTATTGGGGGGATTATTGCTTGTTATTGGTGGTACTTTGGATGATATTTTTGACATCCACCCCTTACTTAGATTGGGGATTAATACTTTGGCGGCTTTGATTGTAGTTGGATCAGGAATTGGCATTGCCTACATTACTAATCCTTTTTCCAGTGAAGTAATTCACCTCAACCAACCCCAAATTCCAATTTTTCTCTTTGGAAAAACTCGTACTATTTGGATAGTAGCTGATCTCTTTGCACTGCTATTTATAGTTTGGAACATGAATATAGTTAACTGGTCTAAAGGAGTTGATGGTCAACTACCAGGTTTTGTCAGTGTGGCTGCACTCATGATTGGCTTTCTTTCATATCAGTTCATCGATGATCCCACTCAATTTAATACTGCGCACCTAAGTTTTATAGTTGCTGGATCATATTTAGGTCTATTATTTTGGAACTGGTATCCTCAAAAAATAATGCCTGGTTACGGAGCTGGATCGCTGGGAGGCTATTTCTTAAGTATTTTAGCAATCCTATCTGGAGCGAAAGTCGCTACGACGTTGATGGTGCTAGCCATACCTACTGCCGATGCTATTTTCACCATTAGTAGAAGAATTTTAGCTGGCAAATCTCCTTTTTGGGGAGATCGAGGTCATCTCCATCACAAACTATTAGATGTATTGGGTTGGGGTAGAAGAAGAATTGCTGTTTTCTATTGGATGTCTAGCTTAGGACTAGGCTTACTCTCGCTTCGCCTCAATACATGGGGTAAGATAATAACACTAGCATTAGTAATGAGCTTAGTCTTCGGATTTCTCATTTGGGCTAAGTTTCAGCAATCTAAAAATCTACATGAATCTAACAGATAACACTTTATTTTTAATCCTTAAATCAGCTCGACCACAGCAGTGGATAAAAAACATTGCTCTTTTTGCAGCTTTAGTTTTCTCTGGCTTCTTCTTTTATAATCCTAGTGATGGTTTTCCCTATTTAATTACCGTCATTTTAGCAGCCATAATTTTTTCATTTTTAGCTTCCAGCATCTACATCATCAACGATATTATTGATTACGATGCCGACCGAAAACACCCATTTAAAAAGAAGAGACCTATTGCATCAGATAAGCTACCAAAGCCAATTGCTTGGTTTGTGGCTATTTGTGGCCTAACTGTAGTTTTTTTAAGCTCATTTTGGTTTGCACCATTTTTTAGAATAATGATAGTGGCCTACTTTCTATTGCAAATTGCTTATGCTACTAAGCTCAAACATATTCCAATCTTAGACGTAGCTTCAATTGCAACTGGATTTTTAATTAGAATTTATGCTGGAGCGGTGGTAGTTAACCTACACATGAGTGTCTGGTTTTTACTAACAGTCATCTCCGCTTCTTTATTTTTAGCCGTTGGTAAACGTCAAAGCGAGCGAACTCTTTTAGTTGGATCTGATGTAGATAACAAAGATCTAGGTGAAACAAGGCCTACCTTAAAAAGATATAGTCAGCGTTTATTAGATCAATACACTGGCATGTTTGCCAATGCGACTTGGCTTTCCTATGCCCTATTTGCTTTTCAAGATGAAACCATCAGACCAGATGAAAAATTTGCTACTTTTTACGGCATCCTGCCCCGCACGCTTCAGTCACAAAAACTATTAATGCTGACCGTGCCTTTTGTTATTTATGGCATCATGAGATACCTTCAGTTAG
>Ga0307992_1002000_pt1 | contig 11766 bp, 16 predicted proteins | sample EllFjometagen133_FD_203162 | JGI IMG/M metagenome (GOLD analysis project Ga0307992, IMG submission 203162) | Marine microbial communities from Ellis Fjord, Antarctic Ocean - #133 | ecosystem: Environmental > Aquatic > Marine > Unclassified | place: Southern Ocean | collected 2014-10-08
CAGATTCTTAGCTCTCTATATAAATTTGTTATGTACATTGTTTTTATTTATTAGTTATGTATTTATGCTTCGGTAAATACTTTCATACTTTCTAGTTGTTTTCTGACTATTTTCCTCCCTCTAAAAATTCTGTTCTTAACTGTTTGTAAGTTTATACCCTTTTCACAATCAGACATTATATCTAAAATATCATTATAAGATTTTTTATTCAAGAACCTTTCTTCCATGAATCTCTTATACATTGGAGGTAATGCCTTTATTGCTTCAGTTGTTAATCTTACCTTCTCTACTAAAAGATGTTCTGCTGCCCAGAAATCTTCTTCGGTAGTCCACGGCAGGCCAGTATTTGGTTCTGCGTTAGGTAACATGAATGTTGGTGGATCAATACCTTTATCAGTAAATGCATTCATACTAACCTTTCTGTTTCTATATCTTATCCAACCTATACATTCATTATATGCAATACGATATGCCCATGTAGTAATCTGATAATCTTCGTTATATTGTTCAATTTTCAAATACACTGTAGTTAAAGTAGTAGATACAATATCTTCAGTAACATTATGATCTTTTACAATATTATTTACATATGATCTTAATCCTGGTCTCATCTTAGCATATAGTTCATTATAAACTTTTTCGCTTCTTGTCTTTTTGAACTCTATTGCAAGTTCCTTGTAAGTCTTTTTTGTTTTTTTAGCCATTTATAAAATCTTTTAAAGTTAAATAATTAATTGGTGAGAACCCCCAAAAGTCAGTACATATATTAAATCTACGTTCTATTGTAAGGTTTGTTTTATGTGAAAATACAGTATGGCCATGAATATGAATAGTTCCTGAATCTTTACCGTTCCATACCGCTAATGGATAATGGCAAAGAACAACATCAAACTCAGCAAGTTCTGATATAGTTTGGTCCAGGAATTCTGCATTTGGGAATTCATCTATAATTTCCTCTAAAGCTGAATCTTGGCTACCTAATAGAAAAAAGATTCTCCCGTTCAATTTTTTAAGTACCTTTCGAGCTGTTATTGGATCCCATGCAAAATTACCCAAGTGAAATACTACATCATGTTTCTTTACCTTCTTGTTCCAGTTTTTAATCAGAGCAGCATTCATTTCTTCTATGCTATCAAACGGCCTATTCGCTATTTGAAGAATCTGAGGTCTACCAAACCAAGTATCGGATGTAATATAAAAATCTTTGGGTATTTCTTTAGTCATATAATTAGTTTACTATGTATTGTTTCATATAATACAGTATAAATATAAACAATTTAATTGGGAACTGAAAACTTTTTAAGAACTTTTTTCAGTTATTGTGAAAATACTTTAGTCTATAGCAAATCTTGTAGGATCGTGAGTAAGAGTTTTATCATCTAGATATTTACTTAGCTGTGTAAGTTCTTTATCTGATTTTTTGTTTACTTCTCTGCCATAGAAATCTTTAAATATTTCTCTATACAATTGAACAGTAGCATCGAATGGCATGCCTGGGTGTAAATTGGTTTCGATAAGATATAGCTTGTCGTCTTTATCTATCATAATATCAAAACAAATGAATGGTAACTTTGAAAATATTTTGCTAAACTTTGCTATTAATTTTTTAAAATTGCCAGGAAGTTTAGTAATATCTTTCTTAATATATTTAAACATCATTTTAGCTTTACCTTTACCAACACCTGATGCAGCTTTTTTATTTAAAGGCTCTCGCTCCATCCAATAGAAAGCTTTACCGTTTAAAACAAAAAATCTATATTCAGCTACTTTTTCAATATACTCTGAATATACATCTAATTCTGAATGATCTGCACTATCCCATTCTTTTTGATTTTTAAAAACCTGAATACCAATACCTGAATGGCTATCTGTAGGTTTACCAATCAGAGGAAATCCTAAAGCAAGAGCATCTTTGGCATTATATACAGTTTTTGGAATATGATCCTCACCATCAACTAATTCATGAAACTCTTTTTTATAACTCATTGCCACATTCTCTGGTAGATTATAAACATTTTCTTTTTTAATAAGACCTTTATCAAGTAATTTTTCAGTAACTTCAGTTTTCCAATTAATAGTAGGATAGTCTTTATTAATATCTAAATCCATGTGGTTATCATCCCCCAGCTGAGTCATAAATTTTTCCTCTGCAAATGGGGCATACCACCAAGTGTGACCACTTTTTGGGTTAATAGCCAAATAAATTTTGTTTAAATCAGAATCACTCGCGTTGGCCTCATCAATAAATTGCTCAAATAGTTTTAAGTGTTTCAATTAGATGTTTTATTTTATTATATATCCAATGCATAGTCAGATAGCCACTTAAATAATGGATCGGCAAAAGATTTACGTTCTCCCAATATAATGCTATTCTCTAATAGATTTAATCGGTCTGTTGGATCACCTTTAGTTGTAACTAAATTATTTTTCATTAGTGGATAAGACATATGATTAAATGGTTTAAGTAGCATTTGCTTTACTAAATCAAAATGTCTTTCATAAATATGTAGTGAATGAACTATATGAGTATAAGAACCCATCTTTAAATTAGGATAAGCTAATTGGAGGTGTTTTAACATCTGTTGTTGTAATAAACAAAAGAATGCTACATCAGTTGCAGTTCCTAAAATAAGATCGTTTGATCTCATATCAACTGTAAAGTTTAATCTATTATCTCTAATTTGGAATACACCATTAAGAGTACATACAAAATCTTTATTACCTTGCCACTGATGTGACGCATTGTTGAAGTGGATTATTGCTTGTCTTGAATCTTTATCCTGTATCAAAGAATCTAATGCCCATTGGTATTGATTCCTACCATCACCTAGTTTTTCTTTAAATATTAAATTACCATAAGCAGAGTTAACAGTCCCATCACCATTATCTAATTGTTTCCAAAATGCAGAATACTTACTGATAAAATCAACGTCCCTCCTGCCTGTAAAATACCAAACAGTTTCACCTGCAATATATTTAAATTGACTACTTCTTTTATCGTTTTCATAAAGTGGGAAATATGGATCGTCTATAACCAATGAAGCATTACATATTTCTTTAATCACCATCCCTCTTGGTTTAGAAGTATAATCAGGATTCTCTAGTGTATCTCTTAATGCTTTTTCATAAACCTCAGCGAAAGTATCTCCTCTAAATGTTCTCATCTTTTTTATTTTTACGAGCTTTAACTCTATTATATGCTTCTTCTATACAATCACCATATTCCACATGGCGCCATTCAGGCTCGTCCACTTTCATCTTTTTAGATTCTTTGAAGACCTCTTTTTTTATGCCCTCGGCATGTGCTTGGTAAAGTAAATCTTCTGCTTTTGACATTATAGTTCTAATTTTAATTGTTTGTTATCACCTGTTATAGTATTCTCATGACCTAGGAAATCTACTAATATATTGGAAACTTCTATTGCACTCATAGTTCCTACATTAACTAATAGTTTATTTTTAATAGTACTTTTACGATGAGCTCTATTAAAACCTTCAACCTCAGCTTTAACTTCTTCTTCGTTACCATAAAAAGATTTTCCATCATCTCTTTTTAATATTGTATGTGGATCATTAACTAGTGTAATCAAATACAAATCTTCTCTTAGTGCCTTTGTATACTTTTTTTCAATATCAAAAACATAATCACCGGAGTAACCCCTATATAATGGTGAGTAAACAGTTTCACCTAAATGAGATCTATTAAAAATAAGATTAATATCTGAATCATTTTTGCTACTCCCGAGCTTAGATTTCATCATTAATTGAAACATAGTTTCATATAACTTTTTTGAATAGGATGCATGTTTATCCTTATCATCTTTAAAAGGTAATGAAGAATAATGAAGTTTATGAAAAACGTGATCACTCATGTTTTTAATGATTAGATCTTGTTGTGTATCTTTACCAACATTATCAGTACCTTCTATAATAATAAATTTGCTCATTGTTTTGTTTTTATATAGTTAAAAGTTAGAATTGTTTATTACAATATCATAGTCATCGAATCCAGCAAAATCTAATTCATCGGCTTCAATCCTTCTTTGGATTTTATCATTAACATCACCTCTTTTATAAAGTCTTGATTGCCTAACGTCTAAGGGTATATCTAAATAAATCACAGTACAAGTTCCCCTATCTTCAGGTTTGATTTCGCTCACGCCTTCTGGGGTCATAATGAATAAGTTGCATGTCTTTTTAAATTGTTCATTACTAGTCCCATAAAACCAACCGTTAAATTCTACATACTCATACCAAAAGTTAGCATCGGCACGTGTTAGAAATTCTTCTTTTGACATGAAGAAATAATCCTTACCCTCAATTTCACCTGGCCTAGCTGGTCGAGTTGTATAAGAAGTACCGTAAGTAAAACCCCTACCCTCTAAAACCTTTCTCAAGTGATCCTTGCCTGCAGCAGATTTTCCTATTAATATAGTTTTATTCATTCGTATCGTTTTGCTCAGTTTCAAAGGTTCTTTCTAGTGTTGAGATAACATCGTCAGCTTCTGCTAATGATTTGGCAATCGTCATCATTTCATCGATATGTTGAGGGTGTTCACCTATACCAACTGGATTGGTCATATATATTGTTAATGTAGCTAATGCTTTCTGTCTCTGTGCATCAAACTGAGACTTTAGCGCATCATAAAGTAGATTCTTGTTCATAGTTAATCAGTTAAAAGTTGAGAGTGATCGAAGTTATTTTTAATCTTCTCATTAAAAAATTTACCAACAGATTCTGCTTTACATAAATTATCGTATAAGTCTGGATCTACATTTGAATATTCATATAATGCACCACTTGTAAATTCTACTTTAAGAGATTTAGTTGCGAAGTTGTATACATATTTGTTGATCATTGATGAATCAACAGTGGACGATTGTTCTTTTATCATTTTTGTTTAGTTTTTAATTTATATAAATCTTTGGCCTGTTCAATACTTAAACTTTTAGTTTGGGCTAACCATGCCCATGCTTTGGATTCTGTTACTGCATTAACAGTAAATATTAACTGTGCGTTGCTGTAAATTTCAAAAGTCTCCATAGTATTTATTTTTATATGCATTAACACAAAGTTTGTTTACTTAATTGATGCCTTTAATTTTTTAAGATCAGTTAAATACATTTCTTTAGGATCAGTGCTTTTTAAAGTTTTTAATTCAATAATGCAATTTGCTTTTTCTAATAATAACTTTTCATATCTTTCTTTTGTTAATGAATGAATTGCCATTGATAATAAATAATCATAAGATGCATGAACAGTATCATACTTATTAGTTTTAAGATAAGCAACGATAGTTTCCTTAGGTACATTGTTTACTTTTAACTTACCCTTTATTATATCATTAATAAATCTAGCTTTATTTGTAACTAATGATAATTGTTTTTCTGTCTTATCTATTAAATAATCTTTTCTTATTTGATACCATTTCAATCTTATTCCAACAAAATGTTTTACAATATCTTCAGCCTTTCCAAATATTTTAAGTTCACCGTTTTCATCTATTGTTGTTAGGTTTTCAGTTTCTTGTGTATTTAATCTAAGTACATTATCTAAATTACCTTTTGCAACATACCCGGCTAATACTGACCTTCTGAATTTTAATATGTATTCAATAGTTTCTGAAGAGTTGTCATCATAACTTGTAATTATACCTTTCTCCATTAAAAGATTTAATATTTCTTCGTATCTTTCATAAGTATAATTTGGTGGTATTGATGTTATCTTTACTGTTGTTGTATTAATAACCTGGTGCCTACCTTTGATCTTCCAAGTCTTGGGATTTTCTAAATCTCTAGTAAAAGTACCTTTGAATTCATCTACCCAAGGTGCTAATACTTTCATTCCTTTATTGTTAAGAGTGTTAATACATGCATCTACTACATCTTTAGGATTTCTATTTAATATGTTAGTAGCAAAACCAACAGCAATACCTGATGTACCATTTAATATAACAGTTGGCACGATTGGTAAAAAGAATGCTGGTTCTATTTTCTCACCTTCTTCTATTTTATTTTCTAATAAATCAAAATCTTGATAAAGCAATCTAAAATTAGGGTGGAGTTTTGCACTTATGTAACGAGGAGCACCTGCCGCTGGACTTCTTAAAGAACCAAACTGTCCTACACCTTGTAATAATGGTAATGAGTTTTTAAACCTCTGTGCCATGCCAACCATTGAAGATTCTAATGAAGTATTACCGTGATGATAAAATGCCTCAGATGCAACCCTACCTGCAAGTTGAAACAGTTTCATTGGTTTTTCATTACCAGTTTTCCATATCTTATTAGCAATATAGACAACCTTTCTTTGTGTAGGTTTAAGACCATCTATACAACTTGGTATAGCTCTAGAACGAACTACATAATTGGCATACTCTAGATATTCTTTATCAAAAAAAGATGTTACTGTTCTGTTAGTTTTTTTCATTTAAAATAAGGATTTGTTGTTTTTAATTATTACATCTTCACCTAATATCTTACTCTTACGTGGTGTAGAATCTTTAGAGAACCAGATATTTAATGTATTGTTAAATTCACTATCTTTTGTAAGCGTGAATGTTCTCGGGCTTCTAATGATCTCCTTGTACTCTGCATCTTCTAGTGCAGCAAGACCTTTTTTGTATTCAATTGACCAACTGCTTAGGTTCTTTTGCTTAGCTTCCCATATCTTATAATCATCATCAGAATAAAAGTTTAAAGATTCTTTACCTTTCTTTGCAACCATAAGTGGTGTTTCTACTTTTAAGATCCTACCTTCAGTAAATAACTCTGGCCAATATTTACCTAAGAAGTTAATTAATAACGCAGCAATAGAATTACCATCTACATCCGCATCAGTATACAAAAGTATTTTTCCATACCTTAAGTCTTTAGGTTCATGTCCTATCTTTAAACCCATAGCAGCCATCATCGATTGTACCTCTTTGTTCTGTACAACCTTAGATGCAGGTAATTCTCTAACATTAATAAATTTACCTCTTAGTGGAAAAGCTCCTTGATATTGTGGTTCTCGGTATCTCCTAAATGCAGAAGATGCAGAATCACCTTCAAATATTGCAAGTGTACATTTTTCTCTATCACCTCGTTTCTTTGCATCAATTAACTTAAGTACTTTAGTTTTATCTAAACCCTTATTTAATTTCCTAAGCTTTGCTCTTTCGTCTGCTTCATCCTTTCGTTGGATCCAATCCAAAACAGATTGTATGATTTCAGAATTTAGAATTTGCTTTAAAACCTTTTCACTTAGTACATGACTTGTACCAAAATCTTTAGGTGGAGTAATTAACTTTTCTTTTGTCTGAGATGAGAAAGATGGATTAATAACAGTACAGTTAATAAACAAATATAAATGCTGTCTTAATTCAGAAGGTTTTACATCAACCCTATACTTCTTTTTAATTTTTTCTCTAAGATAAGATGTAATTTGCCAGTCTATATTATTAACATGAGTTCCACCATCTTTAGTTTCTACAGAATTTACAAATGATATTGCTTTGAATCCTGTAGTTGAGTGACCTATTCCAATTTTCCAATGTTCTGATTGATCATAAAATACTGGAGTTACATAACGACTTGCATAATCTTTAAATGTTCTAAACGCAATTGGCTTATCATTTAAAGATATTTTAAGAGTTGGGTTACATGCTGCAATATCAATAAGTCTTTTAGTTATCATCAAATAATGATTCTTATTAATACCCTTTAAACCAAATCTTTCAAAATCAGTAAGATATGTTATTTTTGTATATGCAGTTTTCTTATTGGTAATTTTAGCCTTAGTTCTTTCAGACATATTATTTTTAAAAGTCTGAACAAATTGTTTTTTACCATCACAAGTTTCAATTATAAATTCTTTACTAAATATATTTGTTAATGTACTACCTACACCGTTCGTCCCAACAACAACCCTATCTTCAGTATCATCAAAATTACTACCAGCCTTTAGATTTGAAAATATCATTTCTGGTACCCATTCATCGTACTCTTTATGAATCTTTACAGGTATTCCTCCATTATCCCAGATAGAAATTAAACCAGTAGACATATCTATATCTACCTTAACTTTATTGAGTTTAATATTTCTTTTATGTTCATCAACAGAGTTAGAAACTATTTCATCAAAGAGTTTAAGAAAGCCTGGGTTATATGTTACTTCAGTAAGTTGAAATTGATCTTTACCTTTCATTGGTAAAAACACTTCTTCAGTATGTGGCTTGATAGAACCTACATACATACCTGGTCTTAACAACACATGCTCAGTGTCTGTTAGTTTTTGGTACTTCTTCTCAATACTCACTGCCATATTATTTTATTTATAAATTTTGTAAAAATCCCCTATGCTAATTGTATTAAGATGCTTATCTCTATTTTTCTCAAACTGTCTGTATTCATAAAAAGAATTATCAAAATCACAACATTCCTGTTCTCCTCTACTAATAATAGTTAAACCCCAACAAATATCATTATCAAAATTTTCAGTAGTAGTATTACCAACTGTATGAATTACTAAATCTTTTCTAGTTGCATTTAATTTATATACACATTTCCACACTGTACCATTCCACGGAGCTCGGTTACCATTAGGTAAAGCGTAATCTTCTCTTGCATGCCATAATGTTGGTGGGTTTGTATCATGTATTAATATAAATCCATTATCAGATAAATGATTGAGTGCATTATTAACATCACGTTCTACTTGATCTGATATATGTAGCCCATCTATAAATATTACATCCCATTCATAGTCTTTTGGTAAATCTAACTTGCTATTGTCTAATAAGTCAAAGAAATCATCAGATGTCTTTTTATAATCTACATCATCAGTATCAAACTCTACACATGGATCTACTGAATGTTTATGTTTACATATGATTTTATCAAAATTACCGGTTGGATCATCAACACCAATTTCTAAATATTTAGTAAATTTATTAGCTTTTATTAAATGATTTATATTATGTTTTTTCTGGTTAGAATCATCTTGGTTAATATAACCATCAGCTGTTCTTACTCTATTTGTGTTTATCATTAATGTTTATTTTTATATAGTCTTTTTTAGTATTTGTTTATCTAAATGATCTTTTGAGATTAATATTAAGAGAATGCAAATAAATTTTATATCTTTTACTTTTTATAGAATACCATTTAAGTTCGAAAAGAGATATGAGTTTAGTAAGAGCTGGGTAATGTGCAAGTCTGTTATTTTTATTCTTTATTGCTTTTATTACGTAATCATAATCCGTTTTCATGGTATCTGTGTTTTGTATTTTGTTAATTTAATAATTTGTGGAGGCGGTGGGATTCGAACCCACGTCCAATAAGTTTCCCTAAAAACATTTCTTACAGCTTAGTATAAAGTTTTAAGCATAACTTTCCAAAACTGCGTAAATTTTAAAACTCTTAAGGTGGTTTTTAATATCTCGCCCAGGTACACCTATACTACTTCCTTTTACACCTTAGTCACTTACAAGTATACTCAGTAACATGGTGTGCATTGGTCCTAGATACTAGGCTGCCATTGCAAGTTCAGCGTTTCCACTTAAACAAATCGATGTAGGTCATCACCCAGCACTGTAGTTTTTATTTCAATCAGATTGTCAAAAACCGTTCGCCCCCATTAAATCAAAGAACTCTATTCTCTTTATATATTATAATCAATTTTTGGATGTAGATGAAATGATCTAGCTAATTCTTGATAACCTTTCTTTGCGCCAAATCTATTCTCTGCACCAATATGCCAAACAATTTTCTCGTCTACTCCATATTCACGATATTCTTTATAATCATATATCGTAAATGGTGTTCCGTCTTCGGATTGCATTTCCCATTCGTTTTGTACCTTTTCATTAATGTCGTTGTCGCTGTACATTACTTCCCCGCATACTTTTTCTAAGTCTTGTTTAGAGGCTTTTACTTCATGTCCGTGAAAGGATATCATCGAAGATAAATTAGCGTGTTGGAATCTATTCATTGTTTTTATGTTTATGTTCAGTATATTATAATAGTAACAAATTAATTTGCTTTCTGAAAGATTAATATGGTAATTCTATATTTTTATTTTCTTGTTCTTGTTTAAACTTTTCGATTAGTTTTTTACAAATTATCTTAAGCTCTTGAGAAAACTCACCCTTTTCAATTATCCATGATAAATATCTAGCATCATTTGCATATACAGTTTTAAATGGGATTCCTTTATGTTTACCGAAATTAAACACGATGGTTCTTTTTTCATCAACCTCAGCAAATTTCAATTTACCGCCTAGATCAACTTGATCAGCTCTACGAGTATTTACTTCTTTATCAATTTCTTCAGCTGTTGCTGCCATTGAATATAATTCTCGTTGAACTTGGAATATTTCCATAGTAGCTCTTACATCTGCTTCAGCTCTATGTGCACCTTCTAAATCTTTACCAGTATACTTTTTGTAAGTATTGGTTAAATCTCTCTTTTCGTAATTACTGTAAATAAGGAAAGGATCTAATACTGCTCGGCTCCTATGATTGAATGCTATACCACATCTCATAAATTCCTCGCATAAGAATGGTACATCAAAGTATAATGCGTTATAACCACCTAGGTCACAATCGCCGATAAAATCATTTATTTCAGATGCTATAGATTCAAAAGATGGTTGATCAGATAAATCTTCAATAGATATACCATGCTTATCTTGTGCTTCAGGTCTCATCTCTGTTATGCCTGGGTTGACTAATGATCGATAAGATTCAATTTCGTTACCGTCTAAATCAGTCTTGATCATACATATCTCAACGATACGATCTGATGTTGTACTTATTCCTGTGGTTTCTAAATCAAACCAAACTATATTTTTCTTCATACTATACTTTTTAACTTTGTTGTTATTAAATTTTATATAGCAAAAAGTATAGTTAGTTTTAAGAATTAATGCACTTTGTTAATTAAATAGAATTGTCTGGGTAGTAGTCATCAAAATCATCATAATAGTATTCATTATTAGTTGGGGGTTTTGCTGGTTTATTAAAATACTTATTAATGTATGATATCATTAGTTTAAACATTATTGCCCAGGTATAGAAACTTCAAGTTTCATTGTCTGGATAGCTGTTGGTAATGCAGTGATAGCATTTTCAAGTCTTCCTAATGTAGAATTTAATTTCTTCATTGGATCAGCACCCTTTGTTGCGGCTGCTGGTGCTGCTGCTTTATCAGAACCTAAACCTATTGCATTAAGCCCTCTATCAATAAGTCCTGGTGCTTTCTGTTCTTGCATGATATCTCTTATATCTTCAACTGCTTTGGCTAAAGATTTATATGCATCATTGTCTTCAGAAAGTTTAGCGCTTGATTTAAATAGATCACCAAATGCAACTGTTTTGTCAATATCTATTTTATTAATTGAATCTGCAATTTTAGAAATACCATCTGCTGCTTTGTCTAACAATCCTTTTTCTGCTACATTTCCTAATGTTACAATGAATGTAGAGAAGTCGTGTAATTGCGTAGATATAAGTGGGTTAGTTGCATAAAGATCACTGAATGCAGTTCCAATAGAAGTTAATAAAGTTCCAATGGATGTTGCAACTGCTACAGGATCAAAGTCTCCACTGAATGCTTTTAGGCCTGTTGCTATATCAACTAATGCGTCACCAGCACCGTCTACTGCCTCTATACCTTTTTGTATTTTATTTTCATCCCATGATATAAACCAATTGCCATCAGTCTCTTCATTCTCTGAACCACCAATCGACGCAAATGCAGCACCAACCATTCCTAATACAGCC
>Ga0307992_1002004_pt1 | contig 11748 bp, 10 predicted proteins | sample EllFjometagen133_FD_203162 | JGI IMG/M metagenome (GOLD analysis project Ga0307992, IMG submission 203162) | Marine microbial communities from Ellis Fjord, Antarctic Ocean - #133 | ecosystem: Environmental > Aquatic > Marine > Unclassified | place: Southern Ocean | collected 2014-10-08
CACAGGTCGTTCATAGTAAATCTTGAAGAAGTTGTATCATTCACCCATGATCAGATTTCAGTTTCGGGTATGGACCTTCCGATAAGCAGAACTTACAAAAAGAAAACTTTAGAAGCTATACTGCCTACTGCCTAATTTTCTCCGGCTACCCCTCAATATTCTGTGGACTCAACCCCTTAAATCCCAACTTATTCTTCTTGTAATATCCATTCAAATCATTAGCTAATTTGCCGGATTTTTACTATTTAATCTTTTTGAATCGATGATACTCTAAACTTATCAATTCTTCCCAATTATTCTCATTTAACTCCCCTGCCTCTTTGTATAATTGGTGGTCATGGATATCATTATAAACATCTTGGTTTGGCCAAAATCCTTCAACCAGGAATCTGACATCTGAAGTATCAGACTGGATCAACCAGACTTTATAACCTGCATCAGGATATCCAATTTCATCAATAGCCTCATTCATTGTTGTAAACGCTTTAAGTAGAACCATTGGATCAAGTCCAATTGTATCCTGAAAAAAGCTAACGCTTTTAAGAGTATTTTCAATCTTAGTTACTTCTGCAGAGTCTTTGCTCTGATCATTACAGGAGATTGAGATAACTGATATTATCACAATCATGATTACGAAAACAGGAATAATTTTTCTCATGAGATAAGGATTTTTTGGTTAGATAAAATGCAAATTACATTTTTTGTGGATAAAAGTCAAGAAAATTTTAATACTTTGACAAATAGGTACAACTAAGAGACAAAAAAAGCCAAGTTTACAAAAGGGGTTTGTTTTTCTTGTTATATACATTCAAACCAGAGATAGTCGGACTCCGATTGTGGGATGGTTTGGTGAGTGGGAGTTCGGATTCCGACTGGGTACTGCTTCCCTTAGTCGTACCCCGAACTGAAGTCGGAGTAAGACTTTCCAGCATATAAGGCACAAAAAAAGCCCTAAACAAAATAGCTTAGGGCAATGGACAGATTTTGATGTTAATAAGCTTTGGAAAACGCTCTTGACATTAAATCTTGCTCTGTTTTAGGAATACCATATTCGATGGATATTTCTCTCCAATGTTGTACTGAATTTATTATCTGGTTAATTATTTTATTAGCCTTTTTATTGTCAAGTCTAAAATATTCACCTATTTCCAAAGCCAGTTCTAAGTCTAATGAGTTATCATCTTCAGTGATATTTAAGCTCAGTCCGGAGCCGGTCTCGATAGGATTTATATCGTAAGCGGGAGAAAGAATCCATCCATTATCAGTTAAAATAAAGCCATGGTTGCGCAGGTGGTCATCAGTATTTGAAACACATATATTAAATACAATCCTTCTCCAAAGTTCTTCTAAATCTTCATTCACTCTGGCGCCTTTCTGTATGAGAAATTCTGCTAACTCCAGATAACTTGCGCCATCACTATAATCTGCTCCATCCTTATAACCCATCATAGTCAAAGCTGAAGCAAAATGAATTCTATGTCCTTTTGTATTTCTATCAAATCGTTTTGTTAAAAAGGTGTGATAATTACCATAAAACTTTTTCGCTTTGGCATAAGCAACATTTAAGCCTGCATTTATTGCAAGACGATTTACAATTATCTCCCATGCACCAAAGTTTTTATGGTCATTTAAACTTGGGAATTTTGCTATCCAAAGTTCACCATTAGTGTCTACAACACTTGCTTTTGGGCGTGCTCCACCCAACGAAGAACCGGGAGCAAGTAACATACTTAACCATTTAAAATATTCCGGATCTTCCGATATGTCTTCTTTTTCAAGTTGCAAACTTGCATATTCCAAATCTCGTAATAAAGTCCATGGTGGAGAAGCGATTTTTTTTTTATTATTTGCAAATTCACCTTGTGGATCAGTTTTAAACCTTAATGCACCCATTCTATACTCATCAAAAACACCAAGTAAATAGTCTGATTCGTGTAATGTATTAATCTCTCTTCCTTCTTCCCTTGCAAGAGCTGCTTCTCTTCTTCTCATTAATAATCGTCCCCACCGATCTGGAGATGAATCCAAAAACAATCCAAAATTTGTTTTATCATCTCTTATGTACTGAGTACCTGGATATAATCCCAGATCCGGATCTAAAACTTGTGCTATTCCGGATTGTAACCAATCATCATCATATTCAAATGAAAAAATCTCTTTTCCTCTGGTTATATTAATATTTAGAGTTCCCATTAGAACGGGAGTATCTAAACCCAACCAATGAGCATAAACAAATATTTCTTTATGGTCTGTTCTTTGTGTCATTTGTACTTTGAGATTTACCTTTTTTTGGCGCTCTCTCTTTAACTATTAATTTAGAATCCTGTAATTTCCTTCCAAGTTTATCATCCCTGGCAATATTTACCAGATCTTCATCTAAACCGAGTATGAAAAGTACTTGTAGATAAGCGCCAATACTTACAGTAGAGGATCCATTTTCAATTGACCAAAGTGTTTTTCGGGCAATATTAGCCCTGGTTGATACCTGAATTGCACTTAATTTTCTTCTTAATCTTGCCAACTTAATGTTTTCGCCAAGCTCCCGAAGAATTCTTTGTTGTTTAGGTAATAATATAGTCTTCTTTTTCATAACGTGTAATATAATATGCAAATATAATATAAAAAGTATAACATAATACACATTATGATAATTTTTTTAATCAATTTGCCCGAAAAGGCCAGAGGCAGCCGGACTCCGACTGGTACCCCTCTTAGTCGTACCACGAACTGAAGTCGGAGCACGACTTTCCAGCATATAAGGCACAAAAAAAGCACCAAAAGGTGCAGCAATTTAAAAGACATTTGTCACATACCAAAGGAATAAGGGACTAAACCTGAGATAGCTATCCAAGTTTCGATTTAATGTAAATAGATGTGGGATTGAGAACTAGCTAAGTTACGCACCTGCAATCTTTCAGGTTCCTCAAACTTTGTACAGCATTAATCCTTTTCCTTCTTCAATATCCATTCATTATAATATGCATAAAACAGGAGGAGAAGGCAAGAGAAAAGCAATAGAAGATGTAACAATAGAACATTTTTACCACCCGGAAAATTGAGAATTGCCAGAATGATAAAAACAATCAAAGGAGCGAGAAATGTATTTTTAAGAAAAGCAGCTGTTTTTCTTTTATACCATGAAATAATGATGGCAACAGCAATAAATACTTCGCATAAAAAAAATAGAATTACCTTGTAATATCCACCTTTTACAAATACTTTTTCACCTACATCATTAATTTGTATATCATTAATTATATTGCCTCCGATAAAGACAATTAATGATAAGATTGTAATGGATCCAACTATTTGGGCTACCCAAAAAATTATCCTGGCAATCCGATGATGTACTTTTAAGCTCATATTATTTTTCATGATAAATTGGTTTTGTGGTTAATTATAGCAAGTTACACCAATTTTATATCAAAGTCAAGAAAATTTTAATAATGAGATAATTAAGTACAAATAGAAGACAAAAAAAGGCTCAAACAGATGAGCATGGAGCTTAGAGCAGAGGGCAAAGAGCAATATACTTTTATCTTTTATCTCGTAAGTTAGATAACCAACTTGCCACTTCCTCCGGACTCAACCCCTTCAATCCCAGCTTATTTTTCTTGTTATACCCATTTAAACCAGAGATAGTCGGACTCCGACTGTGGAATGGTTTGGTGGGTGGGAGTTCGGATTCCGACTGGGTACTGCTTCCCTTAGTCGTACTCCGAACTGAAGTCGGAGCACGACTTTCCAGCATATAAGGCAAAAAAAACTCTAAACGGAATGCTTAAGGCTCTTAACATATAACAATAAACTCTTAACTAATCCCTTATCCAATAATAGAATCTAATATCATAGCTAAAGTGACATATAAAACCAAAACCAGTAAAGTGCATAAACTTTAGGTTAAATTAAAAGACATTTGTCACATACCCAAGGAATAAGGAACTAAACTTTAGTTAGTTAATCTAGTTTCGGTTGAATTTAAATAGATGTGTAGTTTAGGTGATTCTACACATTGAGGCCAAACCTTAAATAATTGCTAAACTCGGGACTTATTTTGGAGCAGCTTTAGATATTATGTAATATTGTAAGTTATTCAAATAGACTTAATTTTTGAAACCAAAAATAACAATGAATCACATCTTAAAAATTATTGCAGGAGTAGCTATCATATTGGCTATAATTTCTACTGGGTGCTCAAATGAACCTAAGAGCAAAAAAGTAAAGGAATCAGAAACTCTTGAGGCCGAAAGGGGTGAGCATAAAGCTGATGTGGGTGGAAAAGGGGAAGGCGAAGAAGATGGTACTCAATATGGCCTTACTGATGTATATGATGTTGTTAAAAATGGGGCACATCTTGTATTGAGTTTTGATGCAGAAAGCAACTCATTTATTGGAACAGTAGAGAATACTACTCAAGAGGTTCTCAAAAGGGCAAGAGTTGAGGTTCATCTTTCAAATGGAATAGAATTAGGTCCAACTACACCCAAAGACCTCAAACCTGGGGAGAAGATATCTGTTAAGCTTAAAGCATCAGAAAAAGCGTTTGAAACCTGGTCTACCCATGCTGAAATTGGCAGTAATGAAGAAGGTCACGGTGAAGAAGGTGAAGGAGAGCATGGTGGCGAAAAAGAAGGTGAAGGAGAGCACAAATAATAGACAAAAAAACCCGGAACAAAAATCCCGGGTTCATATGAAAATATTTAGTTAACTCCCTTTGGCTAATCTAACTAAACCAACTTACCACCTCCTCCGGACTCAATCCCTTCAATCCCAGCTTATTTTTCTTGTTATACCCATTCAAATCATTTGCCAGCTTACCCGGCTTTTCCACCTCTTTCAACTTTTCAATTGTAGTATATCCTAACTCCTGAAGCACCGGCACCCATTCCTCAGGAATACCTAATTCTACATATTCTTGCGGACTGTCGACTGCCGACTGCTGACTGGCTTCCTGCCTCATCTGCGGGAAAAAGATCACATCCTGGATAGAGTTAGAGTTTGTCATAAGCATAGTTAACCTGTCAATACCAACTCCCAGTCCTGCCATTGGAGGCATTCCCAGTTCAACAGCATTCAGAAAAGCTTCGTCCATTACCATTGCCTCTTCGTCACCTTTTTTGCCAAGTTGTAACTGGTGTTCAAACCGCTCACGCTGGTCAATAGGATCGTTAAGCTCCGAGAAAGCATTGCATAATTCTTTGCCATTTACAATTGCTTCGAATCGTTCAACTAATCCTTCCTTGCTGCGGTGTTTCTTTGATAACGGCGACATCTCAACAGGGTAATCAATTATATAGGTTGGCTGAATAAGTTTTGGTTCTGTGGTTTCTCCAAAAATCTCATCTATCAGCTTCCCTTTTCCCATGGTTTCATCAATTTCTACATTAAGCTTTTTAGCAGTTTTTACCAGTTCTTTCTCATCCATTTCCGAAATATCAACCCCGGTATATTCCTTAATTGCTTCGAACATTGTTAACCTTTTCCATGGCCTTTTAAAATCAATCTTCTTTTCTCCAACCTGTATTTTGGTGGTGCCATAAATGTCAAGTGTTACCTTTTCTACCATTTCTTCAAACAGATCCATCATCCAGTAGTAATCTTTGTAGGCTACATAGATCTCCATCATTGAAAATTCCGGGTTATGAAACCTGTCCATCCCTTCATTGCGGAAATCTTTGGCAAATTCATAAACACCATCAAACCCACCAACGATGATACGTTTCAGATAAAGCTCATCGGCAATCCTTAAGTACAGGGTCTGGTCAAGCGCATTGTGATGGGTTTTAAACGGACGGGCTGCAGCACCACCGTAAACCGGCTGTAAGACCGGTGTTTCAACTTCAAGATATTCCTTATTGTTCAGAAATGTGCGGATTGATTGTATAATCTTTGACCTTTTGATAAAAACATCTTTGATATGCGGATTTACCACCAGGTCCATAGAACGATTCCGGTACCGTTGCTCAGGATCGGTAAAAGCATCAAAAGTTTTATCCCCTTTTTCTTTAACAATGGGCAAAGGACGGATTGATTTACTAAGAAGTGTAAATTGGTTAACATTAACAGATATTTCACCAACCTGCGTTTTAAAAACATTTCCTTTTACTCCAATAATATCACCTATATCAAGCAATTTCTTAAACAGGGTATTGTATTGGGTTTTATCTTCATCAGGGCAAATAGTATCCCTGCGAAAATAAACCTGTATCTTTCCGGCTGAGTCCTGGATTTCAATAAATGATGCATTACCCATAATCCTGCGGCTCATTATTCGGCCTGCAAGACTGACGACCTGAAAATTTTCTTTATCCGGATCAAAATTTTCAAGAATCTCTTTCGAGCTTGTGTTTATCTCGTATCCTTCAGCCGGATATGGATCAATTCCCAGCTTTCTGATCTCTTCAAGTGAATTTCTTCTTATCTGTTCCTGTTCAGGGAGGTGATTTAAACTCATGAATTACAGTTTTGTATTTTTTTTTTGTAAAGATACTATTTCTGTAAAATCTCGATAACATTTAAGTTTGTAAAAATATTCAGTCAGATTATTTACCTTTGCAAACCGATAAGACTTACGCAAAAAATGAGCGATCAACCGATAAAAAAACCCGGCAGACGACGTTTACCTCCCTGGCTGAAAATGCAAAGGGCAAGGGGGGAGAATTATTCGAGGGTAAAGAACCTGGTTAGCAGTAATAACCTGCATACTATATGCACCAGTGGTAACTGTCCTAATATTGGTGAATGCTGGAATGCAGGAACAGCAACCTTTATGATCCTTGGTGATATATGTACAAGATCGTGTAAATTTTGCGGGGTAAAAACAGGAAAACCTCTGCCTGTTGACCGGGATGAACCGGTAAGACTTGCCGGCTCTATTAAAACAATGAAGTTGAAACATGCAGTGATTACTTCGGTTGACAGGGACGATCTGGACGATAGCGGTTCGGGGTTTTGGGCAGAAACCATCATGGCCATTAAGAGGCTTAATCCGGAAGTTACAATTGAAGCACTGATACCGGATTTTGACGGGAGGGAAGAAGATATTATGAGGGTTATTAATGCAGGGCCTGATGTTATTTCTCATAACCTGGAAACAGTAAGACGTTTAACCCCCGGGATAAGGAGCATGGCAAAATATGACAGAAGCATTGAGGTTTTAAAGTTTATGGCATTATCAGGTGTAACAACTAAATCTGGTATTATGGTTGGTTTGGGTGAAACTGATAATGAGGTGCTTGAAACAATGGATGATCTGTTGAAGGTGGGTTGCAAAGTGATGACTATTGGGCAGTACCTTCAACCAACACTTAATCATTTTCCTGTAATTGAATATATACATCCCGATCGGTTTGAACAATATCATTTAACCGGACTGGAGAAAGGTTTTAAATTTGTTGAGAGCAGTCCGCTTGTCAGATCATCTTATCATGCAGAAAAACATGTGGATTCACGGATAAAAGCGGAATAATTTTATGGTATGAGAAATGAAGTAATATTTCAGGACCTTGGGAGTATTGATTATAATGAAGCATGGGAGTACCAGGAAAAACTGTTTGAAAAGATTGTTTCAATAAAAGGACAAAACAGGGATCTGACACCAGGTGAGCAAATAAAAATAATAAATCACCTCCTGTTTTGTGAGCACCCTCATGTTTATACACTTGGAAAAAGCGGGTCTGAAAATAATCTCCTTATCGATCAGTTACAATTAAAGGCAAAAAATGCATCATTCTATAAAATCAACAGGGGAGGAGATATTACCTATCATGGTCCGGGACAAATTGTGGGATACCCTATTTTCGATCTTGAATTATTTAACGTGCGTATAAAACAGTATATTAATAAACTTGAAGAGTCGATAATAAAAACCCTGAGTATATTTAACATTAAAGGAGAACGGTTAAAAAATGGTACCGGTGTATGGTTAGATCCCGGAATTCCCGGAAAAGCAAGAAAAATTTGTGCTATTGGAGTGCGTGTAAGCAGGTTTGTAACTATGCATGGGTTTGCATTTAATATAAATACTGACCTGGAATATTTTAACTATATAAATCCTTGCGGGTTTATTGATAAAGGAGTCACTTCGCTGGAAAAGGAGGTAGGTGAGAAAATTGATATGAACAATGTAAAGTTGGTTGTCAGGGAAAAAATGAGTGAGGTCTTTGAATTTGATATTATGACTTAATTGAATGCTATGGATAAAAAATGGGTAATAAAGGAAAAAGGCGATATTGTGATAACTGAGCAACTTGCTAAAAGTCTTGAGATAGATAATAAATTGGCAAATCTTTTGGTACAGAGGGGCATATATACCCCTGATGATGCTCGTTCTTTTTTTAAACCTGACCTGTCCGGTTTACATGATCCTTTTCTGATGAAGGATATGAATAAAGCTGTTGACAGGATCTCTTCAGCTATTGGCAGAAATGAAAAGATCCTGGTTTATGGTGATTATGATGTTGACGGAACAACTTCTGTGGCTTTGGTTTATTCATTTTTTAATTCGATATATTCAAATCTCGGTTTTTATATTCCAGACCGGTATGAAGAAGGATATGGAATATCCTACAAGGGTATTGATTGGGCTGTTGAAAATAATTTTTCACTTATCATCGCATTGGATTGTGGTATAAAAGCAGTTGAAAAAATTGACTATGCTACCGTAAAAGGTGTCGATTTTATTATTTGTGACCATCACCTACCGGATGAAAAAATTCCTGATGCAACTGCCATCCTTGATCCTAAAAGGGTTGATTGTAATTATCCTTATAATGAACTTTCCGGATGTGGAGTAGGATTCAAATTGGTTCAGGCATATTCAATAATAAACGACATCCCGTTTAGTGTACTTATTCCTTATCTTGATCTTGTGGCTGTGAGTATTGCTTCAGATATTGTTCCTGTTACAGGGGAAAACAGGATTCTTGCCTACTATGGACTTAAGCAATTAAATGAAAATCCGGGAATCGGGCTAAAGGCTATTATTAATGAGGCAAATATGACCAAAAGGAAAATACGAATTGGAGATATAATTTTTAAGATCGGGCCCAGGATCAATGCAGCCGGAAGAATGGAATCGGGGGAGAAAGCCGTTGAATTACTTATAGCTGAGGATAGTAATTTGGCATATAACATGAGCAAGAAAATAAATGATTTCAATATTGAACGAAGAAAAATTGATCAGAACATTACCAGGGAAGCTCTTCAAATGATCTCATCTGATACTAAACTTGAAAACACTAAATCCACAGTTGTTTATAATCCCGGTTGGCATAAAGGGGTTATTGGAATAGTTGCCTCAAGACTAACAGAGTCCTACTACAGGCCAACAGTTGTGCTTACAGAATCGGATGGTCTGGCTACAGGATCTGCCCGTTCTGTATTGGGTTTTGATCTGTATAAAGCAATTAACACATGCAGCGACCTGCTTGAAAATTTTGGCGGACATATGTATGCTGCAGGACTAACCATGAAGAAAGAGAACATTCCTCTATTCAGACAAAGATTTGAAGAAGCTGTAAGCAAAACAATACTGGATGATCAGCTTATTCCGCATATAGAATTCGATATGGAATTCAATCTGGAAGATATAAGTGAAGATTTTTACAATATCCTGGATAAATTCCAACCATTTGGTCCGGGAAATATGCCACCGTTATTTGTATCCCGTAATGTATGTGATTCAGGAAACGGGAAAGCAGTTGGTTCAACAGGCGAACATCTTAAACTGGAATTAACAGAAAAGGGAAAGTCAGCAAAAGTTGTTTCTGCAATTGCATTCAACATGTCAAATCATCTTAGTCATATTAAAGATGGCAAGCCTTTTGATGTTTGTTATTCAATAGAAATGAATGAATTCAGAGGTGAATCAAACCTGCAGTTGAATGTTAAGGATATTAAGGAGAAATGAGGATGAGAATAATACATTTGCTGTAACATGTTATTGATGCCTAACAAACCTGCCAATGCGGGTTGATATCCTGTTCAGTGATTCCATAATGTCGTCTTCAGGTTTCATATAGTTATCTGTACCCCAGAAATCAGGATCATAATCGCTTTTTGTCTCAGATAATATCAGGTGCGAAGGAGATATCTTGTCTTTTTTGAAACGGGCCACATTAACCGAATCGATTTTAGTAACTACCATCTCAAAAAAGACATAATATGTACTGCCAAAAAGCTTTCTCTTTTTCCGGGCATTGAATTCAAGATCTCCCCTGACATGGTTCAGATAAAATCTGTTGTTTATGTAACGGTAATCAACCTTATATTTTATTCGCTGAGGTTTAACGGTGTATCCTTTTGTTTTCTTTTGTACATAGCTTCTGTCAAGCTTATCAATATAATCGGGGTTAACCTCAAATTCTACTGAGTGTACGCCGTAATTATCTGTATTGATAAAAATTGAACCTTTGAAAAGCGGCATATCAACTATCTCATCTACTTGCTTGAAATCAATAACATACGCGGCCTCATTATCGATGTTTACAATATCTGTCATACGGTAGTTGTAGTTGTTTATATTTGCCTCATTGATAAAATCAAACCTGTTTTTGATCCCGTCAAGGGTGAGACATGCATAAAGTCCTGCCTGCAATTTGAATAAGAGGGTATCGCTTTTATTAATATTCTCCATCTTACGGCTTTTAAAAACAGACACCTGGTCATTTTTTAATGTTCTAACATACGCGCTTTTATATACATCAATTACAGCCTCTGAATATAGCTGCAGTTTATTCCATTTACTAATCGATTCTCTGTAAAATGCTGTAAGAATTACAGGGGTGGCTCCGTAGTTCTCAGATATATGACGGCTTATTCCAAGTACTAATTCAACCGGATCACGGGTACGAATGATAACTTCGGGAATTGAAATATAATCGCGTTCAAGTTCAATTACATAATTGTTGCCAACAGCCTGGTTAACAGGAATTATCCTGCTTTTAAATCCAAGACATGAAACGGTAATTGAGTCATCAAGGCAGGCAGAGGTGATCTTGAGACTGAAGTTACCGTCATGATTTGAGATAGTTCCCACACCTTTATTATATATCCCGATCGTTGTAAAAGGAAGTGGATTGTCATTTCCTGATTCTTTAATTAAGCCGGTGACCATATAAACAGGCGTTTTACCTTCCTCCCTGATCATTGGAGTTGTTTCATCAACCTCTTTATAAATTATAAGGTGGTTATCTATAGCAGAGTAACTAAAATTACGATTGCTGAAAATCTCATCCAGAAGTTCTCTAACCGGCTTTTCTTCTGCATCAACAGATATTATGGTTTCCGGCTTTACAAGATCAGTATCGTAGGTAAAAACATATCCTGTTTTCCGTGAAATTGCTTTCAGGGCAGTCGATATTTTAACTTCATTCATTTTAATTGAGATGTTTTGCCCGAAGACATTGTCCTGTCCCAATAAAAAAGAATTGGCTGCTACCGGTAGAATTGTTAAAACTACCAGTAATTGGAAAGTTTTTTTCGACAGTATACTTTTTCCTATATTCATTGCAGGATTAAATGATCATAAATTTGAAAGGTAGTAAATCCCATCTTTCTTCTCAAACCGCAGGTTAAAACTCAGGCAGATTGTTCTGATAATTGTTTCAGATGATTCGTTATCAAATTTTGATGTAAGTTGCCGGTTGAGGATATCGTTATTGTAAACCTCAACAGAGATATTATATGTTCTTTGAAGATCACTGAAAACATCCTCCAATCTGGTTCCCTCGTAAATTAGTATCTCTG
>Ga0307992_1002005_pt1 | contig 11746 bp, 7 predicted proteins | sample EllFjometagen133_FD_203162 | JGI IMG/M metagenome (GOLD analysis project Ga0307992, IMG submission 203162) | Marine microbial communities from Ellis Fjord, Antarctic Ocean - #133 | ecosystem: Environmental > Aquatic > Marine > Unclassified | place: Southern Ocean | collected 2014-10-08
TTATGGACTTATATTAATCCGGAGTTCACACCTAAGCTATTGTCCAGTTTTTGGGGTCCACCTCTGTTGACCAGATTGTATGCAGTATTCTCTGAACACTTTATACAATACGCTTGCTTTAATTTTCAACACAAGATCCTTGGATACCTTTTCGTCAAGGAATGCAGCAACGATATCTGAATTGGATCGATAGATATCCGTCGCATCCTTCACACGCGAAGGTATAGGCAGACCATGCGACATCCACTGGTGGGCACCCTGGATTGCCCAGTTCATAATTCCGGGTAACTCATGGTGTAACTTCTGAGTAAGGGACCGATCTTCGCGTCCCTGAAAGCTCACATCAAATGGAACAACCTTGATGCGACGCCAAATACCATTATCGGTACCACGAATCTCAGGAAGGGTATTCACAGCGAACCAGATTTTAAACTTCGGTGTGTAAGTGAAAAACTCCTGATATAGGAACCGCGCAGTGATCTTGTCACTCCCGGTAATCGCTTTGATGCGTTCTTCATCTAAACGGCGGCTTTGGGACGATTCACTTGATGATACAAGCCTCGTTCCGAATAACCGTGCAATATCGTTTGACGTTTCATTGTTCTTGGCTTCAAACGTGGAGAAAGGACTGTTGCTGCCATATCCTCCAAGAAGTGACAACAGAGTATCAAGTACTACAGATTTCCCGTTGCTGCCCCCTCCAGTGAGTATGAAAAGACATTGTTCTGTTGTCAAGCCAGTCAAAGAGTACCCTAGAGCGTGTTGGAGGAAATTTACCATCTCCGTGTCACCGTTCATCATTTCCAGAATTGCATTTTCCCAGATCGGGCAATTTGCATCTGGATCATATGCGAATCCAGTAGACTGATAGTTCATATCCTGTGATTGTCCGTCACGGAACTTAGCACGTTCCAGATCGTACACGCCGTTCTCAAACTGAATCAAATAGTCACCACTTTCCCAAGCATCTGCAGTAACAGCAATTGGTGTAAATGCTTCTGCGATGCTTAGCATATTCCGGAATCGACTCATGTTTTCAATACCAATCGCCCACTTGAGATCCTTCTTTCGCTCTTCGTCAAAGCTAACACTCATTGCAATCTCTTGACGTTTTCGGGCTGTATCTTTTGCTATGTGATATATTTGCTCGGTTTCGTCCATTTTATAATACTGACCGTTCCAGAGGTACCACTTCTTTCGAGTATGGTCAAAGCGAGTGATGTTCTGATGGAGTTCAACGAACAATTCAGCATTACCATAGTCCGAATGCTTATAGTTGATGGTGGACTCGATCGGGGATATATCAATCCTCTGCTTACTAAACACAGATTTGATGATTGATTCGACTTCCTTGTTATCCATGGGCTCGGGTAAGCTGGTATTCCAACCGTTCAGATTATCAACGACTGCCTCTTTAGTAAGTCCATCCATTTTCATTCCGCGTGCGATATCAAAAGCAGTGTTATTCCGGCTACCTCTGGAAACACTTGTTTTGATCAATGACTCCCAATCAGGTTTCCGTGATATCTGTCCAGGATCAACAGAACTACTCGTATTAGTTTGAACAGCTTTAAACTCATTCGCTAATCGTTCTGATACCCGAACATCGTAGAGTTCTTCCGGATCAGAAACCACTCCAGGTTCCTTTGCCATTTTCATGATAGTTTCCAAATCCATATTTAGAACGTTTGGGATTCGAATCTTGTAAAGGTTGGATTTGGAATTGATTGTATTCTCACATCTTAACAATCTATTCATATCATAGATCTTCATATCAAATTCCCAATCCCCCCAGCTTGTCTCAACAAGTGCTTTGAAATAAGTTGGCAATTCTACCGAGGGTTCTACGCTCCCAAACATCAGTGTTGGAATTGCTATATGAAAGCCTTTGCTTCCAGAAAACCAAACAGGTAGATCCGCGGGGCTGATTTCGTATTCTACTTCAAGATACTGCAGAAAATCCTTTAATTGCTTTAGAGCGAAATCCAGATTCTTTGAGTCTATATCTAGGGGAAGGAAATCTGCATAACATTCGCCATTGTATCCTGTTACAGATTGTGTTTGCACACACTGTTCTAGATAAGATCGAGGAAATCGAAAGACAGTTTCCCCCGCATCCTCCATTTTTGGGTTCGTGATGAACCCATCTTTTACATTGTTACGATAATCCCAGCCACCTGTGGTCGTATCTCTGTATTTGAATTCAGGATAGGCCAAGTATTGATTTGAAGTATTTACTTTTCGCTGGCTGACATTTGTTTGTAACCTTGGTTCAATTCTTGCATCTAATGATATTGTTGTTGGATTGTGCATAACAGGCACTCCATTTCTTAGTTCGGTGATTCATGAGGGATCTTGTAGCCAGCACCGACAATTCACTGGTACCCTGGGGCTCAGCATTCGATCATCATTGGAGCTGAGCACGATCCCGAATTCAACATCAAGGACCTATCCCTACTATATAGTTATGTCAGTCCAGATCTTGTGAAGTGCTATTTATGCCCATTATTTCACACAAAATCACATTATCTGCTCAACTCATAACGGCCTAAGTATATGTATATTATAGTATTACGGTTTATGTATTTATTTTAACTGTGTGATATAGATCACACGATAAGTGGGTCTATGTTGCCTTTTTATCCTGACTGTTGGTGATTTACTATGTCGAATTAAACTCAGGATGAGGGGAGCTGATACATCCACTTCTCATGGGCTAACGATGGCCTGTTCAACTCCTCACGGATGAGCCGCCAGTGAGGCATCAATTTATCCGAGTATCGGATGAACTGGTTTTTTGATGAGGCAAAAGGAGATGGATCATTTTATTCAATAGTAGAACATTATATGGTCTAACAGCTTAGTCATTATTTTCATCCCGAACCTGTTTATAAACTTGTTTCACCAGGTATTTACCAATGAGCTTTCGAAACTTGTCTTCATTAAAGTACTTCGCTGCAAGATCTTCATTTTGCTCCATTCTGGCGATAAACAGATCATCAAGGATCTTCATGAGTACGTAGCTAAAGTTTTCTTCCGTGTTCGCAAGAGCAGCTTCCCTAATCTTCTCATCGGCAACCGCATCTTCCCGAATCGAATCAAAGAACAATTGGTCAGCTGACGTGAATTCAGTTCCAAATCGCTCATTAATCAGATCGATAAGCTTAGACAATTCAATCTCATCTGTACTCAATGTTCCAGTACCAGAATCAATAGGAGCATCGACTGTTCCACCCTCCCCTTTTGTCAGGTATAATGCTTTGTTTTCACTTATCTTCTGAAGTCGATAATACTTAAGAGCTACATCTTCGTTGAGGTCGTAAACTGCACCTGTTTTACGTTTGGGGAGCTTAGTTAATAAGTACCTTGCATAAGAATATAGAACCTCCAATTCAGTATCATGGAATGGTATGATCTGAGCCATGAAAGCATACAGATTCTTGTATGCTGTGAGCGACTTGCGGAATTCATCCTGGTCATCCTCAGATAGCTGCTCGAACCGCTTAACCGCTGGACCAACACATTGGTAGAGTCGTGCATGATCTGTAGCCAGCTTTTTAGCTGCTGGTTTATAGAATACTCTGCTGAATTCCTCAACTTCTTCCCAGGTGTAAACCTGTTTCTCAGCCAATTTCGCCTGTAACTCATTCAGGTGGTCAATTGTGACCTGTTCGCCAACTAACGTCGTTTCATAATAGGGTTGAAAAGATACCTTGATTTCCTCTGGATCATTTACAAAATCCAGTACGAAGGTATCCTCCTTCCCCATGTGAATACGATTAAGACGACTTAATGTTTGAACCGCCTGAATCCCCGACAATCTCTTATCAACATACATGGTGTGAAGCAGAGGCTGATCAAACCCAGTCTGATATTTCTCCGCTACAATCAGTACATGGTACTCATTTGTGGCAAATGTCTCAGGTAGCTCTCGTTCCTTGACTCCATTGTTCATGGAAACTTCAGTGTAGTCCACATTGGGAACCTGATCATCCTGTACTGTTCCAGAGAATGCAACCAGCGTCCTGATATCCTTGTAGCCTTGATCCTTGATGTAATTGTCAAATGCTATTTTGTATCGTACTGCATGGAGACGCGAAGATGTCACCACCATAGCTTTGGCCCGCCCACCAATTTGGTGTTTCACATGTGTCCTGAAATGCTCCACCATAACCTCTGCTTTCTGAGAGATGTTATGGGGATGTAGACTCATAAAGCGGGCCAGGGCACGGGCTGCTTTACGTTTATCCAACTTGGGATCATCTTCAACTGATTTAATCAATCGGTAATACACCTTGTAACTGGTGTAGTGCTTTAGGACATCAAGAATGAACTTCTCTTCGATGGCTTGGAGCATACTGTACAGATGAAATGGTTGTGGTTTACCATCTTCACCCTTAACTCCGAATACTTCCAGAGTTTTATACTTTGGTGTTGCTGTGAATGCAAAGAAGCTCAAGTTTACCTGTTTGCCACGCTTACGAATCGTGTCCAGAATCTGAAGCTCAATTTCAGAGAGCTCCTGATCACTCTGATCATCTTCACGCTGATCAGCAGTCCCAGCCAGGACTCCTTTCATCTCGGTGGCGCTTTCACCTCCCTGGGAACTATGAGCCTCATCGATGATCACTGCGTACTTCTTTTTAGGCAGATTACTGATCTTCTCGTTCACAAATGGGAAAGTCTGTAGTGTGGTGATGATAATGGGTGAACCGGCCTCAAGCGCTTCTGCTAACTGTACTGATTTACTCTCGCCTTCTCGGATCCGAATTACGACACCCTTTTTGTGTTCGATCTGATAAATGGTATTTTGGAGTTGCTGATCCAAGACTCTACGATCTGTAACAACAACCACCGTATCAAAGACCTTCTCATCATCTATTGAATGCAATGAGGCAAGCCGATGGGCCAGCCAGGCGATGGAGTTGCTTTTTCCACTGCCTGCAGAATGTTGAATCAGATAATTCTTACCTACGCCCAAAGCTTTTGCATTCATCACCAGGCGGTTAACGCAATCAAGCTGGTGGAATCTGGGGAAGATCATGGTTTCCCGTTTTACTGTTCGGTCGCCAATCTTCTTTTCTTTGACCTCCAGGTGCATGAAGCGGGCTAGGATGTCCAGGAGTACGTCTTTTCGCCACACCTTTTCCCAGAGATAGGCCGTCTTGTGCCCATTTGGATTCGGTGGATTTCCTGCACCATGGTTATAGCCCATATTGAAGGGTAGAAAGTATGTGGATGTCTTTGCCAAACGGGTTGTCATGTGAACCTCATCTGGATCCACAGCAAAATGAACCAATGAACGCTTCTTGAATTGAAAGATAAGCTCATCGGGATCGCGATCATGCATGTATTGGTGAACAGCATTGCGCCAGGTCTGACCGGTCATGGGGTTCTTCAGCTCTGCGGTTACAATGGGAACACCATTGAGCGCAATTACTATATCTAGAGAGTTCTCGTTCTTGGTGCTGTAATGGAGCTGACGGATCACCGAAAGGCGGTTAGCATCATACCAGGCTTGTACATTAGGATTCAATCCACTGGCAGGGGCAAAATACACTGCTTTGATTCGTTTACCTCCAGATTTAAACCCATGCCTGAGTACAGAAAGACAACCCTCGTGCTCTGAATTCAACGCTCTCGTAAGATCGTTAATCAGTGTATTGGCCGTATTCTCCTTGTAGATTCGCTCTAATTGATCCCACTCTTTAGGTTGCGTAGATTTGACGAACTCAACAAACTCATCCGGGAACAGCGCTTTTTCGCGGTCAAAGGAGTCTGGACTACCTTTACGATAAAGGCCACTCTCCAATAACTTGTCCTCGATCAAGATTTCAAATGCTTCTTCAGTGTGTATTTTACTCATATTGGACTTTCTGAATGTGGCAACTCATATTAATTACCACCAATTAAAGTATTTTCCATACAGTTGAACAATCCCCGTAACTGCCATCACAAAAGTAAAGAGGAACATACCAAATTGAATTCTGGAGAGGTATTTCTCCTTTTTAAGAGTCGATTCATATTCCTGAAGTGTTGCTAATGCTTTCCCTTGCAGTATGTACCTATCCCCCTGTTTTGCCAAATCATTCGATTCGATTAAGGATTCTAATAGAAGCTTAATCATTTCCATAAATTTAGTCATCTGTGGATGGCCATAATACCGTCTTCCGAAGTAGCTGAGTGTAATATCACTCCTGGAAAGATGCCTATTCGGATTGTCCAGGGATAGGTTCATGACAGCGGAAAGAAGCTTCATTCGAGATGGACTAGCTAGTTTTCTCTTATGAAACAAGTATTTCCTGATAATGTGGAACTTGTTATAAATCCAAAGTTTCACATAAATATACTTAGTAATTTGATGCCGATTATAATCACTTATACCATTAAATCTGATTGTATTGCCATGCCAGTAGTGCTCTATTTGAAGGCTCTCGTAGTCAACCCCGATTGGATCAATGACCGCTTCAATCTCGAACTTTTCATTCTTCCATTTCAGACCATGGATCCCCTCATTGTCTACTCGCTTGAGCAAGAATTCTTCAGGCTCTCCCAAATTGTAGTACACAACAAAACAGTCTAACGCCCTCCCTTTATCACCTGACATGGTGAAACGATCAGGGCACGAGTTCTCCAGGATACCCTTTAGAAGTCGAAACCTTTTATCAATCTTGTTTGTCATATTCATGGATTTAGGTGGTGACTAATTCTCCTCAAAGCTGCGCGTAATCAAAGGTTTGGCTTTCTCCAGATCATCAATCGAGTGGAGTTGGATTTCAAGACTACCCGTTCCCCAATGACCTACCTTCGAGACATCTCTCGTGAAACCATCTTCCAGGGCTACGGATTTCGGATCGAGATTTAAATGAAATATAAGCAACTCTTTGGATGGGAGATATTGGACAGTCGTAAAGTTCTTAAGCCGGCGGAATGCAATGTAGTATTTAAGCTGTTTCTCCTGTACATCATCGCCTAAGTCCAATATAAACTCTCGGGCTTCTTCATAAACAGTTCTCATTAGCTCTGTCATTTGTGCCATATCCTGGTCATTGGTTTTGTAATCTCCCTTGGCACTCTTTCCTTGCTTCTTCGTCAATATCTCATCAAGGATCGGGTCGGCAGTGACTGCATTTACAAGATTGAGCACCAGGAAGCCGTCGGGATAATGGATGTACTGAATCAGATCGATATTGCGGTTTATTTGTTGCACAGCATGGACATCGTACTTGGTGAAGTCTTCGGCAATTGCCAGCAAACGGGGACCTGTCCAATCCACGGTATCCACGACCTTCTGTCCAAATTGCTTCAGGACCATCATCTCGAATTCTGCTTTATGATCGAGCAACCAATCGAGGTAAAATAGTCCCTGATTAATCACGCTGGCATTCGTGTTCCGTTTGTATTCGATAATGACAGGACAGCCATTTTCATCAAGCCCCAGTGAATCGATGCGACCCCCATGGTTTTTGCCCGTCGGATGCTCTGATGCAATGAAGCGCATCTGTAGTAGTACATCCATGTGCCGTTCAATGTTGTCCTGCAGATGTTTCTCCAGCTTGAAAGCGGATCCCTGGAGGTTGCTTGCTTTGGATCCCTGAATACGAAAGAGTTTGATGTCGCTCATGTTCTCTCTCCAGCTGAAAAGTGTTCGTGGACTGCATCCGAAACTAAACTGGAGCGGTACTCACGAAAAAGATCGATGGCTGATCCAATGTTTTTAACGAAATTCCGCTCAAAGTATACTAATTCTGAAATCCTATGCTGAACCTGTATTGGTGGGACCGGAATCTTCTCTTTTAGGAGGTTACCAATATTTAATGGCCGGTTTCTACCCGCTGCTCCCCGAGAGTGCTCATTTAATAAGAAATCACCAAATTGGCTGGTCAGAAATGCAAAGAGATAGGCGTTTTCCATGGATGATGGATCACAACGAAGAATGGGGAATCGATGAGAAGCCACACATCCTGATTCATCATCACTCACCAAGGCAACCGCACCCTCCCATGCAAATTGTCCGCTCAGAATGAGATCATTGGATTCAATTCTAAAGAAATCTGAATCCCCCAGATCAGCACCAACCGTTTCCTCCTTTTTGAAGATTCCTCTTCCGCGATTAAATAATCCTATTGGAGTATATATTTTATCAGGTGCTCTTATGATGGGACGCTTGATTTGCTCGGTTATATATTCTAATCTAATATTCTCAGTAGCTTCGTCGTGAATCGCCTCATGAAGGACTTCAATACGTTGCGCTCGCAGTTCAAGCACTTCGACAATTTCACGTTCGATCTGCTGAATTTCTGTCTCGATGGTCGGTAACATCCTTGGGGATCTGTACTTGTAGAAATGTCGGGTGAAGTTGATCTCGTAACCAATCTTCGTTTTCGATTCTGCCACCCAAACACTAGAATTGTGATGTAGAACCTCCCGCTCCATGAAAGGTTGAATTGATTCATTTAGGGGCACATTTTCATGATCCCTCATTTCAGTGTCAGGTTCAGGGTTCCGTTGAGCATCACGGCAAATTTCAGCCGTTTCATCCCTCTCACTCAATGCTATAAGTAAGGATTTAATTAATGGAGATGTTAATTTCAGCTTCGCAGATTGGAATGATTGATTCAGAGCCTGACTGAATTGGTCACGATCTTTTACCAACCCAAGCGGTTCTATATCGCTTATTGCTTTTAGGATCTGCTGCTGCTTTTTGAAACCAGCCTCAATCTCCATTGAAGCGGTGACCTTATCCTTCCGCTTCTTTGATTTTGCCAATGCTTGGAATAGTTTTGATTCCTTCACTCTTGCAAGACGCTGATCGGTCACTTGAAAGTTTAGTTTCAAGGGTCGTTCAACCGTAACACGCTGATACCCAAATGTATCATTTGGGAAGATCTTGACGTGTTCTCCTTCCTTAAAATCCCCATAGAGCTTCGTGATTACATCGATTTGTTTCGAGGTGATTCTATGCCTCTTCTTTCCCAGACTCCATCGCATCTTCTTGTAGAATTCTTCCTTAGAAGCATCTATAAGTTGGATAAGACCCTTACGATTGGTTTCCTTGCGGTTGGTCACAATCCAAAGGTAGGTGGAAATCCCAGTGTTGTAGAACAGCTTATCTGGTAGGGCCACAATGGCGTCCAGCCAATCATGCTCAATGATCCATCTGCGGATCTCACTCTCACCAGAACCAGCGCCTCCTATAAATAGTGGAGACCCATTGAAGACAATTGCTAATCTTGTACCACCATCCTCAGGTCGCTTCATCTTGCTGACCATGTGCTGTAAAAACAGAAAGGATCCATCGTTGATCCTAGGGAGTCCAGCGCCAAACCTGCCACCAAACCCATGTTGCTCATACTCATCCTTAATTTTCCCTGCCTGTGATTCCCATTTCACACCGAAAGGTGGGTTGGCTAGCATGTAATCGAATCGTTTACCTGCATGATGATCTTCAGTGAAGGAATCCCCAAATCGTATATTATCGAGACTTTGTCCCTTGATCATCATGTCAGATCCACAGATCGCATAGGATTGTGGATTGTAGTCCTGGCCGAACACCTCAAGATCAGCATCAGGATTTAGTTCACGTAAATAATCCTCTGAGACAGAGAGCATCCCACCAGTACCAGCCGCTGGATCAAAAAGCGTCTTTACGATACCTTTCCGAGTCAGGACCTCATTATCTGGTGCGAAGATGAGGTTCACCATCAGACGAATGACCTCACGAGGTGTGAAGTGGTCGCCAGCTTCCTCATTACTAGCCTCGTTGAATCGACGGATCAACTCCTCAAAGATGTAACCCATTTCTATATTTGAGACTACCTCGGGATGCAGATCGATCTCGGCGAACTTGGAAACGAGAAGATATAGTCTGTCTGCTTTTTCCAGCGTCACAATCTGTTCCTCGAATTTGAAATGCTCGAGGATATCACGGGCTCTTGTTGAGAAGCTCTTGATATACTGAAGAAGGTTGTCAGCAATATTAGAAGGATCACCCTTGAGCTTTTCAAAGGTGAATCGGCTAGTATTGTGGAAGTTCTGGCCAGCCTCCCGGTTCAGGATGGGTTCCAGGTTCTCGATCTTGGAGCCTTTCAGGGCTTTCATTCTGTCGAGCACAGTCTGCTTGGTGGGTTCGAGCACACAATCCATTCGTCGTAAAACGACCATTGGAAGCATGACATCCTTGTATTGGTTGGGGCGATACGGACCACGTAGCAGATCAGCTACAGACCAGATGAAATTGACTCTATCGTTGAAGTTGTTCACTGAAATGTTTTCCCCTTATTGTCTTCGGCAGACTTTAATCGGACTCATAGTCATGCACCCAGCCCTCTATAGCAATCTGTGATTGAAGGTATTGAAGTGCTGCCCCACAAGCCACCTTTGATGGTGTCACATGCAGAAAATGCAGTTTGTCAGAGCTTAATGTAAATGCTTTAAAGTAATGACTTTTACTCAGATTAAATCCACAACCACTATCATTCTCAAATGATGAGAGAATACGTCCGAGACTAGTTCGCGCATCTACTTCCAAAATAATGTATGCTCCACCCATAATCTCAGATCCACTAATCTTGTCAGCTAGGACCGACTCACGACCATAATTCATGGCATCGAGGATAATCTTTTGGACCTCATCACGAGTAGTCTTCTTCATACCTATACGACCTTTCAAATTGAATCCTGGAAGTTAGAATCTGCATGCGAGTATTCAAGGTGTGAAAAGGGTGTCGGGCTCGAAACCGTATTAATACTTATACCTATATTGCCTACATGCCAACAAGGATTTTACGCCTCTTGAAAGCAATTTTGCATCATCCAGTGCACACACCTAATTGAGTGTGACTCTAAATGGTTGATTGATAGGGATTTATGGGAATAAGCCAAGGGATTCATTGTCCCTGGGCGTATTTATCAGCACCCATTTGATCTCTCAAGTGAGTAGTTTTGAAGTCCACATACTGCGTAGATAGCTAAGTGTCTTTTCCCATGCCTCCTTACCAATACTAATGCTGGGAAATAACGAATGGCCTATTTCAGCTTGCCAGGTATTCGAGGAAGTAATCACTCGCCAATCAAAGTAATCTTCTTCTCTACCAATACCTGGGAAATAGTACGTATCTGCAATAACTCCTGGTATCATTCTACCATGAACAAGATGATTTCTGTAGTTTCTAATATCTTGTAGAGGACAACTATGATTCTGCTGCCACTTACTTTTAGCTTCGCGACTGCCCAAAATGCCGGCACGTTTTTTTGGTAACCAGGGATCATATCCACCGGGATTTGTGTACCGCTCTAGAAGTTCAAAAGCAATATCTTGTGCACCTACAATTCTTACAAATACTTCAGTTAACTGGTCAATATAGGGATGAGGATTTTGTAAGAGTCCATATATGTGACCAAGATGGCGTAGAATTGAATAGTGGAGCTGTGCAATACAGATATCTTCAACTGAATGTCCTTCAGAGATGAGAGTAGCGTCATCTTTGAAATGAAGATTACTTGGTCTGTTAGTAAGAGGTGTTACATGTTTCTGCCAAAAGAGTTCATACTCTGGCCATTCATTTGAGATAAAATCATTCCAATACCTCTTTTCGAAAGGATCACCATCGCTTTGAATTATATAGGTTGTCATACCAAATCCCTCCATACGCTGCAGTTACTATTGATTTACAAAACATTATTATCCTCCAATCTGCAGAACTATTGAAAAAGCTTAATCCCTCACAAGACGAACAGAGAGACC
>Ga0307992_1002006_pt1 | contig 11745 bp, 22 predicted proteins | sample EllFjometagen133_FD_203162 | JGI IMG/M metagenome (GOLD analysis project Ga0307992, IMG submission 203162) | Marine microbial communities from Ellis Fjord, Antarctic Ocean - #133 | ecosystem: Environmental > Aquatic > Marine > Unclassified | place: Southern Ocean | collected 2014-10-08
ACATTATTAGCTACAGATATACTGAATCAAATTAACTGCATAAAGTAAACACATAGGTTTACAAAAACTAAATAAAGTAAACACATAGGTTTACAAAATAATAAAAATTATGAAAGACTCAAAGATAATTTCTGCTTTTAAAGATATATTAAATTTAAAACTTAAAAAAAGCAAACACTTGAAGAAATCATGATTTTGTTTTATGCTATAATGAAAAAACATGGGATAAAACAAAGTACACCGCATTATAATGAAGAAGGTATACTTACTAGTCGAACATGTGCTACACCTGAATGGGTTATCTGTAAAAGAGCATTGTTAGAACAAGTAAAAGGTTTTTTTATAGTTGTTGATTTGATTAATGAAGTACCAAAAGCAGTAAGATAAAATTTAAGCCCTCAGATACCGTTAAATGACAATGCTGTTTCCAGCTGATGGCCTCTCAGAAGGCCTATATATTAAGGCTCTGAGGGGTGAAACGGCTTAGGGACTAGAGCCGTTGCCAATTTCTAGATTTCACGAGCCAGAACTTCCATCTAAATTTCACGAGAATTTTTTATTTCTTCTGTATTCTAAAAATCACGCGCGGGTTTATATCCTCTAGGGTATATAAATACTCTAAGCCTCTAAGAAAATCGTGGGTAGTTTTTTATAGTATTATACCTTGATGAATATAAAAAGCACCCTGTGGTCACTATTATACCTCTATGAATATAATTTTACCTCTGTAATGAATATACTATGAGATTATGACATTTAAAAGATTAATAGAAGAATAAATAAATAAAATATAAAAAGACTATGAGTACAATATTGAAAATAAAAGAATATAATATTAAAGATAGTACTATTGTTGGATATACAGTCTTTTATAAACATGAAGGTAAATTAAAATCTAAAATAATTCCAGTTGAATTAAAAAGTAAATTTGTAAAAAAATTTTCTGAGAAACTAAGAGATTTAACAATAACTGAAAATGAAATTAATAAATTCTTAGACAGTTATAAAAAATAAAAAAGATTATGAAAAAATTAGTTAACGAATCTTTAAATACTATTTCATCTGAAGATAAAATAGCTATCAAAAAATATATCTTAAATTATGAGGGTGATTTTAATGATGATGATATCCATGCTTTTGCTGAAGAAAAAGGATTAGATAAGCATAAAGTGGAAGAGTATATTTATAGTTTAACTAAAATATGTTTAAAGAAATTAGTTAAAGAAAGTTTAGATGAAAATTTATCATACTCACCACCAGAAATAGATGTGGATGAATATGTTGAATATGATTTATTTGATAGTGTTGTTCAAATTCTTGTAATATCTTTTAATAAAGAATTTGAAGAAGCTGAAGAAATTGCTGAAAATATAAATTGGGAAATGTGTGTTGAAGAAGATTTATCTGCGGAAGAAATAGTAGAAAAAATTAAAAATTATTTATAAAATAAAAAAGATTATGAGCAAATTAGTTAAAGAAAAATTAAATGAAAATGATTATAGAGGAAAAGATGATTTTATAAAAAATCTTTCTGATGAACCAACTATCCAAAATAATACAAATGGAGTTATAGATGATCCGATAAAAGTTAAACAAATGTATCATGATCATATAAAAGGTTTTTATTTAATTGATAATAATACTGGAAATTTTTTAATGTTTGATCCTGTAGATGATGAAAGTTTTCATGATTATATAGAAAATTTATTAGGAGAATGGAGTATAGAAAATGCTGAAAAATGGAGTGAATATGCAGTTGTTGACATGTCTGTAGATGGAGAAGAGGAAGAAGTATATACATGGTAAAATAAAAAAGATTATGAATAAATTAGTTACAGAAAATTTAGACAAATTATATAGATGTGGGTGGTGTGGAGGTCCTACGACACCTGAAGGTGTTCCATTAAAAGGAAAAGAATTTGATGATGCTATTGAAAAAATAGTATCTGGAGGAAAAGAAGAAGTGTTGATTGATGGGGATTGTTGTAAAGATGATAAAGAACAGGAAAGGGAAATGGAAAGAGCTGAAATGGAAAAAAATGATATAGAAGAATCCGGAGTATCTGGAATGCATATGTAAAATAAAAAAGATTATGAGAGCAAAATTAATAAAAGAAAATTTAAATGAAGGAACATGGGCTCTTTCAAAATCTATGGAAAAAAGAAAAAGACAAGGATCTTATTATATTAAAAAACTTGAAAAATTAAAAAAAGAACTTCATCCAATTTTTGGGGATGATGCACTTTTTGATGAATTTGACGGTGCTATAAAAAGAATTGAAGAGTTAATGATTATACCTGAAAGTGAAATTAAAGGAAATGAAGATGAGGAAATTGAAGAATCCGGAGTATCTGGAATGCATATGTAAAATAAAAATGTGATGAAGAAATTTGTTAGTGAAAGTTTAAATGAATACGGTCCAATTCCTTGGAGTGGAAAGGATCCAACTAAGGCTCGTGTTATTGGTACAATTATAACGAAGGAAATGGATTTAGGAGATTATCACTTAACAAGCGTAACAATGGAAGTGGTTGAAATCATAGGAGATATTTACATATGTAACACCTGGTATAAACCTGGTGTACCTCAAGTAATTCATGATGACATGGTTAAAGAATTTATTCCAAAATAAAAAATATAATGAAAGCAAAATTAATTAAAGAACTATTAGAAGGTAGAAATATAACTGTTACAAACGATGCAGGTGAACCTATGGGTACAGATTACCAATATGATGCTACTGATCCAGAATATCATGAACGATATGATTCTGAAGATGGTCCAGAGCAAAGATCAACAGATTATGGAAAATTTGAAAATATTGATTGGCAAGTAGTTCATGAAATATTAGTTATTAATACTAAATTATTACAATCAAATAAAACCAGTGATGGAGATTTAGAAGCAGTTAATGTAAGAAATTTTGTTGATTATGATGGATATTTATCTGAACCGGAATTATATCAATTAGAGGGATTTAATTTAATTTATGTAGATGATTCATATCCAATGATTGATGATGATAAATATTTAGATTTCGATACTTTTAAAACTGCAGCTTCTAAAATTTGGGATAAAGATGTTCCAATAGATAGATCATGTGGTAATGATAAACCAGAATATTTAACATGTCAATAATGCGTGCTAAATTTATACATATAAATGAAGATCTTTTAGGGGTTATAAGTAACCCCTGGTATTCAAATGGTAATAGAAGTATACGAAAATTTGAAGTTTTTAAAAATCCTAGATCTATAAAAAGAATGGGTGAATCTTTGCGTGCTATTAGTGATAAAGAAGGAAACTTATATGTTGTTGATGATAACGGAGAATGGTTAATACATGGACGTATACGAGATTGGTTGGAAGATAAAAAATTTATTAAACCTTGTACAATGAATATAGCAGAAGATGGTGTTCGCTGGCAAAGATTAGATGATACAGATGATTTTTATTTAGCAGAAAGTTATTCAGAGATGGATGTAATGAATTATAAACTAATTTTTAAAAAATTAACAGAAAAAGTTAAACAAAAAAATCCGCAATATAATTTTATTTTGCAAAGTATAGTAGATTATTATATAAATTTAGGTAGTAAAAAATTAGAATTAGATTTTTAAGAATATGCGTGCTAAATATGTAAATATAAATGAAGAAGAAATTGGATTAATACCAGATGCTTGGGGTGATGAATTTGATGTTTATAAAAATCCTAGATCTATGAAAAGAATGGGTGAATCTTTGCGTGGTATTAGTGATAAAGAAGGAAACTTATATGTTGTTGATGATGATGCTACAAAATTTATTCATTATCAAATTGCTGATTGGTTAAAAATTCATGGATATATTAATACGTCTGGCCATTTAAAATATGATTGTAAAAATTTCCTTTATTGGGAGAGATTACATGGTACAAATACATTTCATTTAAGTGGTACTTATTCTAAGATAGATCTTAGAAAACCACAGATTAGAGAAAATTATGAAAAATTAGCAAGAAAAGTTAAACAAAAAAATCCACAATATAGTTTTATATCAAATAATCCAAAGATGTTTGATTATTAAAGTTATTATATTAGAATATGCGTGCTAAATATGTAAATATAAATGAAGAAATTTTAGGAAGATTTATTTCTAGTGGGGAAAATAAAGCTATTATGTTTAAAAATCCTCCTTCTATAAGACGTTTGGCATCATCATGTAGAGCTATTATTGATATGGATGGTAATTTATATATTGCAGAGTTAGATGATGAAAATTCAAGTGATGATGAAAGAAATAATTTTCTTTCAGATGTTACACATACAGATATAATAAATTATTTATGTAAAAATAGAAATTTAAAAGGTTGGAAGTCTAAGGAATATACATTACGTAGTAAAACAGGTGGATGGATGGCATATAAAAATCTCTCCGCATGGCAAAGATTTAATAAAACAAATCAATTTTATTTAGCTGAAAGTTATATGCCTAGTTATTTAAGTAATCTAGATAATATAAATGAGATAAAACGGTGTATGGAAAATACAAATAGACCCGATATTGAATTTATTTATGAATCAATTTATTATGTAAATAAATAATTAAGAATATGCGCGCACGATTAGTAAATATAAATGAAGAAATTTTAGGTAACTTTAAATCTTGGAATAATAATGCTATTATGTATAAGAATCCTCCTTCAATTAGACGTTTAGCTGAATCATGTAGAGCTATTGTTGATATGAAAGGTAATTTATATATTGCAGAATTAGGAGAAGGAGAAGGAAATGAAGATGAAAGGTATAGTTTTCCAGCAGATGTTGCGCATCTTGATATGGTAGATTATTTATGTAAAATAGGACAGTTAAAAGGTAATATTAATATGTATGAATTACGTAGTGAATCTCGTGGATGGTTGGCATATGAAAATCTTTCTGCTTGGCAGAGATTAGATAAAACAAATAAATTTTATTTAGCTGAAAGTTATTCACGGATATATTTAAGTGAATTAAATAATATAGAGGAAATAAAACGTTGTATGAAAAATATGAAAAGATTTGATATTGAGTTTATTTATGAATCAATTAGAACTAAAAGAGATAATTATGTATACGGTGAATAAATGTTTTGTAATTGTTTAATGAATTTTATAAAAATACTAAAGATATATGAGACATTCGGTATAAAAGTCTTGAAGATCTTCAGGAAACCGGTTGAATTAGGTAAGTGGGGCACAAAAAAGAAATAGGAAAAAGGTGGGAGACGTCGAGAGACGTTGAGACCTTAGAGAAATTGAAGAAATTAGAGAAAAATGTGAAATAAATAAAATAAATAAAAATTATGGAAGCAAAATTTATAAATGAAAATTATAATAAAGTACAAAACGATTTAGACAAATCAAAGAAAATTTTAAAATTTTATGGGAAACCAACTAATTTATCTGAAATACCTGATTCGGTAATTAGTTCTTTAGAAAATTATGATCCAGAACAATCTGCAGATATTAAAGAAAATAATATTTTATTTATAAATAATTGGTTAGATAATTTATTATATGTTGACCCCGAAGAATATACGTTACCAGAAGATTTATCACGTGAAAGATTACCAGATTTTTTAGATGGTAGAACATTTGTAGTTAACGGAGAAGATGGTTTAGTTTATGTAGTAGATACAAGTGGCTATGATTATCCTCGTTACGTGGCTAGAATAGTAGAAGAATGAAACTAATTTATTAAAAACTTAAAATAATCATCCTGAAATTTTTTAGTTTCAGGATTTTTTGTTATATTAGATTAAATGATTAAAAAATAAATAAAATGAGAAACTTACAATTTAAGAAATTTGATGATACAATTATTAAAGATGTACATGAATATGTAAAATACTGGGTTAAAGAAAACCCTTATGGTACTGTTACTATTGGGTGTGATTCTCAAGAACATACTCGATATATTAAATATGCTGTAAATATTGTTATGCATTATAAAGATGAATCAGGTATAGGTCATGGAGGCCATATAATTTATTCTGCATTTAATGATAATACTAAAAATATAAAATCTGATGTATATACAAAACTTTGGGCTGAAACTGAAGTGACTATTGAAATTGCTAAATTGGTTGGTGATATAGGGCTTCCTATTAAAATTCACCTTGATTATAATTCAGATCCAACTAAATATTCTAATGTACTTTACGCAGCAGGTATTGGATTTTGTAAAGGAATGGGATATGAAGCTGAAGGAAAACCTTATGCTTGGGCAGCATCTCATATTGCAGATAGAATTGCAAAGGGAGGTAAAAAAAGATAATTTTTTAAACCGGAATCATTTGAATCCGGTTTTTTTATTTTAAAACAAATGAGAACACAATATGACATATTATTAGATCGTGACTCTTTTAGAAAAGGTATTTTTTATAGAGATAATTATAAATGTGTCATATGTGGTGAAAAAGCAGTTGATGCACATCATATAATTGAACGAAGATTATTTAAAGATGGCGGTTATTATTTAAATAATGGTGCTAGTTTATGTGCAAAACATCATTTGGAAGCTGAAATGACAATTTTAGATTGTGAAACTATAAGAAATGGCTGTAATATAACCCAGATAATACTTCCAGAACACTTTTATAGTGAAGTAGAATATGATAAATGGGGCAACCAGATTCTAAAAAATGGGCAAAGATTGCAAGGAGAATTATTTTGGGATTCATCTGTTCAAAAAATTCTTAAACAAGGAAATATTTTAGGCAGTTTTACTAATAAAGTTAAATATCCAAGAACATATCATTTGCCATGGAGCCCAGGAATGAACAGAGATGATCGTCAAATGACAGATGTAAGTATTTTTGAAGGTGAAAGAGTAATGATTTGTGAAAAATTAGATGGTGAAAATACATCTATGGGACAAGATTATATACATGCAAGATCAATAAATACAGATCCCCACCCATCTCGTAATTGGGTTAAAAATTTATGGGCTCAAAAAGGATATAATATACCACCTAATTGGCGGGTTTGTGGTGAAAATATGTTTGCTAAACATGCTATTCATTATTCTAAGAAAAATAATAACGAACTTAATACTTATTTTTATATGTTTTCTATTTGGGATGATAGAAATGTATGTTTAAGTTGGGAAGAAACTAAAGAATGGGCTGAATTACTTGATTTTTCTTTAATTCCAGTTATTTATGAAGGAATTTTTGATTTAGAAATTATTCATGATCTTAATAATAAAATGGACGTAAATATTGGGACTATTGAAGGATATGTTATAAGACTTTCAAGAGAATATCATTATTCTGAATTTAAAAATGTCTGTGGTAAATACGTAAGGAAAGATCATGTTCAAAATAACCACGGACATTGGGCTTCTCAAAAAATTATAAAAAACGAATTAAAGTCTTAAAATATTTTTTTATCCCAAGATAATTGGTTATATTAATAATATATAATAAAAGTTAAACTATGGAAACTTTAATATCAAAAGAAATCATGGAAGAAGCTATTAATCTTTCTAATGAATGGAATAATACAGGATTTGTAGTTATTAATAAATCTGGAGTTCCCGAAGCAACCGTTTGGAATAATTGGAAATGGGAAGATCCAAAAAGAGAAGTTATTGCTTATGTAAATGAAAATGATGGTTTTATATTAAAAGATAATAGTTATACTTTTGAAACTAATCCTAAGAATTTATTATGAAAGCAAAAACTACTCAAAAAACTCCAAGAACTGGGGAAACAAAAATAACAAATAGAGAATTGTTAAGTAAGATGATTCATCTTTCAAATAATTCTATATTAACACAAAGGGCTGCAAATATGTTATCTCAAAAATTAGATGTATCAGAAATGAAACAATTAATAGAATGGATTTGGCATGCAGACTCACAAATGAAATCAAATCAACAAACAACGCGAAGAAGATATCCTTATTAATGAAATATTCAATTACATACAAAGATGCTCTTAAATTAGTTAAAGAATACAAAGATTTTAACTTTTCTAAAACAGAATATATGCTAAGTGGCTACAAAGTAGTTACTTTTTCATATTTCTTATGTGAATTTAAACATTTTAATGCTCCATTAAAAGAATTACCAAAAATAAAAGGATATGACATGAGGGGTGTTACTTTTGTTTTTAATAAAGATGGATCTTTATTTAAAAGATTTTTAATGTTATCTAAATTTTTTAATTTAGATCAAGTAGAAAATACTCAATATAATATTGTAAAAGATAAAAAAATAAAATCAATTACTGAAAAAGAAGATGGATCATTAATTGCATTTATGTATTTACCAGATGATACCATATTTGCTAAAACTATAGGTTCATTTAATAACGAACAATCTGTTGCAGCAATGAAAATTTTAAATAAAGGTGGTAAATTAAGAACTTTTATTTCTGCTATGTTATATAAAGGATATACTCCGTTATTTGAGTATGTTTCATGGGACAATAGAATAGTGCTTAAATATTCTAAACCAGAATTAAGATTAATAGGCATAAGAAATAATAAAAATGGAGAATTTATTCCAGGATTTAAAGTAGAAAATCCAGAATGTCAAGTAGCTAAAGAAGTTACAAACGTAACATTAGATAATTTAATTGAAAAATCTAAAGTTGAAGAAGATAGAGAAGGATGGGTTGTTGAATTTGAAGATGGCCAAATGATTAAAATTAAAACTGATTGGTATTTTAATTTACATGGAATAAGAACTACAAATATTTTTAGAGAAGATTTTGTTATTAGAAATTATTTGGAAGAAAAATTAGATGATGTTATTAGTCAATTAGATGAAAAAGAAGATGAAGATGCTTTTAAATTTGTAGATAGAGTGAAATTAGCTGTGGATGCAAAAATAAAAGATATAGATAAACATGTTGTTAAACTTAAAAAAGTTTATAAAAAAGAATATGATTCTACATGGCATTATTATGCAAAATTTAATAACAAAGAACCATATTTTGGATTATCTGTAATTGCAATACAAAGACCTAACGAATATAATAAAAGAAAAATAGAATTTGTTATAAATAAAACAAAACACTTAAAAAAAGCTAAGTTTTTTGTAGATAAGTGGAGTGGAACAAATGATGAATCTATAAATAAATGGAATAAATAATGAAAGTACATATTTTAGCAAAAATGCAATTTGATAAATTATTAAGTGATAATAATATTAATGATGGAAATGTAGAAAAATTTGATTCTATTTTCTTTATTTCTATTGTTGATACTGATGTGATAAATCCTTTTGGGCCAGGAGCAGAGAAATATCTTCCTAGTGAAGGATTATTAGATCAACATTTTAAGGAAGATCATTCAAATGTAATGAATCTTCAATTTGATGATGTTGCACATGATGGAGAAAAATCTCCTACTTTTTCTGGAAAAACAAGAGCGTTTACCGAAAAACAAGCTACAAAACTTTTTGAATTTATTAAAGCTAATAGAGAAAAAGAAACTTGTATTGTACATTGTATGGCAGGTATAAGTAGAAGCGGGGCGGTTGGAATATTTGTAAATGGATATGCTGGTGGGGATTGGGAATTATTTAAAAGAACTAATCCGGCTATTTGTCCAAATGGAAGAATTCATAGAATGTTAAATGCAGCAAAATATAATGATTTTGAAGATGAACTTCAAAATTTTAAAGATAAAAAAAATGGGGAAAATAATTTTAAGTCCAAAAATTCTCGGTAACCAATTTATTCCAATTGTTTTAAAACATGCTAATGAATTAGCTACTGAAAAAAAATTAAATAAAGAAGAAATATCTAAAGAAATTAGTAAGGCAGTTGGAGAATTAGAATTTCGTGAGGCAATATATAAATATTTCGGAAACGAATTAAAAATAAAATTAACAGAATGAGAGCGAAAATGATTAACATACCATCGTTTGATGAACTTTATGATCTTGCTCCACAAGAAATAAAAGATTATGTGGATAAATGTGAAGATACACCTCAAGGTACTGATTGGCACCCAGAAGGAAATGTTAATATACATTTAAGAATAGTTTATGATAGGGCAAGAGCATTTGGAGATATAAATCTAGCTTTAGCTGCATTTTTACATGATTTAGGAAAAGTTGATACAACTGCCCCTAATAAAAGAGGAGGATGGTCAGCTCATGGTCATGAAAAGTTTTCATCAAAAATAGCAAAAAGAAATTCTGATTGGATTCGAGAAATGGGGGGAAATCCCGAAGAAGTAATTGAAATAGTCTATCAACATATGAGAATACAACAATTAGCTAATATGCGTCCTTCAAAACAAGCAGCGCTAAAAGCAAATCCATATTTTAGAAAAATAAGTCAATTTACTAAATTTGATGATATGAAAACACTTACAAAAGATGAAAATAATCGATATAAGTAAAGAAGAATATTCATTATTAAATAGATATATTGGACAAGGGAAGCATGATGCTTCCCTTGTGTTTTTTGGAAATGAACCAGGAACTTCTGGTTTAGGAATTTTAGATACAATTAAATATTTAAAAACTGCAAAAAATAAACCAATTGGAAATGGATTTCTGATTCATGAATCTTATTCTCATCCAACTTCTAGTGATTTTGCTAGATTTATTTCAAGACTTTGTTTAGGATTAGAAAATAAAGATGATAGATGGTTTGGTGAATTATCTCAAACAGGCAATGTAGCAATTAATCAACATATCATGAAACCTATTTCTGAAAAAAATATATGTTTAATTAATCTTAGACCGCTTCCTCGACCTACTCAAGACACCTGGGTGTATTCAAATATAAATAAAAAGGATTACCAAAGGAAATGGAATTTTACCCTTAAAGGTCACTATAGTGATAATTTTAAAGATGAAAGATTACAAATTCTAAAATCTTTTTTTAAATTAAGAGGAGATTCTCTTATAATAGGTGTTGGTGATAAAGAAAATAAAAGAGCTTTTTTAGAAAAATTATTTCCTAATAAATTTCATATAGCACAGTTAGATAATCATACTATTTATTTTGAACCAAAACTTAAAATTATATTATCTAATTATTTTAATAACAGAAATGGGATTAAATTAAAAGGTCTTAAAGATTTATACAATTTTATCGTTTCAAGAAATTTTGCATAAATTTTATTTATTTAATGGAAAGGGAATTAGATTAATTTAATTCCCTTTTTTTATTTGAATAAATAAATAAAATATTAGTATTAATATGCAATTTTCAGATTTTACAAGAGGAATTTCAGGAAATATTATAACATTTAAAAATGATACACCAATATTAAATGTTGGTAAAATTAATTATTATACAGATAATGTTTCTGGTAATTTTTCCAAAAAAGAATTTAGATGGTCATTTGATAATTCTTATTGGGCTTCATGGGAAACACTTACACAAGGAGGATTAACTAATATTTTAGTTAATGAAAAACCTTGTTTATATTTAGAATTTAGATATGTTTTAGCCGGCACTGATTCTGGAACAGTCACATCACTTAAAATTGATTATACTAAATCATTAATATCTACTGCAATTGAAACTCCTTCAACAGTTATACAAAAAATAATTGAAACGGTAGAAGTTACAAATGCTGATACATTAAATAGTTTTAGTGGAGATTATTATTTATGGAGATCTCATCATAAAGGTCCTATACCACAATCTGTTGTAACTAATTTAACTAAAGATCTTAATATTCTTGATAGTAAAATAGGATTATTTGATGCTTCAGTAATTTTAGGGGCAACAAACATTGGAGATGGAAG
>Ga0307992_1002009_pt1 | contig 11741 bp, 14 predicted proteins | sample EllFjometagen133_FD_203162 | JGI IMG/M metagenome (GOLD analysis project Ga0307992, IMG submission 203162) | Marine microbial communities from Ellis Fjord, Antarctic Ocean - #133 | ecosystem: Environmental > Aquatic > Marine > Unclassified | place: Southern Ocean | collected 2014-10-08
AGTTAGTGTGTGAATGGCATAGCCACGAAGAGATGCAACCATAAACCGTACCCCTGGGGCAGTGGGGTCGGGTTCCCCCTCTCCTTTCCCGGCCCCACACATAAGGAGATAGCATGGTAATAACTCTCACCACAGCGCCGGCAACTGAATGTGTTTCCCTTTCGGAGGCAAAGTCACACCTTCGCCTTGATAGCGGGACGTTCTCCGACAACGTGACCTCAACTCAATCCATCGCCCCCGGAAGCCATGCTATCGCCGCAGCTTATTCTCTCGTCGGAACTGGAGTTGATGTTCTGGGGAAAGATGTTGTTGTCCTTCTGGAATCGGGCACGAACGGGGCTGGTGCTACCAACGATGTCAAGATTCAGGAATCGGATGATAATGTTACCTACACCGACGTAACCTCTGGAGCCTTCACACGGGTCACAACGGCGAACGATAACGCTCCACAGGCGAAAGCATACACAGGGGTCAAGCAATGGGTCAGGGTGGTCTCTACAGTCGCCGTGGATGCCTGTTCATTTGGAGTTTCAGTGGTAAAATACGCGCCGACTTCGACGGAAGACGATTGGCTTACTAGGGGAATTGCAACTTGTCGCATCCAGGCCGAGCAGGAAACGGGCCGGAGATTTATCACGCAGACTTTGACCTATTATCTGAAGAGGTGGCCGGACGAAAGGTATATCAAGGTTCCTTACCCCACCCTGCAATCGGCAGTAGTAACATACAGGCTTTCAGATGACGATGATTATGATGAAACACTCTCCACGGTGGACACGGATATCGTTTCAGAGCCGGGCCGGATAGTTCTACAGCCGAATGAATCATGGCCGAGCGGAACCCTCTACACCGACAAGCCGATAAAGATTGTTTTTATATGCGGGTATGGGGATGTGGCGTCGGATGTTCCGGAGAACATCAAATCGGCAATCCTCTTGAAACTGGCAGACCTGTATGAGAACAGGGGAGAGGTGGTTCTGGGGGTGAGTGTCGGGAGAATAGAGGGCGCGGTGAACTCCCTGCTACAGCAGTATAGAATTTGGGATGAATTTGATTGATGGTGGGGTTATGATTTTAAGGCTTATAAATTGGTGGTTTGATTTTGAAATAAGATTATTAGATGTAGTTTTTTGGACATATTTAATAATCGCTCTCGTGTTTATTTGGTGTAATTTATGAACATTGGATCATTAAATAAAAGAATAAATTTAGAATGCGAGACACGGGTTTCTGACGGCATGGGCGGTACAATCAATTCATGGAGGGAAATGGCCGCCGATGTCGCCGCTGCGATATGGCCGGTGAGTGCCTCTGAGCGCGTACAACAGATGGGAACCACGATGACCATTTCCCATAGAATCCGGATAAGGTATCGAAGCGACATCCGGACAAGCTGGCGCATCAAATTCAAGGACAGGTATTTCGACATTGTGAGCCTTATCAATCCGAATATGGAATCAAGAATACTCGATATAATGGCAAAGGAGGCGGCGTAGGTGCGTAATTTTACGACAGCCCTATATAGCAAGGCCTCCGGGTCAGCCTTCATGACCTCAATCGGCAGCCGGTTCTATGATAGCGAAGCTCCGGAGGGAGCCGAGTTTCCGTATGCCGTTTACATGGTAGTCAGTGACGTGAAGGGGTGGGAGTTTTCAGAACGGTTCAGGGATATACTTTTGCAGGTTTCCATCTTCTCAAGTGCTTCGAGTTCGGGGGAGATCAAGGACATTTTTACAAATCTTGTTGCTCTTTATGATGAATGTACCTTTAATCTGACAAGCAATCGGTTGTTATGGTTTTGGCTTAATAATTTGACCACGATGAGGGATGAGGTGACAACACCTTCCGGGACTTTAGGGGTTTTCCATTACGCTGTGGATTTTGACGTTTATCTTGAAGATACGTAAAAACGGCTCACGAGGATGCCCTGTAAGGCACTTAAAATAAAAAGAAGGGTGATAGTCGATGTATAACAAGAACATTTTAGCAGTTCAAAACCTATTGAGATGCCTTCCTGTAGAGGCGTTGAAGGAGCCGGAAGTTGTGGCGAATCTTGTTCGGGCTTTTGGAATTGTCCAATGGGGTCCGCCCGCTTTCGGGGATGATGAGATATTCAAGAATGAGCATAACCACATGGCCGGGATTTATCAGACCCCGGATCAGATCGGGAAGGCACTCGTTTACCTTTCAGACTTTGAGATAAATTCATATTGCGAGATCGGGGTTTTTCAGGGCGGGAACTTCCTGTTCGTTTCGGAATATCTAAGAAGGTTCAATCCGAAAATTAAATGTCTCGGGATTGACCCGACCCCATATCTCAACCAGGAAATCATTGAGGCGATGGATGGGAGCTTTATGACCTTTCTTTCTGCAACAAGTGATCAGATTGCAAAGAAACAGTTTGACCTGGTATTGATTGATGGGGAGCATACGGGCGATTGGGTGAAAAGGGATTATGAGAACGTCGGAAGGTTTGCAAAGATATGTATGATCCACGATGTTCAAGAGTTTTCATGTCCCGATGTGGTTGAATATTGGAATGAGATCAAGACCAAAGAATCGGTGACGTTTCTGGATTATACTTCGGGGAATCCTTCACAGGGGATTGGGGTGATTCATAAATAAAAGGGGAGGCTATGAAATGAGATTGATTATTTATCAGATAATTGTTTTTGTATTCACTTTATTATGTTTGCCAGCGCCGGATTACGTTGATCATTATGGGAAACATTACAGAATTTCCCGCAAAGGAACTTGGAGAAGGGCATGAAACAAATCCACCTGATAATGCCATTTTCACGGCCTGAAAATAAACAGAGATTGATTGACGGATACAGGCCGATGGATATTCACCTTCACCCAATAATGTTTCAGGATGAAGAAACGGAATGGAATGAGCCGTGGATCTTTCCAGTTACTATCCCCATGACAGATGATAAATGCCTGTCGTTTATGCCCGGGTGCTTCAAACGAAACTGGTTTATTCAGAATGCAGACATTGCGGGTGAAGACTATTATGTCAATGTTGACGATGATGACTTTTATGAGGACGGGGTATTTCAAAAGATCAAGCAAATGGATGATGATGTCGTGATTATCTCCATGAAGCGCGGGAATCATATCCCGGTAGGGCTGCCAAAGGAAAGGCAGTACCCGATTGATACCCTCTACGCTTCATCCTATAATATGAAAGTGGGGGAAGTCAGCACACAGCAACCATTCGTGAAGGGGCGACTTTATGGAGAGAAGTTGCACAACGAGACGGTCCACCACTGGGATGGGCTGCTTGCAATTTATTGGAAGAACACGGCGCAGGTCAGATACGAGCCTGATTTGTTTGCCCTGTTCAACTACTTTGAAAAGGGGAGATGGGAATGATATCGATAATTTTACCCGTTCTAAACGAGCAGGAAATGACGGAGGAGTGCATTGATGCTGTTATGAAAAACACTTCAGCTATTAGTGAATTTATTATTATTGACAATGGATCAGAACGGCATTTCACATTACCCGATGTTAGGCGGGTGGTAACATCGGGAATTATAGAAATGCAGGTTATCCGCAACGAAGAAAACCGCGGCTTCCCCGTAGCAGTCAATCAGGGAATCCGGGCGGCGAAGGGTGATATAATCTGTCTCTTGAATAACGATTGCTTTGTGACTACCGGTTGGTCGGAGCGACTTCTCAAGGCTCTGGATGAATATGACATCGTGGGGCCGTGTACGAACTACTGTGCCGGTCGTCAGAGAGTACGACTGGATATGTATAACGACCTTGACGAACTCAACACGGAGGCCGTCAAGTGGTCGGAGATGCACGATGGAAGAGTGGACGAAGTAAACTGGGTGATTGGGTTTTGCATGATGTTCAAGAAATCCCTCTATGATGAACTTGGAGAATTTGACGAGTCCTTGTGGCCGTCTTCAGGAGAGGAAATTGATTTTGCTTTACGTGCCAAAGATGCCGGGAAGAAAGTAGGAATTGCCATAGATGTTTATGTCCATCATGAAGGAAGTGTGACATTTAAAGATATTGATGCTGAACACCCATACCGGGACATTATCGAAGCGAGTGAGGCACATATCAAGGCAAAGTGGGGGGAGAAATATGAGTCACAGGGGGCCGACGTATGAGAATCACTAATCGAAAGCTCGCCATCGGTTTTCCGTGTAGTTGGCCGGCGATTCCCTTTCCGTTCTTTCAATCTTTTATTCAGATGGAGCGGCCGACATTCACGCCACTTTTCGCTACTAACGGACCGATTGATGGCCTACGAAATAAACTTGTTCAGGATGCAATGAGGGTATCAGCGAGCCATTTGATAATGATGGACATGGACCAGACATACCCGGTTGATACGATTACAAAGCTTCTCAGTCACAAGCTCCCGATAGTGGGCTGCCTGGTACACAGAAGGTATCCCCCGTTTGACCCGCTTATTTACAGGGGGGCGATCAACACATATAAACTCGTAACGGATTGGGAAGACGGGGAATTGATCGAAGTTGACGCAACCGGAACCGGATGCTTGATGTTTGACATGAGAATATTTCACGAACTCCCGGCGCCGTGGTTCAGATTCAGACCTAACCCGGACCCGGAGAGAGAAGGGCATGTTGGAGAAGACTTTGGGTTCTGTAGTGATTTGAGAGAGATTGGATATAAGATCCACGTTGACACCTCGATCCAGTGTGGTCACTTGTCAACTATGGTGATAACAAAGGAAACACATAGTTTGTATAATGCTTTAAAAAAGAAACAAATGGAGGTTCAAAATGGCAACTAAATCAGGAAGAATTGCAAGCGTGAGGGTCGGGACTTACAAGGTGGCCGGTCAGGGAACTTGGTCTTACGGGGGATTTACTCGTGAGATCATCGAAGAGGATTCATGGGATCTGGACATCAAGAAGAAACATTTTGGTGTCGGGGATGCCGGAGAGCTTACCTTCTCCGGTCTGTATAGTGCGGATGACACGACAGGACAGGAACTCTTGAACTCTGCGTGTCTTAATTCGTCAGCATTTACCCATAATGATCTTCGGTTCTATATTGACAATACGTCATATTGGACTGTGGATACCGGGTATGACATCAAGACATCAAAGTGTCATTCAATCACAATGGAGAAATCGGCGATGGGTACGGTTGATTTTACCGCTGTTCCGTCAGGCGGTCACATGATCTTAATGTAGGGGAGAAAAGGAGAGAATGATGGAAGAAAAAAAAGGCACAGTTCTGAATATTGGTGATGAGGGAAACTGGTTCAGTTTCTTCGAGTCTTCGCAGGATATGACAAACGGTGACATTACATACGCCGATCCAGTTGAGGGGGCGGGGCAGATTTGTATTCGTGACCCGCAACCCTTCTGGGTAGAAAAAGCTGGGTCCAGAAAGAAAAAGGCCGAGTTTGTACTCAACCCGAAGAGCAGAGCAATGGAGCGAGTCGAATACGATACACCGTTGACAGCCAAAGAAGAGGCGCAGGAACGAGATGACTCTATTGATTTTATGGTAGTAAGTTTCAAGGACTTCTACGACAAGAACGAAAAACCAATAAAATGTACCAGAGAAAATAAGCTGGTGCTGATGAGTGTTTCCGTGTTTGCTCGTTGTGTCGGAAGGTGTCTTGAATTGAGTCGGAACGAGGTAAGCAAGCGGGCGGAAGTCATTGAAAAAAACTGATTAGAACCGTAGAGTGGAATGATGAATTTTCCTCTACGGGACTATCACGAAAAGAAGCATGTGATGAATGCCGGAAGATGCACAGCGAGAAGGACGAGGAACCGCCATGCGATACCTGCAGGCCGAAATTCATAGAGGAAAACGCCGATGCGGTGAGGATCTTCTACCTTGTGAGGTCGCAGTTTATTATGGGCTTTGACGGGCCGATTGACATATCACATGAGGCGATTCATTCACAGATGGAACTGCGGAAAATTAAAGATCGGGAAGCATGTTTTGATAAGGTTTTAATCATGTCCGATGAGTGGATGAAGAGGATGAAAGATGGCTAAGTTTATCGGGTGGGATTCCAATAAAATAAAAGATGCTGTTATGAAAGAGCACATGGTTAACTTGGAATCTGTCGGTGATCTTATCGCTAAAAAGGCAAGGGCTAAGTGTAAGGTAGGAACGACCTCAAGGCCAATGTATAAAACGGGCCGGTATGCCGGGCAGGAATGGACCAAGAGGGATGCCGGTGCGTTAAAGAAAACCATCAGATCCGTAATGAAAAAAGGCAAAAGTGATGTTTGGATAATCGCTGGAAACAAGATAGTTTATTATGCGCGGATAGTCGAATTTTACACACCATTTATGCGTCCTGCATTGAATAGTTCAAGGGCAGCGGCAAAGCGTATTCTGGGGGCAAAGTAATGGCAGTTAAAGGCGGAACCATAATTACCAAAGTGGCCCTTGATGATAAGGGCCTGAAGACTAGCCTTGACGGAGTTAAGAAGAAGGGCAAGGGGACTGCTACGGACATTGAAAAAGCCTGGAAAGCTATGGGCAAGAAGTCCGATCAAACCTATGCCCAAATGAAAGCTAATGTAGTCAAGAATTATGACACAATCAAGAACCATGCCAAGTCAACAGCCGCCGATATAGTCAGGGCAGAGAAGGCCAAAGCCGCTAAAATTAAACAGATAAACAAGCAGCAATTCGGTGAGCAGAAGAAACTCCTTGACCAAGCAAAAAAACACTGGATGGCTTATGCCGCTGCGGTTGCCGGGTTCCTTGTTATAGGTAAAAAGATTGTCACGCTTGCAATGGAACAGGAGAAGGCCGAAGTTGCTTTGTCTGCCGCATTGAGAGCGAATGGAGTATATACCAAAGAGCTTATAAAAGACTACGCTGATTATGCGTCTGGCATTCAGGCCGTTACAATCTACGGGGATGAAGAAGTTCTTAAACTCATGGCCCTTCAGAAGAACCTGGGAGTTACGACAGACAGACTTAAACAAGCCACTGAAATGAGTATAGGACTTGCCGCTGCTACTGGGCGAGACGTTCAGTCAATGGCTATGTATATCGCGCTTGCCGAACAGGGCGAGTTCACGATGCTTCGTAGATATATTCCGGCTTTGAGATCAACCACCGATGCGACAGAACAACTTAAAATTATAACAGACTTTGCCGCGAGGGGTTTTCTTGTTGCGAAGGAAAACGCAAAGACTTTCTCAGGGGGATTGACTCAACTAGGAAACTTGTTTGGGGATTTGCAAGAGAGGATTGGAAATGTAGTTGTTAAGAATCAGGCTTTATTGGATTTGATGGATGAAGGAAAGGAAAGTTTACTCATTTGGATAGGCCAGATGGAACGGTGGGTTGATCTCAACGGTGAATTGATAGCGCAAAAGACACGGGAAACCATAGAGGGGATAACATCGTCTATTAAGGGGTTGGTAGCAACCTTTAATGCGCTCCCAGACGGGATAGTAGGCGCGACCGGGACGGGGATACTTGTCAGGATTCTAACCGGATCAACTCCCCTTGGAAGGTTTGCGGCTGCTCTTTATTTGATAAATGTTCAGCTTGAAAAAGCTGGTGTTAATACAAAGAAAATGGGTGAGTACGCAGCAATAGCACAGAATCCATTACTTGGACTTCTCCCAGGAAAGCCGAGCTTGTACGGTGGAGGGGCATCTGGGGGACTCTCAGGGGCGGATAGAGGCTTCGCCGGTCCTGTGGGTGTCGTAGCTCCGACTGCTATAACTTTACCAACCCCAGAAGAAGACCCCCTGGTTATTCAGTTCAAGGCAATGGAAGATTTGAAGCTGGGTTACTTTATGGAAAATCAAGATTTGATGTTGAAAGGGGTTGCTGATTACCATACGTTAAAACTCCAGGCAGACCGGGACGCTTTAGCAAAAGAAAAAGCATTACAGCAAACAAGGCTTGGAATTTATCAAAGTACTGCTGGGATGATTGCCGGAACCTTCATGCAAATAGCACAAGCCGGAGGGAAGCAGAGCAAGCAAGCGTTTAAGATGTATCAGGCGTTTGCAATAGCTGAAGCCGGGATTAGTACATATATGGCAATCGTTAAAACCCTTGCAGAACCCGCACTCCCTTTCCCGTCTAATGTGATAATGTCTGGTATTATAGGGGCAATGGGGGCCGCACAAATTGCCATGATTGCCTCTGCAAAACCCCCTTCCTATGACCAAGGCGGAGTCTCCAGTGCCAAGGGTGTCTATCAGACCGGGAACATCGACGAGGCGCATATTCCACTCAAAGGCGGGAGAGTTCCAGTTAATGTCAAGGGCGGTGGCGGGGGTAACACTTATTTCACTGTCAAAATGGAAAACCCCGTCTTCCAAGACGTAGCAACACAAAGACAAGTCTTCGCGCAGATAGCCGAGGTTATCGCAAGGAAAGTCGCGCCGGGGGCCGTGAGGACAAGCTACTACAATGACACAGACGGTATCCGTAGCATGATAAGGAGTAGACCATAATGGCAGCCGATGACTTTACGACAGCGCCTTCGGAAGTGGTAGAAGTTTCACCCGACTTTCATAATGTAGTCACTCCGTCCGAAAGTATGAAGAAAGAGTACCTGAACCTCTCCACAACCTCCCTGAAGCGATACGAGATTAGATTCAATGCTCAGACCACGGCTGTCAAAGATGTGATCCTGGCGCATTACAACGCGCGCTACGGGGGGTATGATGAGTTTGCCTGGACATCCGTACCGGCACACGTCAATTCGGGAGCGAATTTAACAGGAAGATGGGTGGATAAAAGCATTAAATTCACGCCGATTGGTTATAAGCGGTGGAACATTAACATACAATTTGAGGTCAGTACATAATGCCAAAGACTCTTGAGGCTGCAGTTGTTACACAGATGGATGCAGAAGGAAAAAGACCGTGCCTTCTTTTTGAACTGGGCCTTTCCACCACTCTGTATTTCGCGGCATACAAGGCAAACGTAACCTTCCCAACCGGCGGGCAAGTCTATACCGCGAAGGCAATAGAAATCGGTAACGTCGTTCAGGCGATGGAAGGCCAGATACAGAGGATTACCGTCAACTTTGGCAACGTCTCAAAGGATATGTCTTCTTATGCCAACAATCAGGACTTCCGAGGCTGTTCACTTGTAATCAAAAGAATCTATCTTGATGCGGTTGGGGCTGCCGAGAATTACAACGAAGTTTTCAGGGGTTATATGGAACAGCCGCAGGACATTGGCCGATTATGGCTTCCCGTAACCGCGACCTCCGGCAAGGGTCTTGATCGTAAGATGTTGAATTTTCCCTATCAGAGAATGTGCCCTTTAGAGTTCGGAGATACGCGATGCAATACGGACGGAAACGCCGACTTGACCGCTCTCACGGCTTCCGGAACGGCGGATTCCGGATCGACAACTACACTGGTTGATAATGCTTTAACACAGGCCGATGATTACTGGAATTATGGAAAGATAAAGATAACCAAAGCCACAGTAGATTACTGGCGGGTTGTGAAGGATTTTGTGGCCGGGACGGATACGGTTACTTTTGATGTGGCCATGCCTTTCGCGATTGACTCTGATTGTACTTATGTCGTCTACAAAGGATGTTCAAAAACTTGGGACGCGTGCGGGGCCGGGAGTGCTTGGGGGCCGAGCGGAGACAACTCTGCAAATTTCGGCGGCTGCGTTCATGTAAGTAAAAAATCGGATGCGGTGGCATAATGGGATTTGGTAGCTTTTTTTCAAACATATTTAGTCCAATTCAAAGCGTTGTCGATTGGGTCCAAGATATTACTGAAGACATCCCTATCGTTGGCGATATAGTTGGCTTTGCTGGTAGCCTTGTTGACGTTACTATAGGGATTCTTTCTGGTGATCTTTTCGACATTCCCGATATCCCCGATTCCCCCACCTACGCATCCAACCAAATCGGCAACACAATTTCTGAGGGGATTTTTGCTTCCCGGTGTTACGGCCTTTGTAAAATTGGTGGCAATAAAATCAGGTTCAATGCCGCAGATGATACTGATTTAAGGATAATCGTTTCTCACTGTCTCGGAGAAATTGACGGAATTACTGAATGGTATGTAAACGATATCGCGTGGGGGGATTTAACCGGAGCCCATACGAAATCAGAATACAAGGGAACGTGGACCCAGACGGCGGATGCGCGATTTACATCAAGAGAATGTGCATATCGGGGCAGGGCATACACCGCATTTACCTTTGTAAAGAACGACAAACAAGTAGGCTACAATCCAAATATTACCGTCACTTTAAATGGATTGAAATGCCTCCCCTTGGCTGGTGGTGCTACAGCGGCCACCCGTAACAATGCTGTTATTCTCTATGACTTTTATCTTAATGTAGAAGAAAAGGTTGCGGGAAATCTCGATCTCAATTCGTTCAAATCTTTAGAAGCTCTATGTAACGAAGTCCCCGCCGGTTCTTCTCTCCCCCGGTACAGATTTGACTTCAACTTTGACACGAACATGACGATAAATGATGCCAAAAAATTGCTATGGCAATCATTCAATGGTCAAGTCATTATGAGCCAGGGAAAGTATAAATGCGTTTGGGATTCTGCGCAAGAGGCGGATGGGGCAGGTGGCCTGCAAGCCAAATCCGTCTCCCATGCCTTCGATATGGATAATATCGTCAAAGGATCACTGACCTGGAGCCAGCCGGAAACACCGAATATTGTACGGATCCATTATATTGATTCAGACAATTCATATCAGAAAACGTCAGTCGAGATACGAGACGAAAACGATATCGATACCAATGGCGAAATCCTCCACGAAGAGTCTTGTTATTATATCACCAATGCGGAGCTTGCCAGGCGCAGAGCGCAGTACAAATTCAACAAATTCAAATATGAAAATTATCGTTGCCAGTTGCAGGGGTTTTCAGATTCAGGGGACTTGGAGATTTATGATCTTGTGACCTTAACCCACACGCTCCCGGGCTGGACGACAAAACAATTCCTGGTATCTTCAAAGACAGACACCCCGAATGGGCAGCCGATATTCACATTGCAGGCATACTATTCCGGGATTTACGACGATTCCCAGGTGGCAACGCAGGCGGGGTATGAATCCACCTTACCGAATCCGTATAAAGTCCCGGCAGCTTCGACAAGTATTTCAGCCGCAATGACCGCAGTGGGGACGGCGTATGATTTCGATGCCGTGAGGGTTTCTTTTACCCCTCCGACAACTGATCCATTTTACGCATATTCTGAAATTTATGCTTCCAAGGATGATTCTACCTATTATTATGTTGGCCGGAATGGGACGGGGACGTTTACCTTCAATGCGCTTGGTGTGGTCTATGAACCGGGGGACACCTGTTATATTAAGATCCGTTCTGTCTCAACAATGACCGTCCCGGAAGACTTACCGGCGGCGGCGGATGCGTCTGTTGTTATCACTTCGACTATGCGGCTTGGCGGTTTTTATGCCGGGCTAACCTTCTTCGGGGATAATGCTACGGCCAACGATGCGAAAATTCTCCTTGACAAGACCAATACCTTAATGAGGTTGGGTGATACCGCCACTCCGTACCTCGTTATGGATGGTGATTACAGCGGAGTCCCGGCGGTTAGAAGTTCAAATTATGTTTCCGGTGCTTCTGGCGCTGGTTTTCTTTTGAAATCTGACCTCTTAGAGGTCGGGAATATAGCAGCGCGGGGAATCATCCGAACATCCGTATTCGAATACAATTCAGTAAGTGTACATTCAGGGAGCGACATAACCGTAAAAGGCGGGGATGTTTTAAATGCTGAT
>Ga0307992_1002010_pt1 | contig 11732 bp, 9 predicted proteins | sample EllFjometagen133_FD_203162 | JGI IMG/M metagenome (GOLD analysis project Ga0307992, IMG submission 203162) | Marine microbial communities from Ellis Fjord, Antarctic Ocean - #133 | ecosystem: Environmental > Aquatic > Marine > Unclassified | place: Southern Ocean | collected 2014-10-08
AGTTAAATCTCTTTATGCATTACTATAATTACCAAAAGAAACATAGAGGATTGGGCATGGATGGTCTTACTCCTATGCAAAAGTTAGAAGAGGCTTGTAGTGTAAACCTTTCGCTGCAATGCCACAAGTCTTGACAAAATGTGATTTAAATTATATATTGATATGAATGATCATTTAAAAATATTTTGTTTTGGCGGAAAAGCAGCGACTATTTTTGATATTAGCTTATTTTCTGCCGAAGCAAAATCAATAACGATTTGAGAGCGGTAAATTAAAATAAATTGTCATGGGAACGGGAAAAACTGTTGTAGACAAAGAAAAACTTACTGATGCAGAAATCGGTCAGATTTATCGAAAAACAGGCGAAATTATTCGTCGAATTAATGATGGTACGATTGATTTAAAAAACTCAATTGAAGCCATGCAAAAAATTATTATTGAGGGTCATGCAAATGAGCATTTGCAAGTTGTAGATGGCTTAGCTGAAATTAGAATGTTAGAACACCTTATTGATGATACTGGTGTCTTACCTTTTACTCCACCTGGCTGGTCGGTTGAAAAACATATTAGCTGCGGTCTTTGGCAATGCAATCCTGGCACAATCGGATTGTTTCGATCTGAGAAGCAAAAGAAAAAATATCAGGAAGGAAGTAAACTCAGGAAGGTAATTGATGCTATAAAAGGAAAAAAGCTGCTGAATGCTAATGTTTTGGATTATTTATTGGATCATCCAGAATTAATTCCGGAAAGCTGGCAAAATAAACATATCTTTTTCTGGGGCACGATTTATCGCTATTCCGGTAGCCGTCTCTGCGTTCGCCATCTCAATTGGAGTATTTCAAAGTGGGACTGGGGTGCTTACTGGTTGGGCAGTGGCTTCAGTTCCAATGATCCTGCTGCCCTCGCAAATGGAGCTTGGAATTTAGATTCTTAGAATTTGGATTTTTAATCTTTGTTCTTAGACCTTGGAAAAATAGTATCACACTATTTATTCCAAGGTCTTTTTTAAAATATTGAAAGTTTGGTATAAATCATTGGTAAATGGTTTAGGATGTTTTCACTTATTAGTTTGTCCGGTAAATGACTAAGGGGCAACTTTAAATTATCGTGGTTTGTTGCTATAATGAAAACATAAAAATAAGCTTTTATTTATATGTCGGTTTTGAAAAATAAGAAAATTATTAAGAAAAAGAAGCCAATTTTAGTGGCTGTTTCCGGCTATTTTAACCCTTTGCACGTTGGTCATTTAGATATGATAAAAATGGCTAAAAAGCTGGGTGATAAATTGGTGGTAATTGTAAATAATGATAAGCAAGTAAAATTAAAAGGTAGGGTTCCTTTTATGTCAGAAGATGATCGAGTGACAATTGTTAAATCTCTGCGTGATGTTGACCAAGTTGTTTTGGCGGTTGATGATTATAGGTTTGATGACGGGGAGGTTCCAGTTATTAAGACTTTAGCCAAATTAAAGCCTGATATTTTTGCTAATGGCGGTGATAGAAAAAATTTAGCCAATGTGCCAGAAGCTAAAGTTTGTAAAAAATGTGGCATTAAATTAGTTGATGGTTTAGGTCAAAAAATCAGAGCTAGTTCGGAGCTGATTGCTAAAGCGGCGGTTACGAAGAAAAAAATAAACAAAAAATAATTTTTATGTATCGAATAATCCGTTATCTATTTTTAATTGGCTTGAGCCTGCTGGCAACAGTATTGCTTTTGAGTTTTATCTTTGGTCGCAGCCTTCTGCATTCCTTGGCGGCAGATTCCGGCTTTTTTACGCGTTTGGATTCTCTCTTTAAAAAAGAAGAACCAGTTAAGTCAATGGAATTGCGTCCGGAGGAGACTGTGCGTTTAATTGAGGGTTGGAATAGTCGTGATATGTCTCAGTATTTTGAACGTCAGGGCATTTGGCAAAGTGAGGAATTCTTAGAGGCGGTTGGTTTTCCGCAAGTTGATTATAACAAAGTTGATGACCTACCGCTTTTAGTTGATTATTCTTCTGAGTTTTCATTTTTAGCGGATAAACCTAGTAATCGTGGTCTAGAAGGTTATCTTTATCCAGATACCTATCGCATTTTTGCCAGCTCAAGTCCTGATGAGTTGATTGAAAAAATGTTGAGCAATTTTGATTCTCAATTAACTGATAAAATGCGATCTGATATTAAAGCTCAGAATAAGAGTATTTATGAAATTGTAACTATGGCTTCAATTTTAGAGAAAGAAGCACTAATAAGTTATGTTAGCGGTGATAATCGTGATGCCCGTATTATTTCAGGCATATTTTGGCGACGAATTGCCGCTGGACAAGCTTTGCAGTCTTGCGCGACTTTAGCTTATATTCTTGGAGTTAATAAAACTCAGTATACAAGCGCCGACACTAAAGTTGAATCACCTTATAATACCTATAAATATCGTGATTTGCCACCGGGGCCGATTAGTAATCCTGGTATCTTAGCGATTGAAGCTGCTATTTATCCATTAAGCACCAGTTATAATTATTTTCTAACCCCAACTGCTAGTAGTAAAATTGTTTATGCTACTACTTATGTGGAGCATTTACGTAATAAAAGAAAATACTTACCATAAATTTATGTTTGAAGATTTAAAAAATGAGCAAACAAAGGAGGTGGCTGGCAGTGCTAATAATTTTGTGGAAGCGGCCAGTCATCATCAAGATGATGAGCCGAAGGGCAATAAAAAGAAAGTATTAATGATTATTGTTGGCCTGCTTGTTTTTGTTGCGCTTGTTTTCGGTGTTTGGTGGTTAGTTGGCGTTTTAAAAAATGGAATTAATAATAAACCTTCAGGCGATAATCCGACCGTGAGTGAAGAAGAACAGGGGCGTTTAAATAATGTTCACTTGGATGGTAGTGATAATACTGAAGAAAACAATAATCAGGAAGTTGGTACTGAGGCGATTGAATATTTAAGCTTTAATGATTTTTATAAATTATCGGAGGATACTTTAGAGACAGTTAATTTTAGTGAATATAATTTGCCCATCAATATAAAAGTGGATACGGCTAATTATTACGAAATTTCAAGAAAATTAGCTATTGATGATGGTTTAGACTCTTTAAATAATCAGGCCTTTGCTGTAATTGATAATCCTTGGCCCAAAGAAGAGATTGATTTCTATACTCTTACACGCAAACTAAACGAAGAAGGTGTACCTCTTTATCTTAGCTCTGATTTTATCTCCTATTATTATCAAAGCATTTTAAAACAGTCTTTTAAAGATATTGAGGAAGGGGTATTTTATGAGAGTTTGTGGAATATCAACAAATTACTTTATGAGCAAGCCAAAACACGCTATGAAGCTCATTTGGCCGCTATTGGCAATATTAATAATCGTATTCTTGAAGGTGAGCGTTTAGAAGCAGCTTTTTTTGCCGTCTCTTTAGAGTTGTTAAAGCCTCAAATTGCTCAAGTTGATATTGAGAATAAATTTAACGTTGGACGTTTTAGTCCTCAAGATCAAAGAACTTTTTCTTTTTCGGTACCAGCTTATTTAACAGATGATGTTTTGCGTGAACTCGATTTAATTCGAGAGGCAAAAGAAACAAGCAAGTCGCCGGTATTGCTTTATGATCGTGATTACAAGAATTTTATTATCCCGTTGGAATATAAAGATAATGCTCGTTTACAAAATTTTTATCTTGCTGGTGCTTGGTTAAATTCAGTTTTTCCCCTTAACTATCGCGATGCTAGTTGTCCCGACTGCCTTCTTGATCAGGATGATTGGCGGATTAATTTTACGGCTGCCTCTTTAATTTCTCAAGATTTTGCCGCTAGTCAGGAGTTAAAAAATGAGTGGGCACGTGTTTATAAAACAATTTCCTTTTTTAAGGGTTTACGTGATTCTTGGAATTATGTTGATTATCGTGATAATTTAAATAGTTTATTTGGTGAAGATTATGATATTGCTGCTCTCTTCGCTGAAGAGAATGCAGACAGCGATGTCAATATGGAGTCTTTACGCCAAGCTTTGTTGCAAAAAGAAGCGGTGCCTATGCAGGGAGCTTTAAATTTAAAAACAATGGCTGGCTACACTAGGGCGGGCCTTCAATTTTTAGCAGATTTTTATTGGCCGAATGAATTTATCTTCGGTAGTCTCAGTTATCCGGAAGTTGGTTTATATTTAGGAGAAGATAAGCCGGCAAAAAACAATGTGACCGCTTGTAGTGTTTTAAAAAAATATCAGCGTTGTCAGGGATCTAGTCAGGATGTCTTAAATCTTATTTATCCCGCTTGGCGTAGTGAAAATTTTCTAGAAAATGCTAATTATGCTAATTATACTGAGGCTTTAAATGACCTAAGGCCTTTAAGTGAGTTAGGCATGAAAAATAATCTAAACAATTATTGGTCATCTTTATTTTTATGGCAATCATATTTAAATTCAGAGACTGCAATTTTGCCTAATTATTTACATTCTGACACTTGGCGCGAACAAGGGGTTATGGGTGCTGCTGGCGCTTGGACGGATATGCAGCTACCTTTAGATAAGTTGAAATTAAATAATACAAATTCTCAGGGCAGTAATCTATCAGCCTCTGTCAGTGTCCCTGATTATGCTTGGGTTGAACCGAATCTTAATTATTTTGATCGCCTAACTGCTTATAATCAGATGATTTTGGAGATGTTTAAAGCCTTAGGCATTGATGAGCGTTCTAGTTTGGCTGCCAATCGTTTGCGTGATGCTGGTTTACAGATTACTGGCTTACGCACCATCGCCATGAAACAGGCGCAGGGAATAGATTTAGATGGTGATGATAATAGGTTTATACGAGATTTTGCTTTAATGTATTCAGTCGATGAGGCTGGAGAAAAAACTTTATCATGGCGTAATAAATTAAGAGCAAGTTTAAAAGAGACTTTATTAGTTCCGCGTTTAATGATTGTCGCTCATGTTGTTGGTGATAGGATTGTGCTCGCAGTGGGGCCAGTATTTAATCATTTGGAGAGTAAATAGATAAATTTTATTTTATATATAAAAGCCCCAGTCTTTTAGATTGGATCTTTTTGCTTAATATTAGAATATTTAAATAAGTCTCTTGACTGTGAGTATAGTATGTGTTAATCTTTACTATTACTTTAACAATTATATAAACTAAAAAAGAAGAAAAAGCGATGATGACACAATTAAGAAAAATTATTTTATTTGTAGCAGTAATTTTACTTGCTTTGGGCTTGCAAGCCCAAAACACTGAAGCTACTAGTAGTGACTATTCCGATCAGGAATTAGACAAGATTAACTTAAAGGAAGTTTGCCGGATTATTGGTATTTCATCTAATTACAAAGACAGATATGAATTTATTATTTTGCCTTTATGTGAGCATGGAGTTAAAATTTTTGATGGTAAACTCAATAAGTACGTAAATGGAACGGACATTGCTTCGTTAGAGAAAAATTTCTGTTATTATTACATTGGCAATATATTGCAAAATGCCAAACTCAAAAGAAATCTGATAAAGAACCGTCATTTGTTTAAAGATGGTAAACTAATAAAAAACGCTGCTAAACTATGGGTGGTAGTTGAGTAAAGAAACTCGAGTCTTGGAACTTTATAGTTACAAGGCTTTTTTATATTCAAGTATACAAACTTTCTTTGTTATTTTTATTCTATTATTAGTTGATAATTTAATTAGATTATATTAATCTTGGACTTAGTTTATTAACTAGTTGCGAATTTTTTCAAAAAACAGGTCTTCATCTAATATCAGGTGGAGAAAGATTAACAATAGAATCTCTTGACGGCAAAGCGTATATTTCTGACGCTGAAAAGACTTTCAGATATATCGACGCTAATTTCAAAGATTGGAGGCTTAACCGCTCTGGTCCAGCAACAGCTGAAACCATAGTTGATGTCAATGAAATAGTAAAGGATGGAACCTTTGTTCAGATTTTTACTGAAATTAACAGTGATCTTGACAAAATAGCCATGACACAGGCTCAAATTATTCGTTTCTGTGAGAAACATCCTGTCTGGTTACGCCAGGAAAGATATGCTACCTTCTTTTTAACGAAGGTTTACAGCGAATATTTTGTGGTCCGCGTGAATATGCATGTTTATAGCCCCTTTGGCATTATTTCTTTATCCCTCGAATTCTTTGAACTTATATCAATAAGTTCTTAGATTTCGAGGTTTTTTATTATTAAAAAAGCTATCCTTGAAAGGATAGTTTTTTAAGTGTGAACAAGGGCTTTTTTTATTTTCTATATTCAAATATATAAATTTTGCCATCATCAATTTTCTGCCAGAAGTCTGCGCTTAATTTGGCCTCAGCAATAATCTTATCGCTAGCCCACCAATACTTATTAATAATTAAATAGGCACGCTTTGTCTGGCTAAATTCCATAGCTTTAAGCATGGTTTCGCGATTAGCGTTCTTATAAACCATGTCTAGGTAATACTGATAGAGTGGTCCGCCGGTGGGGATGGGATAAAAATATATTTCCTTTTGGTTGATGTTATCTAAATAGCGATTATGAAAGCCAAATTCATGTAGAGCTCCAGCGCTAACTTGTTGGTCGGCTAAAGTAATGTAGTTTTGTCCTTGGGCTAGTTGTTCAACGATATGTACTGCTTCAATATCACTTTTAGATGTTGAATATCCCTTTGAATTAAAATAATTATCAAAACGAGGATAAGATCCATATACTACGATTGTCATTATAATAGTAGTACCGATTAACAGAATTATCTGTATTATTTTGTTTTGTTTAAGCGCTCGCTTGCTTAGGTAATAAAATAGTTCCCAGTATATTGGCAGTAATAGAATTAAAGCGATAATTGGTAACCTAGCAGCGTAGTTGTCTTGTTCGTAATTAATTAAACTATTAAAAGAGAAGCCGCGGCTAATTAAATAGGCGCTAATGGCTGCTAATGTTGCTAGGCTAAGTAGGCGCAGTGAGTGTGATTGCCTAAAGTTTGTGTTTGGCCATAGACGGTGGCGCTGAAAAAATATAATTATGGATCCAATCAGAATGAACCAAAAATAATTATTGATAAAGAAATAGACAAGGTTTAGGATAAAGTTTTCTTGCCCTAAAAAAGAAGGATTAAGTAAACTTAAATTATAGTTACTCAAACTTAAAGCGCTAAAACCAGCGGCTGCCCAGATGGTGAAACAAAAAATTAAGAATAAGGTGGAGTAAATAATTTCTGAACGCCTAAGGAAATTAAAAGAAAGTTTTTTGATTTTAATTTTTGGTAATAGATAGAGAGCGGCAAGGACAAGGGCAGGAATGCCGCTTAAAGGGTGAATGGTAAAGGCAGCCAGAGCGGAAAATAGTATCAAAGGACAAGAAAGATGTTTATAGATAAAGATAATTGTTGCCAGCAGAAATAAGTAGCTAAAATTTTGTGGTGTAGTCATAATTAAAGGCGAAAAGCCTAATAAAATTATGAGAGGACTACTTAGCCAAGCTGTTTTATTATCAGCTCTTTTGGGAAATAAATAATATATGAGTTGTGGTAAGAGGAGGGCGCTAGTTATTGGTACTAGCCATTGGTTGATTAAATAAATGCTTAATCCACTAATTTTATGCAATAAAATAATGAGACTATATTGTCCTAGGTAATATGGATTTTTGGGTAGGATGTAGCCGTAGTTATTAATTTCTGACATGGCTGCCTGATGGATAAAAGGATCAAAGCCATAGCCAAGCTTGTAAATAATAGCGGCAACGCTAAAGATGCCCAGGTAATAACAGCTGAGTAATATCTTTTTGTAGATATCATTAGCCGATTGTTTAAGAGCTAGTAATAAGCTTAGCCCAGCTAAGAAGATTAAGGGAAAAAACCAGGGATTTATAACCTCCCAAGGAGAAATTATAGCTTGATTGCTGCGAGCATAAAAAGCTAATATTAGAGCAAAAATAGTGCTTAAGATGCAGATAGCGCTATATAGCCAAAATTTGTTATTTGTTTGTACATCTTCTTTAGGTTTTAATGGTTTTAGATGGGATTTTAAGCCCCAAAATAGTGTAATTGTAATTAGAATACTAGCAATTAAGCCAATAATATCTAAGGCATAAAGAAAATAGACTAGAGTACTAGTGCTAATAAATATACTTAAACCTAGCCAGAAAAATTGGAAATTAAGCTTAAAATTGATGTTTTTCATATGTGTATATAATAGCAAATTCTTGCTTATTCGCCCAATTTTGGCTACTATTAATTAGAGAATTAAAATCTTTTTTATTTATGAAATTTGGCTGGTTTTCCAAAAATTTGAATAATATTCTAGTGTTATTAATAGCACTGGCTTTTTTTGTAGCCACTTCCGCCTTTAATTATTACACCCAAGAGGATAGTTATGTGAAGTTTTTATCTCCTGATGAAACTTCTAATTATTTTTTCACTAATCACTATGCTCAAACCGGGCAAATTTCTGTTTTTGAACCGGCTAATTTAGTAGCTGAAGAAATAGTCCATCCACGTAGTATTCGCAGTGATTATGGTTGGTTAAAGCCGGTAAGTTTTATTGGTATAATTTTGGTTTATGGCAAGATTGCTTCTTTTTTAGGCGTGGGCGTGATTCCCTATTTAACTCCATTTTTTGGGGCGGTTGGTATCATTTTCTTTTACGCTTTAGTTAGACGTTTGTTGGGACCGAAACAAGCCCTTATTTCTGCTTTGCTTTTAGCTTCTTTCCCAGTTTATTTCTTTTATTCCTCTCGGAGCATGTTTCACAATATTTTATTTACCGTTTTTTTGCTTGGCTTTACTCTCTTTGCTAGTTTGAGTATTATTCCGCGTAATATTTTACAATCAATTAAAAAAAACAGAAGATTTTGGCACTTAAAGTTACCAAGAAGAGAATTGATGAGCTATATAGCTGCCTTTATAGCTGGTTTAATGTTGGGTGGTGCCATTGCCACTCGTACTTCAGAATTATTATGGCTAGCTCCAACTTTATTTGTGTTATGGTTGTTTTATGCCCGTCGCTTGGATTTCACTAAACTGCTATTAATGCTAGCAGCGGTGATTTTAGCAGTATTGCCTTTATTATATTGGAATCAAATTTTATATTCCTCTCCGTTCTTTGGTGGTTATGGTGAAATGAATCGTTCAATTGTGCAATTATCACAAGCCGGCGGGCAGTTAGTGCAATCAACCGTGACTGGTCATTTTGCTCAGTATAAAAGCGCTGTTAATACTGTTTGGCAAAATATATTTTATTTTGGTTATCACCCACGCCAGTCTTTGGGGATGTTTTATCACTACGTTCTGGCTATGTTTCCCGTATTTTGCAGTTTAACTTTTTTAGGTGGGATATTTTTATTATTTAAATTAGCTAAGAAACAGCGACGTTGGATTTATGCTTACTTAGCTGCCTGGTTTATCTTGTCTTTTATTCTGGTTTTGTATTATGGTAGTTGGAAGTTTAATGATAATCCCGACCCGACTCGTTTTACCATTGGTAATTCCTATACTCGCTACTGGTTACCTTTATATATCATGGCCATTCCTTTAGTTTCACTCGCTATTAGCAGCTTGGCTCGTTTCTTGGCGCACCTAATGTCCTTAAAAACTGACTTTGGATGGTCTCAGGGGATAAAGCGTTCTTTGGCGGCCACTTGGATGATAGTGATAAGTGGTATTTTAGTTTTTATTTTTACTATCTTTACATTTTTTGGCTCTGAAGAAGGTTTAGCAATTTTATACTACAATCACTTCATCGATCGCAATAATACTTTAAGTATTTTAAATGAGACTGAAGCCAATTCAATCATTATTACTCAGTATCACGATAAACAACTTTTTCCTGAGCGCCGAATTATTAATGCTTTGCTCACAAATAATAAGGTTAATGCCAGTATTGGCAGTTTATTAAAAAAATATCCAATTTATTATTATAATTTTTTCTTTCCTCCTCAAGATTTACAATATTTAAATGAAAGACGTTTGCCGCCCTATGGCTTTAATATTGAATTAATTGAACGTCGCGGTGCTTTTGGTCTTTATTGTTTAAACAGTATTATTATCTCAAGTACAAATCCTGTTATTCAGGTAACTCCGATTATAATGGAATAAAATTATGTATTATTATATAATTACCATTGGTTGTCAGATGAGTAAGGCGGATAGCGAGCGTATCGCTACTTTTTTGGAAGACAATGGTTATAAGCAACAGGAGGATTGGTCTCAGGCTGATTTAATTATCCTAACAACCTGCGGTGTTCGACAATCCGCCGAAGATCGTGCCTATGGTTTAGTTGGTCGTATATGCAAGCTTAATCCTAAGGCTAGAATTGTTATTGCTGGTTGTTTGGCTAAGCGTAAGGATGTGCAGAAACGATTAGCAGGTAAGGTTGATTTATTTATGCCCATTGATGAATTACCTAATCTATTGAAGTTATTAAAAAACTGTCGTTCTGGTAATCTTTTGGGCAATGATAATTTAAAAAAAATTAGTGCTGGTGAATATTTAACCATTCGACCAAAGCATGAAAGTAGTTTTAGTGCTTATGTGCCGATTGGCAACGGTTGTAATAATTTTTGTTCCTATTGTGTTGTGCCCTATGCTCGTGGTCCCGAAGTCTATCGTCCGGCTGATGATATTATCACTGAAGTAAAAGATTTGATTGGGGAGGGCTATAAAGAAATTATTTTAATTGCTCAAAATGTTAATAGTTATCAAAGTGGGCAGATTAATTCCCCTAAATTATTAGGTGAATTGGCTGCTTTGCCGGGTAATTTTTGGTTACGTTTTTTTTCTAGTCATCCTAAGGATTTATCGGCGGAATTAATTTCTGTATTAGCTTCATCTGATAAAATTTGTCAGCATTTGCATGTGGCTGTGCAATCGGGTGATGATGAAATTCTTGAGACGATGAATCGTAAATATACGGTGGCTCACTTTCGCTCTTTAATTGAAAAAATTAGACAGACTAAACCGGGTATTGTGATTACTACTGACGCGATTGTTGGTTTTCCCGGTGAAACAAAAAAACAATTTTTGAATACGGTGAAATTATTTAAGGATATGAATTTTGATATGGCTTATATTTCTATTTATAGTCCTCGGCCGGGTACAGTTTCTTGGAACATGAAAGATGACGTTAGTCGAGAAGAAAAAAAACATCGAGAAAAAGTTTTATTAGATATTTTAGAAACCAATAGCAAAAATAATAATAATGGCTATATAGGAAAAGAATTGACTGTTTTGGTAGAAGGGATAAATAAGAGAGGCAAGTACTATGGTAAAAATTCAGGCTTTAAAACCATTAGATTTATTGTCCCCGTAGAATTATCCCAAGAAGATATTGTTGGTAATTTTGTAAAAGTTAAAATTAATAAAATAGTTGGGAATAATTTGGAGGGAGAGCTTATAAAATAAAACAAGCACCCAATTTTGGATGCTTGAACTTTTTTATCATTTTCGCTTTTATCAATGGTTAGCTAAATGATGCTGAATTTTTGTGCATAGCTTGAACATACCTTCGTTTTTTGGTTATGTTGTTAGCTGAGCCAAATGAGTTGTGATTTTTTTCCATAATATAGCGAGTTTGTGATGAAGAATTCTCTTCATCTGGTTAAAAAAATATTTTAAATAACTACTACCATTATAATTTATATTAGTATTTTCGTCAATAAATTGCACTGTCCTATGCTACAGTTGACAGTAAAGAGACAAAAATATGTTGAGTGAAACATTAAGGCATGATTTAATTAAAGCTAAAGAAATTAAGCTAATTAAATTTATGCAATCAAGAGCAGAAAAGA
>Ga0307992_1002011_pt1 | contig 11731 bp, 12 predicted proteins | sample EllFjometagen133_FD_203162 | JGI IMG/M metagenome (GOLD analysis project Ga0307992, IMG submission 203162) | Marine microbial communities from Ellis Fjord, Antarctic Ocean - #133 | ecosystem: Environmental > Aquatic > Marine > Unclassified | place: Southern Ocean | collected 2014-10-08
GCGTTTTTTCATTATGAAAAGGACATAATCCTCTAAAATTAGCACCACTGGCTTTTAATTGTACATACTCTGAAATAAGCTCTACAACATCAACTTTCGATTTTATTTCTTCTACGTCATTAGCCATGAGAAATATAAATTAAAAAACATAAATAATTCAATATGAATATTTGAAGCAATCAATCTTTTTCTTGAAATTTCTTATTGTGAATTTTTTCCAATAATCTTAAGGTCGCTTGAACTGATAAATTCTCAGTATTTTTTAATACTAAATTATCTTTAAATTTATCAAGCAAAGGACTTAAAAACTCATCGCCCCATGAAGGCGCGAAGGTCACAACACCCGAAAAATCAATCTCAATAATTTCATCCTTTTTGAATTGTTTTAAAGAAGGCAAAAAAGCGGAAAAAGATTCTTTCCCGAATTGCCTGCCGGTCAAAGTTGTTCCAAATTTTTTTAAAAATATGACCATATATTTATTAAAATTTAATTAAAGTTAAGCATCCACGAATGTTAGTGTTTGATTTTTTAATTTCAAAAACAGGATTTTGCTTTCTAATTTCAAGATAGGCATTGCCAGTTTGAAAAAATAAACCTATTTTATAATTCATTACTACATCTTTTACAAATTTTAGTCCATTTCCCCTTGCTTCCGGCGCTCTGCCTGAAATAATTTTTGTGAAAGCAACGTATAAAGCATCTTGATGGTTCGCTAAACTCTTTTTGACTCTTCTCAATGTCGTTAATATACCCTGCCCTCTGTCAGCTAAAACTACCATTTTTTTATTTAGATTATACGCAAATAATATCCCAGGAACATCCGACCAGTTGCCCAAATTATGATCAAAAGAGTTGTTGCCAATTTCACCAGTAATAGCTGAAATTAAAGGAAATATTAAATTTAATTCTTTTATCTTTCCTAATTCATTCTCCATCCTTGATAATCGCGCCTGAAATACAGAACTATCGGAGCAATAAAAAGCGCTGCTTGGCTCAAAGCCAGAATCATCTGCAATCCAAAACTTTGCTAATTTAAATAAATCTTTTACGCCATAACTTTCAACATCTTCTTTTTTGTAATATCTGTGCCCTTTTTTATTTTTACGAATCGATAATAATTTTCCCGCTTCATCCCAACGACGTAAAGTTTGAACAGAAACTCCAATCATTTGAGATACTCGTCCAATTGTTATTAATTTTGAATCCATATATGTTTAACTAAATCTATACATTCTTATTATATATTAGCTTTAAAATTATGTCAAACCTATACATTCTTAATAAAAAATATAAATTAATTTTTTAATAATTTAATTGCTGGATACATAATATGATGACAATTATTTTCGCTAATTTCTGACAAAGAGACCCATTCCACTTTTTCAATCTCGTTTGGTTCCAAGGAATTAATAACTTCTTTATTTTGTTCTGTAGATAAAAGTTTGGCTGGATATATCAAATTGATTGAATGACGGAATTCATCACAACAATAAAAATTTGATTCTCCGATATATATTGGTTTTATAAAATCAACCTTAACCCTATAACCAGTTTCTTCATAACATTCTCTTTCAATGCCTTCGGCAATGGATTCGTCCGTATTAATTTCTCCTCCAGGAAGAAGCCATATATTTTTGTCATATTGGGCTTTAACTAAAAGAATTTTTTTGTCCTCTGATAAAATTGCAGCATAGGCTGAAATTCTCCAAGAAATCTTTTCTTCTGGTTTTATTTCAATCGGATTTTGATGAATATCGAAAAATGTATTCATATATTAATTAACATTTGATAAGTCTATTTTTCTTTTAAAAACTTTATCATAAAAAAGTATAATCAATGTCGCCAAAAGAGTTGTAATGAGAAAAGTATTCTCTCTAACTATTGGGAATAGAATAAATAAAATTATCGTTGGAATCAAAATCGAATAAAAACTTGCATTAGAGGAAACTCTTCTTGAATAAATTCCTGCAAAAATTGCTGGAACAAATATTAATGCTAAATAACTTACTATTAAACTTAGAGTAATAATATTTGGAACCAAAAAAGCTAACATAAATCCTCCAATACCAAACAGTCCAGTTATAAGCCTTGCGTAGGATAACTCTTTTCTTTTACTAAGTTTCTTCTTGGCAAATAACGCTTTATAAATTATTGTCGAACCCCCAATCAAAAGACTGTCTACTGAAGACATTATTACCGCTAACATTGCAGCAAAACCTAAACCCATCAATCCTGCGGGTAAAATAGCATCCATTAAAGAAAAAATTGCAAATTCTTGCTTAATCCCAGATAATGATACCGCAGCCACCAAACCTATAAATACTACGAGACCTCCAAGAATTAAAACAAAGGGAATGGCGAGAAAAAAAGACTTTCTTGCCGTTATTTGACTTTCGGCAGATAAAATTCTTTGCCAGTGTGCAGTATTTCCTAAATATATAAAACCACTTAATACAATTACTCCGATAAACCAACTCATTCCACCAAAGGCCAAAGGATTTAAATGGCCTTGGGGCAATTGAGATAATAAATTAGAAATACCTCCAACATGATTATACCCAATAATTGCTATAATAATAAACATTGCGGAAATTACCCAGAATTGAATAAAGTCTGTAATTATATCAATCTTTAAACCTCCGATGGTAGTATATAAAATCGTTATAAATGTAGCAAGAAATAACGCAATTTGATAATTAACCCCAATCAATATAGAAGCAAGAGAAGCCATAGCAATGGCCTGAACACCTATCCATATTATTAATAAAAATAATTGTAAAACTCCTGCAAGAATTCTATTCTTTTCGTCAAATCTTTTATGAAAAAAATCTACGATTGTATAAGCGTCATATTTGTCCCCAATAGTTTTAATTTTCTTAGCTACAATTCCCAAAATAATCATTCCTGCAACAAAAGAAATAGGAAGAGCTAAACCATATGAAATGCCCGAATTAAACACTTCAGAGACTACAGCTACACTACCGCCCGCGCCAACAACTGTTGCTACAGTAGAAAAAGTCATTAACCATAAACCTGTCTTTTTTTTGTTCGTAAAATAAGATTCAATGGATTCTTTTCTTGAGAAAAACCAAGCAATAAAAAACATTATTGCTAAATAAATCACTAAAACAAGTATTGTTGGATTCATGTAAGTTTATAATCAATAAGCTTGGCGGAGAGGGCGGGATTCGAACCCGCGATACCTTTCAGTATACCGCCTTTCCAAGGCGGCGCAATCGGCCACTATGCGACCTCTCCTTTTAAAAACGATATAGATAAATTGATTTTTTGTGATTTTCGTCTGGTTGACGGACGCTTTCTGGTTCTAATCCTTTGATTGGAAATCCATAGGCTATAACTCTTGCTCCTTTTTTCAATTCTTTTTCTAATTTATATCTTAATTTCTCTTCAAGAACTTTAGGCATTCCATAAACATATATAGCATCTGCATTTGATAAATCTTCGTAAAATAAATCTTTCAATTTAAAAGTAATATTCCCTTTGTCTGCCAAGAAAATATGTTTAAACCAACAATAAAGAAAAAAGAAAAGACTTAATTCAATACCGATTGCTTTAACTGGAAAGTTTCGCGCAGCGTAAAAAACAACTCTTCCATCTCCGCAACCTAAATCATAAAAAATTTCGCCGTCTTTCGGATTAATTACCTCAAAAATTCGAGGTAATTCTTTCTTTCTGCAAGGAACAAATGGAGCAAAGGAATTACTAGCATTACGAAAAGAAAGAGCAACCCAAAGTAAGAATATAGCTAGAATTAAATATATTATAGGGGTTATAAGTTGCATGTAAGTATAATTATTTAGAAAATTTTAATTTTTGATCAATTTAAAAAAATTGATTAACTTTTAACTTTTTATCCACTGCCATTTTAAGAATTGCCTGTCTTCCTTTGTGTGATCCAAAGCCAATTTCATTATAAAACTTTTTAAGTTGCTTTGCCCCCACGTAAATGCTCCACATATTCTTTCTGGTACTCCTCGAACTAATTGTATATTTATAACCAAACAACTTAAATAAACTAGATAAATATTTTATTTCCCTTTCGTTTTTCATCTCAATCCTTACATATCTACTTTTTTTAAAATATACCGTGCCCTCGCCTGCCATCATACCCCTAATATAAGAAGTTGCTAATGCTTTGTTGTGAGTACACGCTTTTTTAATTATTTTTTCTAAAGACAAAATAAAATCAATAAGGATAGCTTGATCTAAACAAACTCTATATTTTAATTTTTTATTATAATATCCTTTCTTAACCCTAATTTGATCATCCTTCAACTCTAAATAACTCTTAATACTTTCTGTCAATCTGGAGATGGGTACGTCTGTCTGGGGATAAATAATATTTAAATAAAAATAATTACCAGGAAAATGTCGCCGAACCCATTCAATAAAATACCTAACTATACTTAATTCTGAATTTGTAAACCTTACTTTTCTAGGTTTAGTAAAACCATTTAAACCACTATCGCCCTCTGCTAAATACAAACTGTAACCTTCAACAAAATTCTCATTGATTATAAACTCTTTCTGTAAAATTAATTCTCTTGAAGTGTGTGATCCTATGGCAAAAAAAGCAGAAATGTGATTAAAAACCTCTTCTTTGGATAAATTAATGTCCTGAGCTATTTTTAATAATCTCGTCAATTTAAAATATCTACCAATACTGAAATTATATTTTAAAGTGCCATAACAAATCTTTAACTTTTGTAGATTATACTGACGCAATGAACCATATTCTTGGATTATCTTTTCTTTTACACTTTTAACGAACAGATTGTCTATCTTGGTATAAACTATGTTGTTATTTATTAAAAAATCATAAGCATTCAATTTTATAAAAGGTTCTGTTCCATACACTGATTTAGTCATTATAAAATCGTTTTAAAGCCAATCTTTTGTTAAATTTACCCTTTTTTGCTCCCCTTTTTCTCCTCTTTAAGGATAACTAAAGTAGTTTCAATGACACTGTCTGGATTCAGAGAAACAGAATCAATACCACAATCAATTAAAAATTTAGCAAAATCAGGAAAATCACTAACAGCTTGTCCGCAAATTCCTACCTTTCGTTTATGTTTATGCGCCACTTTAATCAATTGTCTAATCATTCTTTTAACTGCTTCATTTCTTTCGTCAAAAAGATGAGCAATTAAATTAGAATCCCTATCTAATCCTAGGGTTAATTGAGTCAAATCATTAGAACCAATTGAAAAACCATCAAAAAGTTTAGCGAATTCTTCGGCTAATATGATATTAGAAGGAATTTCGGCCATAACATAAACTTGCAGTTTCTTTTGTCCTTTAATTTTCTCTCTTAATTTGTATTTATCAATAATTTTCAAAACACCTTTTGCCTCCTCTATTGTTCTACAAAAAGGCACCATTACAATCACATTATCTAAACCAAATTCTTGACGAACCCTCTTAATGGCTTGGCATTCTAATTCAAAAGCTTTCTTGAACTTAGGATCGTTATAACGACTAGCTCCTCTCCAACCAATCATAGGATTAGTTTCTTGGGGTTCATAGAAGGAACCACCGATCAAATTAGCATATTCGTTGCTTTTAAAATCCGAAAATCTCACTATCACATCTTTGGGATAAAAAGCAGAAGCAATAGTTCCGATCCCCTCTGCTAATTTATGAACATAAAAATCAATCTTGTTTTCATAACCCGCTGTTATTTGATCTATTTGTTTTCTGGCCTTCTTGTCTTTAAGGGTGGAATAATTCAATAAAGCTAAAGGATGAATTTTAATATGATTATTTATTATAAATTCTTCCCGAGCTAAACCAACTCCATCGTTGGGCAAGAAAGAAAAACCAAACGCTTGACTCGGCTCAGCTACATTAAGCATTACTTTAGTTTTTGGATTTTTTATTTTCTTTAAAAAAGTCTTCTTAATTTTAAATGGCAATAGACCATTATAGATACGCCCTATCTCCCCTTCTGCGCAAGAAACAGTCACTTTTTGCTTGTCTTTAATAAGCTTCGTAACATTACCAGTTCCCACTATACAAGGAACTCCCAATTCACGACTTACAATTGCGGCATGACAAGTTCTTCCACCAGCATTAGTAACAATAGCAGAAGCAATTTTCATAATTGGCACCCAGTCTGGATCTGTCATTTCAGTAACTAAAACCTCTCCTGGCTTAAATTCAATTATATCTTTAACATCTTTAATAATATGAGCGCTTCCTTGTCCGATCCTGGATCCTACAGCCACACCAGTGGTTATAATCTTATTCTGAATGTTCTTTGATTTTCCTTCTTTGGTAAGAATATATCTTTCTAAGACATCTACTGACTTGCGAGACTGAACTGTCTCTGGTCGCGCCTGTAAAATATATAACTTATTGTTCTTGCCGTCTTTCCCCCATTCCATATCCATCGGCCGTTTATAGTGTTTCTCGATTAAAATGGAATAACGAGCTAATTCTAAAATTTCTTTATCAGATAAAGTAAATTTATTTCTTTCTTTTGGAGTTGTCTTAACATTCTTAACAGGACTCTTTCCCCTAAGATTATATGTCATTGTCCATTCTTTGCGTCCTAATCTTTTATTTACAATTGGACGATAACCTTTATCTAACAAAGGTTCAAAAACCATAAATTCATCGGGACTAACCTTGCCTTGGACTATATTTTCTCCTAATCCCCAAGAAGAATTAATCACTGTAACGTCAGCAAAGCCAGATTCAGTATCACAGGAGAACATAACTCCTGAACAAGCCAAATCACTACGAATCATTTTCTGAACCCCGACGGAAAGGGCTACTTCCATATCTTTAAAACCCTTTGTTTTGCGATAAACTATGGCCCGATTAGTAAAAAGAGAAGCCATACATTTGTGAACTGCTTTTAACAAATTGTCTGCACCCCTAATATTAAGATATGTTTCCATTTGTCCAGCAAAGCTAGCTTCAGGCATATCCTCAGCTGTTGCTGAACTACGCACAGCAACATCTACAGCTTGGGAATTGTATTCTTGGGATAATTCCTTGTAGGCGGAAACAATAGCTTCTTTAAAGTCTTTATCTAATGATGTTTTTAAAATTAAATCTCTAACTTTCTGACCTCTATGGGATAAATCTCTGACATCTTGAACATCCAATCCCTTTAGAATACTCTCTATCTTTTTTCCTAATTGACTTTTTTCCATAAAACGCCAATAAGCTTTTGCAGTAGTAGCAAAGCCATTCGGTACTCGCACCCCTTTCTTGCCTAGTTTCTGATACATTTCTCCTAGGGAGGCATTTTTGCCACCAACGTTGGGAACATCTTTAATAGATAAATCCTTAAACCAAAGTATAAAATTCATAATTGTTTCTAATTAAAATTAGTTATCCACAAAGTGATTGACAAAACTGATTAAAACACTATACTTAATAATGTCTTTCAGTTCTAGTCATAGAACTGTTAGGGTATTACATCCAAGAGCAACCTTCCGCGAGGAGGGTTGTTTTTCTTTATCGATTGCTCTTTGCTGCCAAATGTTGTAATTCTTTTCCCCAAATATCTTCTTTGATTTTCAATACATCAAAATACCCATCTCCTCCAGTTCTTAATTCTTGTGAAATATTATTTTTTGATGAAAAGATATAAACTTTTTTATTTTTTCTTCTAATATATGTTACTAAGGACAAAAAGTCGGAATCGCCTGAAAATAAAATCGCTGTATCGTACTTTTCAATATTATGAATCGCATCAATTGTCATTTCCACATCCATATTTCCCTTCTCTTCAACAGATTGACCGTCTTTACTGGTTATTAAAATACGTTTCAATTTTTTCTTCCTAACAATAAATCCTAATCCTTTATTTAAAAAAGTATAAAATTTGTGCTTACCATTCAAACTATAATCTCTCGTTCCTTCAGCTGGATAAGCAGTATAATAAAAAACTTTTACGAAAGAGCCATTAAATTTTTGTTTAATAAAAATTTTCAATTTATCATAATCAAAAAATCTTCCTTTAGATTTTTGAGCTTGCCAAAGATTTGAAGCATCAATAAAAATATAAATTGTATTATTGTTTTTCATTTTTTATTTATTTCTCTCTATTCTAAAAACAATATGTTATTAAATTTTAATTTTTGTCGCTAATTTTCCAAGAATAGGTATTACCCATTCTTCATTTTTGGCTGCCTTAATTAACCCTAAAACAGAAAACGAAACACATAAGATCCATCCAATAAACCCAATAAGCCAACCAATGAGAGGAATCACCAAGATTAATGTGCAAATGATTTCTGCCACAAACAAAGCCACTCCCTGTTTAACATGAAAATGAACTGGCTTACTCTTTTCTTTCAAAGTCATAGTTAACAAGGATAATACTCCTAAATAAGAAATGATAGCTAAGAACCTTTGTAATAAAGAAATTTTTTCTTCTTTATTTATTAAGGAGCTAATCTTTTCTACAATATTATCTGTTTCCATATTTTTATATTTATTGGAGGCTAAACCCCCAGATTTTTTAAATTGATACTATTACTATCGGTTTTTTTCCCACCCTGCTTAAAATCAAATCACTTAAGCTAGTTCCCATTTTATGATCTGCGCCAGGCTTAAGGCCATGTCTTTGGATTAATTTTTTAGCTTTAAGTTTTAAATCTGAAATCAACTCATCATCTAACTCTACTCCCTGACAAGTAATTTTAATTTTGAGACCTGCCTGAATTTTTTTACCTGCTCTAATAGTTGAAATAGAAACAAAACAAATTCCCGATTCAGCTAACTTTTTACGATCTTTCAAAACCTTTTCATTTAAAGGTTCAATCTTTCTACCCTCCACAACTATAATTGAGTGAGGCATTCTTTTATGTGGAAGTTTATGAGCTTGCCCTTGTTCGTTGAACTCTAAAATTTCTCCATTCTTAAGCATAAAACAATTTTCTCTTTTAATTCCAGAACTCTCGGCCAACTTAATATGTTCGGCCTGCATATAGTGAGCTCCTTCAATTGGCATAAAAAAATTGGGTCTAATTAAATGAATCATATTTAACAATCCTTCTTGCTTGGCATGACCGGAACTATGAATACCTGATCCCAAGACACGACGGAATATTACCTCTGCACCTTGATCAACTAAACCGTTCATTACACTGCTAACAGCTATTTCATTGCCTGGAACAGTAGATGAAGAAAAGATAACTGTATCTCCTTTTTTAATTCTAACCAAACGATGAATATTTTGAGCAATTCTGTCCATAGAAGAACCTTCTACTCCCTGAGACCCACCAGCTATGACAAGAACCTTTCGAGGGGGCATTTTATTCGCCTCAGTAATATCTATTAACATGTTCTGAGGAATTTTCAAATAACCCAAACTTTGAGCAATGGCTACTGTTTTCTGAATAGACATGCCGATCAAAGCTATTTTTCTCTTACATTTTTCACAAGCATTAATCGCTTGTTGAATTCTGCTGACCAAACTAGCGAAAGTTGTAAATATAATTCTTCCCTTAATACTTTTAATCAATGAATAAGTTATTTCCCCAACCTCTCTTTCAGAAACAACTTTTCCCGGCAAGGCAGCATTAGTACTATCCGAAAGCAAAGCCAGAACTTTTTCATCTCCTATCCTTTTCAATAATTTTTCGTTAATGGGTTTTTGATCTAATGGTAATTTATCAAATTTAAAATCCCCCGTATGAACAATTGTGCCCAAAGGAGTCTTAATAATTAAACCAACACTATCAGGGATGTTATGTACAACGCTAAAAGGCGTAATAGAAAAATCACCCAAATTGAAAGTTTTTTCTGATTTAATAACATTAAATTTAGCGTCCTGAACACCAAATTCTAATAATCTGTCTTCTGTTAACCCAATGGTCAAAGGAGTAGCAAAAATTGGGGGATTCCCCAATTTCTTCAAAAAATAAGAAACGGCTCCAATGTGATCTAAATGTCCATGAGTAATAACCAACCCTTTAATTCTCTCTTTATTTTCTTGCAAATAAGTAATATCAGGCAAAACATAATCAACTCCTAACAAATCCGGACCAGGAAAATCTAGTCCCATATCTATAACTATAATGTCCCCTTTTTCTTGATTTGAATACAAAAACTCTAGGGCCATACAATTCTTACCTACCTCTTCAACTCCACCTAATGGAATAATTCTTAATTTCATAATTTTTTATTTTTTTATTTTTATTTTTTTAATACTCTTGGGATAAATTGATTCTTTTTTAGCAATTATCTTATAAAGATTTTCAATAAAATCACCACCAGCATAACCAACAATTAAAGCGAACACTATATTACCTGTAATCAAATAAGAAGCCACTAATCCCACTATACCAGACAAAAACACCATTAGAAAAAAGTATGGTGCTTTAAAACCAACATTTTTGTAAGAATATTGATGTTTAACAAAACCAAATATCCCTCTAATAGCACCACCAATGAAACCAGCTATTAAAACCGGAATATACATAAATTTATTTTATTTCGTAAACCAAAGTCACGCTTACAGATATTTTTGTTTCACCTGCTTCAACTTGCGTTGCTTCTGCCATTTCTTCACCCCCCATACCTTTCATCATGTCCATCTCGTAAGAAACGCGTGGAGCTGAATAATAATTACTATCAGAAACTGAAACATTAATTATTTTACCCAAGGACATACCAGAAGCCTTAGCAATTGCCTTTGCCTTAACTTTTGCCTTATCAATGGCTTGATCTCTCGCCTCAGCACGCACAGCATCTTTGTCCTCAATAACAAAACTGAGTCCATTGAGACGATTAATTCCCGTGTTAGTTGCCGTATCAATAATTTCGTTTAATTTTTCAAAATCTTTAGTTTTAACTAAAATATTTACCGTAGCTAGATAACCAACTAAACTTCTTATTCCGCTTTGTCTTTCATATTCATAACGTGGGTTTATACCATACTGGGTTGTTTTGATATCTTTGCTTTCAACCCCTAATTCTTTTAAATCATCAATCAATTGATTATTAATTTCATTAGTTTTTTCTTGAGCCTCAGCTACTGTTTTAGCTTCTTTCTCAACGCCCAAACTAATTTCTGCTGTATCTGGCTTAGCATAAACATCTCCAGTTGCACTAACCCTAAAAGCGCTTTCTTGAGGGATCGTGACCGTATGAAATGACCATGTTAATTTACTGCTATATTTTAAAGTTCCAAGAACAGCGAGAAAAATTACAAAAACGATTAATATAAATTTTCCGTTTTTCTTCATAAATTTTTAAGTTAATTTTTAAATATTATTTTAAATAATAACATATAATTTGTCCTGGGTCAATAAAAAAAATATTAAAAAATAATGAAAAGCCCGCCATAGAAGACGGGCTACAAAATCTTATTTACAAGAAACTTTTATTTAGCTGACGGATTTTTAAATAAAATACCCGTCAAAAAACAAAGTCCCCATGCTTGCCATATTGTGATTTTACCTAGACTGAAAATCACTGGCATAAGCCAATTCCACAAAAAGAACACAGGGGCCATAAGCAAAAGACTCACAGCAATCAGAATAGCAAGGCCCAAAAGAGAAAGAAGCACTCTCCCTATAATTTTCTTGAAAAACATGTTTACCTCCTTCAAAGAACATGATATTACTAAAAGTATAGCAAATTTGACGGATTTGTCAAGATAGACAAAAACCAACCCGTCGGGTTGGTTATAAGATAGTTATGATATGCGTGGTTGACCCCTGGGGTCAACCATAACGGAATATG
>Ga0307992_1002014_pt1 | contig 11725 bp, 28 predicted proteins | sample EllFjometagen133_FD_203162 | JGI IMG/M metagenome (GOLD analysis project Ga0307992, IMG submission 203162) | Marine microbial communities from Ellis Fjord, Antarctic Ocean - #133 | ecosystem: Environmental > Aquatic > Marine > Unclassified | place: Southern Ocean | collected 2014-10-08
ATATGGCTTGGCCTGGGCAAGATTTATCCGCCGGTGACTTCGATGGCCAAGAAGTTACAATTATGGATGCCACTTATGGCGACCCAGTGCTTCGTGAAGATTTAATGACAAAACGGACTTGTACGGATTGTAATGGTAAAGGTTGCGAGGAGTGTGATGGTACAGGTGAAACATTAACTAAAATCCATGCTCTATTCGGACAAGCTTTATTTTCAGGGATGTCTTATGAAGATATAATCGCAACCAAAGGATTACCAAATGAACAAGATAAATATGCAAGGTCTAAGAATGGTGTATTTGCTTTGGCCTATGGTGGAGATGAACACACCCTTGTAACTCGTGTAGGTATAGATGAGGATACAGCATTAGAAGGGTATGACCGATTTATAAGTAGGTATGTAGTTTGGGGCCAGAGCCGTAAGAAAATCTTTGATAATTTTTGTTCTATGAGACAACCGGGAGGTATTGGTACAAGAGTTGTTTGGAAAGAACCAAAAGATTTTGTTGAATCTATGCTTGGCTTCAAGAGGTATTTTACTTTAGAAAACAGGATATGCCGAGAGTTATTTGATTTAGCAAATGATATTCCTGATGATTGGAAAAAGATACCTTTTAAAGTTGTACGGAGAGATAGAGAACAATCAGTAAGTGGTGCAATGTGTTCAGCATTGTATGCTGCCGCTTTTAATATCCAGAGTCAAAACATGCGGGCAGCAGCTAATCATGAAATACAATCTCCCGGTGGAGAATTAACTAAAAGGCTTCAAAAAAGATTATGGGAATTACAGCCAACTGGTATAAGTGAATGGGTCATACAATTATTAAATGTCCATGATGAAATAGTTGGCCCAATGTCTCCAAAAGTTACTGAACAATCCCATAGAATTGTAGAAGGTTTTATATCAGAGTACAAAAAGATAATTCCATTATTATCTTTAAAGTGGAAAAGCCATCTGAATAATTGGGGAGAGAAATGAATAACGAATTTGGGACTATGGCATTAATCATGAATAATTTAATTCTTAAGCCTAACTTAACGCCTGATGAAGAAGCCCTAAAACATGCACTAATGAGTTATTTTAGACAATTCTTACTGAAAGCAACAAAAGCTACTAAACACGCCAAAATAGAAGGAGTAAATGATGCTGAAGATCGTAACAAAAACTCACTTTAGGTGTTTAAAATTCAGGGCAATTGACCTATTGCTATTGAAAGATAATTTTGTGAACATTTGGGCCAAGGCACCAATAAAAGAGCAAGAGAAATTAGGCAAATTGATTGACGATTTCAATAAAGAAGGCGTAAGAGAGTGGCTGAAGAAGAATGATGTTAAATCAACCTTGATTGAATTACCTATGAGTGAATTACGCCGACGAGCTAAATTAATTGGACTGCCGAATTACTGTAGAATGACAAAAGAGATTTTGGTCTTACACCTTAGGAAGGAAACAGGTCATGAGTAGAATATCAAAGGCGAATACAATCAAGAATATTGGGATGTTACTGGAGGAAATGAAAGATGAAATGGTAAAGAGTAATGTAAAAATGTTATTTTATTTCTATGAGGATGAAGATTATCCTATTAATGTTTTGCCCCAAAGTATGTTGTTACGAGCTTACTATTGGTTGATGGATATTTATAATACAGAATACCAAGAATTAAAAACATGGCTACAACATCAACCTGAACATTTTTGGAAGAATGTTGAAGCTTGGAAATTGATAGAGATGCCTGAGTACATTAAGTGTAAAAAGTTTAGAACAGTGCTTAGGCTAAAAATGAATTCACCACAACGAGAAGCTTTTTTTCATAAAGGTGAACGGGATAAGATTTTTAAAATCTTAAAAAAGGAAGAAAAACGCCTAGAAAAAGAGGAGAAGAAACGTGTTAAAGAAGAACGGAAAAAGAATGGTGACCTTGAAAGAACTAGAAGGCAAATTACTAAAACACGAGCAGATGTTAGTAAACATAACCAAGATTAACGCAATGCAAATAGCCTTAATAGAAATTCTTGTAGAGAAAGGTTGGGTGACAAATGACGAACTTGATAAAAAAATGGAAACCATCACTAACAGGATTAAAACGCTCCATCAAAGTTTGGAAACAGGATAATGTAGAATTTCAATATTTTGAGAAGATAGAATCTCAAATGTATTTATTGCACAGGATGAAAGAAAAAGCACTCATTGACCAGGATTTCAACGGCATTGCTAATTTATACGCATTATTCTTAAATGCCAAAACCTATACTAAAAGGAAAAGTTGTATTAGAACAGGTATATTAGACCCAAGAATAAATCCATTTGCAAAACAAATGGTTGCATTTGATGATTTATCTTACTACTCCAAAAGAATTCAAGAAATGTTACTATTGGATAATTTTTCCTGTCAAGAATTAATAACATTAATAGCTATTGTTATTAATCATTTAGAATATGCACAATGATGGCCATTAAAGGTAGACCAGAGGCCAAGATACAAAAGGCCATTGTAAATATGCTCAGGATCAAGGGCTGGCATGTGATGGTAACACATGGGAATATGTTTCAGTCTGGGTTTCCTGATTTGTACGCATCACATAGTATGTATAAGGCAAGATGGATTGAAGTTAAAAATCCTGTAGCATACCATTTTACAGCAGCACAATTGGATAATTTTCCAAAGATGTGTGCAAACGGTGCTCCTGTATGGGTACTGGTAGCAGCAACAGAGAGTGAGTATCAAAGATTATTTAAACCGGCCAATTGGTATGTTTACCTCAAATAGACAAGGGAGATATGTATGCGTGTCGGAATGTTTGTAGATATAGACGATACATTTAAGCATGTCGGTGGTAAGTTTCACCACAAGAAATTGAACTATAGGAAGCTCTATGAGTATGTAAAAGGCTTAGGTGAATTAACGAAGGCCATGGCCTATGGCATAACAATGGGAACGGAAGCCGTTGGATTTCTCAAAATCTTACATGAGATAGGCTTCGAGACAAAGTATATCAAGACCAATAGGACTAATAATAATACACAACGTGTTAATTTAACAGTAGATATTTTGGGTAGCCTTGAAGATTTTCAAAAAATTGTGTTAGTTGCTTCTAACCTTGATTATTTACCATTGTGTCAAAAATTATCTAGTTGGGATAAAAATGTAATAATCATAGGTAGTAATATCTCGGAAAAATTCGAGCAATATGCCATGTATTGTATTGAAATTCCTATTAGCTGGCTAGAGATAAAGGAGAAGAAATCATGAACTGTATGATAAAAGCATTTGCTGAAGCACTCAAATGCACGGAATTTGAGTTGGTAAAAGAGATAGGCCATGACGGTTGTGAGATATGGTGGCCTGAGCTAGCACACCCTGTAAATATGCGGGGATTTAATATTATGGAATTCATGTGGCCTTGTATGCGTAGAGGCTATGCTCCTGTTTTATTGGATTATTCTCCAGGAATAGGTACTCGGGATGATTTTAGAAAGATATGGGATAAGGAAAAAGAAGAACGACGCCTTGAATATTTCATGCATAACAGGAAAGCTGTGATTTTAGGCATCAACAAAAGCGGTATCCCTCATGCTGTTTATTGGGATGGTAGAAAATCAGATGAATTAAAAGATTACCATCAAGTGGTCGTATTAGTCAAACGCCATTTGATTTGATTATAGCAAAACTTTTTTATATTTTGTCTGGACATTGTGCTCTATACCTATATAATAAGGTTATAGCGCACAGGGCACTATATGTCGAGAAGTGATTTGATTATACTGAAAGGGGTATTGATGTGACAAATCAAGAATTGTTCGAGAAATGGCAAAAGGATTTTCCGATTAATCGTACAGCCCGTAAATATGTCGCAAAGTATTATTTAGATTATGATGATGTCAAGGCCGCAATACTGTGTGGAATTTGGGAAGGTATACTAGCTTATAAAGAAAATGGGTATACCTACGGACAATACATAGGCATGTGTGTAAAGCATAGGGTATTTACAGAATACATTGATAAGTACCCTGTTAGATTTCCTGCAAATGCTCTTAGTCAATTAGGCGTTTTCGAGCCTATCGTTGACGATATACCAGTTACTCAGGATATGGGTTTGGATAAAGCCTTAGAAAATCTTTCTGATTTTTGTAATCTTACTAATAAAGAGCGGCAGGTTATAACCATGAGGATAAATGGTTATGGCCCAAGGGAAATACAAGCATCAGTCGGGTGCTGTTATGAAAGTGTATATAAACTTTTGCGTAATCTACGGGGTAAAATCCAAAGGAAACTACAATTACATCAAAGAAAGGAAATAAATCATGTTTGTTAAGGATGGGAAACTTGTGTTGGAAGAAATCGATTGCTGGTATTGTAAAGGAGAAGGATGCATAGAATGTGGAGATAGTGGGAAGGTCAGAGAAAATCGCCAGACACATATTGCATTAGATGTTTGGCAATCACTTAAGTTTGTTATAAAGCACCTGCTTGATGAAGAGTTACTTTTTGAAACCAATGGCGTTGGCCTCGGGTACTTTGATTTAGTTAATGGTGTAAAACCCGAGGACAGTGAATTGCTCAATGAAGTAAAGGAACTTGTTTATCGTCCCCAAGTGATGTACATAATCAAGCCAGATTACACAGTTGCCGAAATACATATAACAGTGTTCAAAAACGGGTATAAAATGACACCTGTATTCCCAGGAAAGGGATAAGTTATGGCTACTATTACTTCTTTAACAACTGAACTTACAAAGGTAAATCAAGGCATTGCCCAAATACACCTTGCATTAGAAGAAAGTATATATAGTTTACTTGCAGATTTTGATAAATCAGATGATATACATATTGAACCTACTTATAAATTTAATGATGATTACACCGAATTTCAAATGAATGTTAAAGTTGATGGTGTTAAATGGGGAAAATATATCTTGCTTGCTATAAAAGTAATGGAAGATGCTGGATTTACATGTGAGGGTATTGAAGATGGTGATATGCACCCTGAGTTATATTTCAGTATCGAAGGAAAGGTATGAAAGCATTTCCTGACTCAAAATGTGCATTTGGTTACTCATTAATTTGTAAAGATTGTCACAAAAAACCTAGAAATAGACGGTTATTCCAACATATAGATTTTGATAATCCAATACTGATACCAATAAGTTTGGGTGTTGCACAAGAATGTGATATTTGTGGTAGAGTATATGCAGTATGCAGAGGTGATGATGATTAAAACTTACTCATTACTTGAAAGAGCAGTAGCTATAGTAAAGGAAGAATACGACCGTAAGCTAGATGAGTGTCTACATGGGAAATTATGTGACCGTCCCACTGTGGAAGAGCAAGTGGCCGAGGCCATAGAAGAAATGGAGAAGTTATGAAAACTGTTGTAGTAGATTTTGATGGTGTGATTGCTCAGTATGATGGATGGAAAGGTGTAGGTGTATTTGGAGACCCTATGCCAGATGTCGCAGAATCATTGCGAACTTTCCAAAGTTGGGGCTGGAGGATAATCATATTCACAGTTAGGCAAAATACTGAAGCACTCTTTAAATATTTCTATGATAACAAGATACCTTTTCATAGTATCAATTCAATTGCACATAATCCGCCAAACACAGGGCCAAAGCCAATTGCTGATGTTTATATTGATGATAGAGATTGGCAGTCTGTTGGCAAACCATTCCTTTGGAGTGAAGTGATGTCTCGTATGTGTGAATTATATGCATCGGAGGAGGATGATGAAAATCTGCGCTGATACATGTAATAGGAACCCTAAAGAATGTCCCTTTGCATTCGTGGATGAAGATGGTAGTAGCTATTATTCAGGGTTACCTATCAGAATTTATAGGCCGGGTGAAGATTGTCCTATGATGGAAAAGGAGAAAGATGATGATTGACAAAAAACAAGTAGTAATTGTTACATGTGATGTTTGTGGAGAAACTATCCCAGAGAGTGATGAGTTTTGGCAAGTAAATCAATCACATGTCTGTGATGTATGTAAAAAATATTACATGGATGACCTGAAGGATAAATTTATGCATAATTTATCCGGTGTAATGAACAAAGATGAAACAGATTCAAAAGTTCTGAACATGGCGGTAAACATGATTAAGTATCTACCTGCACGATTTCATGCGGCTGATTATGTAAGCGAAGATAAGGATGATGAAGATGAAAATTTCATAGGCCGAGCGGTACGGGGTTTTTTAGATGATAACATGAAGGAGAAAGATAATGGATAATAATATACATACACGATGTGAAAATGTGGAGTACCTTTCCCCCCATAGCCCGTAAAGAGCATGTTGATAAGGAAACAGGGAAAATAATCCCACCACATCCTTATTGTGATAAGTGTACAGCAGAAATTGTTTGTAAGGCAGTGAAAGGGAAATGAAATGGGAATTGAAATGACAGAAAACATGTGGGAAACCACAGAAGATGATTTTGAAAAATTCAATGAACGTGTGCATGATATGGTAAAATGGTTAGGGTTAAAATCTTGGTGCATCATTACTCAATGGGGTGGAGTGGGTGGTGAAGCAACTTTAATGTCAAATGAACGTGTAGCAATACTGACGTTTGGTAAAAAGTTATTGAGTGACCAGACGCCAAGTAACATAGCTGTACACGAAAGTCTACATGTCTTAACCGCTGATTTATATCATATTTTACGCCGTAAAGCTGGACTGGATGAGTATGATACTGATAAAGAAATCCATGCAGTTTTAAGGCCAATGGCCAAAATTGTAGATGCATTGATGGAAAAGTATGGTGTAAAATGATGCCTAAAATCAGATGGTGGATGATACCAATTATCCTTTTCATCTTTGGCATATCCATACTGTGGAAGGAGTGATATGTTCCTTTATCATGGTACATCCAGAGAATATCTAACATCCATATTGAAAAATGGCCTTTGCCCAAGGAGTGTCACCGGGTATAAGAGTAAAACTAACTATGACGATGATTGGGCAGCATCTTCAGATGGCGTATATCTAACTAGTGATTATGCTGCAATATATGCATATTGGAAATCAACTGTTTTAGGAGTTATCTTTGAAGTAAATATGGATATGCTGGATGAAGTTAATTTTAGACCGGATGAAGATTATCTTGTGCATATTATTCCAAATCGACACACTGTGCGAATGATGCAAAAAGCTGATAACTATAAATGGATGTGGAAGAAAAGTTTGTATGAACAAGGTCAATTGAGGTATAGGGGTATAATTCCACCCAATACTATTACAAGATATGTTGTAGTAGAGAGGCATAATTTACCTGACCCTCCTTTAAGTTTTGAAATATCATTAGAATACCATAAAGATAATGAAGGGTTCCATCGTGCAGGTATGTTACAATTTTTTGAAGGGAGTGATAAAACTTTGGCTTTAGTAAATTTATACTGATTTTACAAATCCTCCAGAAAGGGGAAAATAATGGATAAGTCTCTTGTATTACTGGAAACATTGGCTAACAAAATGGGAACAACGGCAGAAACCCTGTGGCCATACATGGTTCATGGTAAATATACCATGGGACTTATAGGTGCGACTATGGCATTACTCTTTATGATCGTACTTTTATCATATGTCCTTTGGGCTACATTTGCTAATCATGAGGCAGAAAATGCAGAGGTAATAAGGGGTACAAAAATAGTAGCTATAATGTTTATGATTGGTACTTTTATGATTGGTACTTTTGTATTGATACCATTTATGATACATATGATGCTATGCCCTGAGTACCATGCCTTACTCGAAATATTGTCAAAAATTAACTAGGCCGGTATGCCTGACATCATAAATGGCCTTTTTGAAATGATTGGCGGCATCATTATCTGGCTCAATATCAGGAGATTGATCAAAGATAAAGAAGTAAAAGGTGTTAGTTGGTTTGTGACAGCTTTCTTTATGGTCTGGGGCTATTGGAATTTATACTATTATCCACACCTCGGGCAAATGTTTTCTTTCATAGGTGGTTTGTTTATCGTCTTTGCTAATACAACATGGGTAGTTTTATTCTTTTATTACGAAAGGAAGAAAAATGAAAATCTTACTAGTATCGAGTGACAAAGAAATGTTAGACGTTTGGCGGGATACGTTACAGGATAGAGGCGAGGATGTAATCTTTGCTTTGTCAGCCAATGAAGCCCTGGGATATTTAAGATATGAAAACATAGGAACAGTGTTCTGTGAGCCAGCTCTGATTGTAAATGGGCATAGTTCTACTCCTGATTTGCATAATGGCCCAATAGTAATGAAACATGCTAAAAATTTAGGTCTCAAGGTCTATTGTATATCGGAAGATGCTAATGATTTGTTTGATAAAGGCATTTGCGATGGGTTGTACTCAAAATGGGAGGTGCTTGATGTCATTCCTGATGAAGGCTAAAACACTCAAGAAAGAAAATCCATTCGATTATTTCAAAAGTGAAAAATTGGATGGGATGCGTTGTCTATGGGATGGTGGTGTCACGACAGGTATGCAAAAGACATTGGTTCCCTGGGCCAATAATGATAAGGATACTAGGTATGTAACAGAACCCATTGCAACAGGTCTGTGGTCTCAGTACGGCAATACAATCCATGCGCCTCAATTTTTCATTGATGCATTACCAAAGGGTATTGTACTAGAAGGCGAATTGTACATAGGCCGTAACAAGCGTCAATTGCTGATGAGTATAATCAAGAAACTTACGCCCTGTGAATATGACTGGCGACAAATAACTTTTAGAGTTTTTGATGCCCCACCTGTCGAAGTAATCTTCAATGACAGGATAATAAATGAAACTCATTACAAGAAAACATTCTCAGGCATATGTGATTTTTTGAAAGGTAAGGTACACTTCATAAAGTGGTCGACATACTTTGGATTCAGGTTAGCTTTTGCACAAAAAGAAGTGCCAGAGAATGACTATGTGAAATTTGTAGAGCAAGAAATACTCACAGGGACTGCTAAGGATGTCATAGCAGAAACTCTTGAGGAATTATCCTTGGCCGGGGCCGAAGGCTTGATGCTCCATAATCGCTTAGGTCTCTACCAGTGTAAAAGAACCAATGCTTTATTCAAGGTCAAGAAGCTAGAAGATGCAGAAGGTACAGTAGTTGGCTTTACAGCGGGCCTTGAGGGAAAACTGTACGGTAAAATGGGGGCAATCATACTTGATTACGACGGACATAGACTGGAAATAAGTGGTTTTACAGATAAGGAGCGAGGACTTTCTGATAGTAAATGGGCCTTGGATGAACCGGGTACAGACATCTTTGAAGATGTTGCAAATCACTTTAGAATAGGTGACAGTATCACTTTCAAGTATCGGGGATTAAGTACAGATGGTATACCACAGGAGGCCCGATACTGGCGAAAATCAAATCAGTTCTAGGAGTAGTTTAGGTGTGTGTAAAATAAATGTAAATTTCCCTAGACTTCTGGCCGATATAAGGTATTATATACATTAATAAAGGCGAGAGATGGGCTTTCGCTAAAATCAAATCATTTGTTTACTAGTTGAAAGGGTACAACATGGGATATACCGGAAGGACACAACGATTATGCAAATCAGGTCATTTGTCAGAAGTCGATGCTTATGAAGATCAATTTGGTGGAGAGGATGATGATGTCTGTCCTTTCTGTGGTGAAGAGATCGTTTGGGAAAATGGTATTGATATGACCAATGGAGGGAGGGTTGGTGCAGTAAGACCTGAAGAATTAAAATCAGCCATTGTTGTAACATGCAATTTGGGACATCAGCATATCGTAGAACATGCAGTATACGCCATACCACAAGGACTTGGAAGGAGTAAAAATTGATGACGAACCAAAAAAGGGTTAGAAAAGAACGGCTTGTGAAACGATTGCAAATTGATTTTTATAGGTTTGTGCGTACTAATCAGCTTAATCACATAGAAAGTGGTAAAAAAGCCCTGGCCGAAGCTGAAAAAGGCCTGTGACCAAAACCAAAACCAAAACCAAAACCAAAAGGAGAAAGTGATGATACTTACAAAAGAAAGTTTTTATAAGTTACAGGGGTTTCATAGTAGTAGTATATTTGATGTTCCAAATGATGCTGAAACAATGCAAGATGTTTGGGATCGTGCACCTCCTGTGGTCTTATTTGAAATTGCCACGAGGCCAAGTGTTTTACTGGATACAGAATTGAGAAAGTTCTGTTGCTGGTGTCACAGGCAAATTTGGCATTTGCTGGATGATGTATGCAAACATGTGGTTGAAGATAATGAACTCTATGCCAATAACTTATTGTCACTTAGCATATTCATGGAACGTAGAGAAAGAGCATACCGTGGGTATAAAAATTCAACGAATAATGCGGTTCAGTCAGTTTTTGAAGCAGCCAATACAGGGTTAGCGGGTCAACATGGCTTTGATGCTATAATCCGTGCAATGCATGCCCTCGATGCTGATACAAGAAATACTCCACAATGTATACATAATTCAGGTGCATTTGCAACACAACTACGGAAAACATGCACACCTAATTTTGGTGTCAGGGTTGAAACACAACGATGCTGTGTATTGGTTGCCAGTGGGCACGATGGATATGATGATGGCGATGCCTTATGTTTCATGGATAAAGGTGTAACTGCATTCTATTTCAATGCACCTATAGGTGATAATGACATCATACATTTCATGGCTCATGGTGTACTTTTTGATAATGACTGGTGCAATGAAGATAATTGTTCCAAGATTATGGTACAAAAAGACAACGACAGCGATTGGGAAAAACTATCATGAAAACGAGACGTGTACCACGTACAGGTACTTGTGATTTTTGCCGTAAGACAGGTCTTACAACATGGTATGATTGCCAGATAAGTGGTAAACACACATGGGGCAATATGTGTGAACAATGTCACAAATTACATGGTAGTGACCAAGGGACTTGTTTTAGATCTTTTGAGTATACAGGTGGTAGTGAAAAAAGAAAAGTTGTGAAGATAAAGGAATTGTCGAGCCTTGAGGACTTGGCAGATGATTATGATAGAGAAGTCCAATGTCCACAATGTAATCACTCTTTCATTCTTGAGATGGATGCTCATGGCATCATGGACTGTGCTGGCTGTGGCCAAAAACTTATGGTAAGGGCACGGATATGAAAAATGAGTTTTACAAATATACAAGGTCAGCATCTGGGAAATTCAAGTTTGGTCGAAAGGATAAAGTAATCCATGCCGATTTACAATTTGCGTATGAAGATGTTGTTTCAGCCGGAACACTAGTTGGTTTCGATGATACAAAATTCTCGATTGTGATGATCGGTTCCAGTACACTTGCATTGGAAGGAGATTTGAATAAAGATATAGTCTTGTTGATGGAGGAACTACATCGGGACTATGTTGCGGCCACTAATATCACGAAGGGGTTTTGAGATGATAAAGACTGTATTAATCTGTGATTTTTGTGGTAAACAGTCAAAGCCAATGTCAGGAGAATTTCATACATTTGAAGATGGGTCTAAACCATATCCCACTGGTTGGGGTATACTCGAAACAGCAGACAAAAGTGGCAATGGTGAATGGGTTACCAGACACAGTTGTCCTAACTGTTTGAAAATCCTTTATAAAGCAAAGAAAGTGGATGATGACAAAAATCAAATTTAGAGATATAGAAACAGCTTTTGTTGTGGCCAAGCGTATGCTTTTTTTTGTGTATGAAAGAAGTAGCCCACTACAGGCATCTGCCACTGAAAATGAAGTTTGGGCTAGGGCATG
>Ga0307992_1002015_pt1 | contig 11720 bp, 18 predicted proteins | sample EllFjometagen133_FD_203162 | JGI IMG/M metagenome (GOLD analysis project Ga0307992, IMG submission 203162) | Marine microbial communities from Ellis Fjord, Antarctic Ocean - #133 | ecosystem: Environmental > Aquatic > Marine > Unclassified | place: Southern Ocean | collected 2014-10-08
AAAATTTTCCGAAAAAGTATTTGGAATTGGGTGTTTAGTTATATTTTGGGGTAGAAAAATACGGCGAACTACATGTTGTGTTGATACGGTGCCTTTGTGGCTGGTGCGGCTTTTTTGGTAAAACACACCAATGAGGCTTGTTGTAGGTGGCTCGTTTCGTGAGCAGGCTTGCTTGAGGCTGGCGAACGGTGGTTTGCGCTGGTCCTTGTATGGGCTGCGGGTGGTTCGTGGCTTAGGGGGGCGCCTGTGGGCTGAGCTTGTAAGGATTGCTTACAGGTTGTCCGCATCGACCCTTCCTGGATTTCCGGATATCTGGGCTCCTGAACTGGTTTATGCTTGACATCGGGTGTGTGGCATGGTATTGTTCAGGCATGGAGATTTAACAACAAAGTGGGGGCGCAAGATGCCCAGTAAACCTATTCGCTACCTATCGCTGTGTTCTGGCATCGAAGCCGCAACTGTGGCGTGGCGACCCCTTGGATGGGAACCGGTGGCGTTCAGCGAGATAGACCCGTTTTGCAACGAGCTTTTACAGCAAAGACACCCAGGCGTCCCAAATTGGGGCGACATGACCAAATACAAGGAGTGGCCTGGTGAAGCAATTGACCTTATCGTCGGGGGAACCCCGTGCCAAAGTTTCTCGGTCGCAGGGCTCCGAAAGGGCATGGATGACCCGCGTGGCAACCTAACTTTGACCTTTCTTGGCGTAGTTGAAAAATATGAGCCGAGATATGTAGTTTGGGAGAACGTACCTGGAATATTGAGCGATAAAACTAAAGCGTTGCATTCTTTTCTTGACGGATTGGAGGATTTAGGGTACATTCTGGATCTTGATATTCTTGACGCGCAATTTTATGGTGTCCCACAGCGCAGAAGAAGGGTTTTTGTATGCGGAGAAAACGTAGATTATTTACTGAAAGCGAAGACGGTTTCATCCGCGCTAACTATCGGGCAATGCCTTGTGGAGATATTGCACGCCATCTGCATCGGCCCCTTATTGCAATACGTAAGCGCGCCTGCAAACTCAAGGTCACGCAGCCTCTCAAAAGATGGAGCGATGCGGAGGATGAGGTTGTTCGGAATATGCACCGGGAGGGGCGACAACTCGGAGAGGTTTCTGAGTTCCTTGGTAGAGGCGTTTCGGAAATTTCAACGAGAGGAAAAAAACTGGGGTTTGTTCGATGGCGCCACAGAAAAGGAACACATAGCGGACGACCGATTGACGGATTTCGAGATGGAAGTCCAATCTTTACTCACCGCAGAGTCGTTCAAGATAGAATTGGTCGAAGCCTTAAATCTAGCGAGATCGTTCATCACGTCAACTTCGACAAAAATAATAACGCAGGAGAAAATCTATACCTGTTTTCGAGTCGTGCTGAACATCGGCGCGCTCATATGTCGTTTGAGGAGATCGTCCCCACCCTCGTGGAGCGCGGGATTATCTTTTTTGACGGCTCTAAAGGACTTTACCAATTATGCGAGACAAACAGATAGAGACCTTTTTGGAAAATTGGGAGGGGTTCAGCCGTGGGGTGATATCCTCAGACAAGCCAATAAAATATACGACGCTTTCTCAAATCTTGGAGACTGGCGACCTTCCGCAGCGATATTGCTTGAGTCCGAAAGCTTGCGCGGGGATCCTCCGCCGAGCCGCGAAAAGGGGCAAGGCGCTACCCACGACGTTGCGGGAAGCCTTGGAGCAAGTGGCCGGGGTGTCGAAACCCGAGGCCAAGACCCTGTAGTGGCGTGTACGCTTGGAGGCGGTAGTGGCGCGAGGGGGTGGAGTAACGACTTAGATAATTCCGGGGCCTTCATCCCGGTGTGCTTCGGCGGCAACAACACGAAAGGCCCCATCGAAACGGCAACCGCCGTCAACGCCCACGGCGGATCTTGCGGGCGAATGGATTTTGAAAGCGAAACGTTTGTCGCCCATGCGCTGAGGGCCGAAGGCTTTGACGCAAGCGAGGACGGAACCGGCAGGGGTACGCCGATTGTGCCTGTGGCCTTCTCCTGCAAAGACCACGGGGCCGACGCTGGCGACAAGGCTCCTACGTTGCGATCGATGAACAACGACAAATCCCAAGCGATGGTCGTTCGCAGGCTTACCCCTGTTGAGTGCGAGCGCTTACAGGGTTTTCCACAAGTTCAAAATTGTGTTATAATTCAAGTATGGTCTACAGGGCATCAAAAGAAAAGTGCGCTTGCGGGAACGAAAAATCACAAGTCGCCAAACAATGTCTTGCGTGTAGAAGAAAGCGTATTGACATCATCTGTGAGTGGTGTGGAAAATCCTTCAAGTGTAAACCATCCAGAATCAAAAAAACGTGTAGCCGCGAATGTGCTTTTCGACTCCGAGGTAAAAAGTCTGGAGTTGCGCAGCGAGCGGGGCGTTTACCGATTGTCTGCGAACACTGTGGCAAGCAAAGAATGGTCGCGCCTTCTCATTCGGAAAGAAGATTTTGTTCAAGCGCTTGTGCTTATGCAGCAAATACTGGAAAAAACAATTCCCAGTGGAGGGGCGGAATTACAACGAAGCACCAGGAGTTTTACGCGTCGCATAAATGGAAAATGGCTCGTGTGTCTGTCTGGGCAAGAGATCAGCGAGTTTGTCAACGATGCGGAAAAGTTCACAAGCGCCCTGACCCAATGTTTGAGGTTCATCACATCAAATCATGGAAAAACAGCCCAGGACATAGGCTTGATTTGGAAAACTTGGTGTTGCTGTGTCGCTGCTGCCATAGGTTCGTTCATTCCAGAAAAAACAAAAACTCTGAATTTTTATGAAATCCACATTACGGAAGTACATGGCTATACTTCGATTCCATATAAAAACAAGCCCGCTGCGGACGGCCCGAGATACCGAGCTATTGGAAACAGCATGGCCGTACCCGTGATGGAGTGGATTGGGAGAAGAATAAGGGCGTTTGATGAGGCGGTTGCGTTGGCGCCTACGGCCAGAACAACAAACAAGGAGGAAGGCAGATGACCCCTTACCGGTACAGAAATCGCGTTGTGTTTTGCATTGTCGTGTTCATTGTCCTGTGTTCGCTCTGCGGCGGAGAAATAATCTCCAGGGCCTACATGAAGATTAACCCTGCCAGCCCAGAGGCTTATATGGCACGACTGTTGACGACCGACCACGGGAGAAAACCCGGAGATCCGCATGATGGGCTTCTTGGTTGGCGCAACGTGTTGCCGCAGCGAGGCCACAGCGCCCCCCCGGCCATCGTTTGCTTCGGAGACTCGTTCACATGGGGCGATGAGGTTGCGAGTGGAGAGGATTGGCCAGCGATCTTGGGGCGCAAGATGGGCTTCGTCACGCTCAACATGGGTGTGTGCGGATACGGAATGGACCAAATCACCCTGGCCACACTAAAATATCTGAGAAAGCATCCGGCCCCGGACCTCGTGATCGTTGCCATTATCGCAGACGACGTGGCCCGATGCGAAACCACTCGCCGTCGGCCAGACCTGTCCAAGCCCCACTACACGTTCGACAACGACAGAATGCGGCTGCATATACCGCACCGAAGTCTGGCCATAGAAGCATCGGGCCGGGTATTGTCGTGGCTCGGAGGACGAAGCGCCATGGCTGCAATTGTTCGGTCCAGGACCTCTGTTGCGAAGAAACAGCCCCGTTCTGGGGCTAGCGGGGAGAGAATAGCAGAAAGGCTGCTCGACAAGCTCGGGACCGTGGGGTCTCCGATAATGTTTGTATTTCTGCCCACACCACGCGTAACAAGCAACGATAGGGATCTGTCAGCCAGGTTGTGCGCAAGGGCCAATAGCGCGGGCATGCATGCCGTGAACCTTGTCCCGGAGTGGGACCTGTTTATTGAGGATAAGCCTAATGCGCGCAACGACTACTTCAAGGTGTGCCACATGAACGTATCGGGTAACGAGTGGGTTGCTTCAATGTTGTCGCTGGCCGTTCTTCCGTTTCTTGGGTCTGGGGGGCCGTCGGCGCACGGCCGGTCTGTGGATAACAACAAATGAACCTATCAAAGCTGCTAATGGAAGCGCACGAGGAAATGAAGGAGATCGACGAATCCAGGGAGATTCACGCCATAAAGAGGGCCCGGGAAAGATACGGCCTTTTTCTAAACACGCAGGACTTAAAAGAAATAGCCTGGAAAATTTTCAACGGAGAAGCCGTAAGGCTTAGGTCGCTTCCGGGTGGCGCCGCGTCTTATCTGGTTAAAACTGGCGGTCAAGTTTGCCACGTGGTGTACGATCCTGTCAGCAGGATGGTGGCTACGTTCTTGGAATTAAACCAGAAACGGAAAGGGAGTTATCGCCGCGCAGGCCGGCAGGGGCCGCGGGTGTGGAAGCGCCGAAAGTAGGAGTCCGCTTCTTGGCCTTCTTCTTTTTTACCCACCAGAATAATAAATATAGGTTGACATAGGCGTGGTGATGGTGTACTATGCAGTTCAATGGTTTGGTTGATAAAACACTAGGGGACACACGGAAATGGATCTTAAGACGCCCGAGGGCCAAAGGGACTTTTCAGAAGCGGTTGCCCCCGGCGCCGTGGTCGTTGTTGGGCCCGGCGAGATTTTCTGCGTTAAGGCTCCCTCGCCTTTCCGGCCAGATTGTCCCGCGCAGACCCTTCGGGATATAGTGCATTACGACGCAATCAAAGCTCAATACTTGGCCATTTCCCATGCGTGCGCCAGTCGCCTCAAGGCTTGTGGCATAGATGCCGACTTCGACTCGAATGGCCTCCATAACGCCAGTGGCGATGAACACAACAAACCAGGAAATGCCAGTGAGTGACCACAAAAAGCATGCCCGCGATGCCCACAACAGGTTTTTGGAACAGATTGAGGTACACATGGGCCACGCTGGCGTGAACCAGTCTGAGCTGGCAAGGCGGGTCGGCATATCAAGGGCATATGTTTCCGAGGTGTTCACGGGTGGCCGGCGATTGTCCGTGAACTCCATGTTTCGGTGGGCCGCTGCCGTGGGGATAGACGTGGAAATTAGGGTCACGAAAAAGGCAAGGCCACGCCCTGACGTGTCGGGGTTTTACCCTGGCTCCGGGGGCGCTTCATGAACCTACACGAACACATAAACGCGAAGCCCAAAGATGTTGCCCCGTTCGACGTGGTTGACCCCTTCAACCCCGAAAACACCATTTCAGGCATTATCTGTCGAGTTTCGGACCATCGGTACGGTGCCTTGGTTATCGGGTCCGTAAATGGCGAAGCCCTGCCGAAGCCACGGGTCGTTTACGCCACCCCCAAATTACACTATCCGTTCACACAAGACCTCGAAACCGGGGAGCGTCGGTATTCGTGGCCAGCCGTGACGCAGGTTATTGCTTACACGAAATACGACGGCACAAACATCTTGCACTACGGATACTCCGACGCACAGGGCAACAAGTTCACCACGTTCAAGACCCGGCTGACCCCCGTGCTACAGGATGGGCGGTACGGTGGGTTTCTAACCATGTGGCGAGAGATTTTGGTGCGGTACCCCGGCCTACGATGCCCGTGGCCGGTGTTCAACCAGGAAGAGGCTTTCTCCTACGAGCTTTGTGGGTATCGGAACCGCATTGTGGTGGACTATGGCTTTGCGCTGGATGCCGTTCTTCTTTTTCGCGTAAAACAGTGCAGTGCCGGCGTGATTCCCCCGGACAACCTGGCGTGTTCGCTGACCGACATGGGGCGCGCTGGCCAGCCAATACCGCAGCCCATCACGACGCCATCTGGCCTGGTAGACTTTTATAACAGACTCCGAGCAGAGGCCCACGAGAGGAATCTTTTGGCCAGTCCCGAGTCCGACGACGCCGATACCCCCGCGGGGTTTTTGTCCGAGGGGTTCGTGCTTTACGCGCAAACCGAAGGCGGGCAGTGGGAGATGTTCAAGTGCAAACCAGGGGAAGTAGAGGAACTCCACTGGGCCGCATCGGGGGCAATTCCAGCACACTCGATCTACACGACTGTTCGCAATTCACTGGAAAGCGTTGCCGGGCCCGACGAAATAACATACGACGGAATTATTGAACTACTCCAAGAGGATTTCCGAGACGACCAGATCGCCAAGTCCGAGGCCCGGATTCGTAAAACTATTGACAAGGTGGTTGCCGGCGAGCGCTTCAAGGCCACAGTCCACGACGAGATTGCAAGGTCTGGGTTGGCCGGCCAAGACAAAAGGGTTGTCATGCGCCACATGTCTCAGTTTTTCAAAAAGGCTAAGATGAGGGTTGTTTGTAGGATTCTCTTGGATGCTGGGTATTTATCATGAAAACCGAGCAAGAAGGAGCGCGACGATGGCCGAGATAACCGTTGACATAAAACACGCGATTGAGGCTGGGTTGTTGAAGGTGCTACGCGAAAACCCCTGTTCCGCTGTCCTACTCCTCGTTCGCCCCCTTCTTGACGCCGCAGACCCGTTGCCGATAACCATCAAGCGCAGCCCAGCGCTATCTAATCTGTTTTCAGTAATCGACGCGATACGCGATGCTGTGGAGGGCAAATGAAGTACAGGGCAAGAAGTGCGTGGTGGGCCGCGATGAGCTTTTGCGCGTTTGTTATGCTGGGTTGCGCGTCGGCGCAATACGACCCGGGATGTTCCCCCTGGCCGTACCCGGTACTTCTTGTAATAACCGCGTTTTCGGTTGCATCGTTTGTTCGGGATGCTGTTCGCGGCGATTCCGACGAGGATCAAGATAATGTCTAAGGCCGCTTGTGTGCGCTGTGCGGTGCTTTACTTTTGCCTGGCTATTGCGTGGGCGTTCAGCGTTGTGTGGCGCGGGTGGGAATCTGCCCCGTGGTGGTACTTGGCACTTGCTGTAGTGAACCTGGTTTTTTCCGCAACCCATGCCGTGGGCGCAGTTCTTGGAGGCTCCGATGGTTAACACCTGCAATCTTGGCGACATCTCGGTTTTTGTCCTATTTAACGGCGATGGACCACGCGCCACCGTTGAGGGCGTTTTTTCTTCACTGCGTTTGGCACAATCTTTTTGGAAAAAAAAGAACTATCAGAATGATTTTAAGTGGACCGATAATCGTTTTCACAAGGGACAGTGGGATGCCACTATGGTTTCTTTCTTCCCGTTTAATGATACACTCGTATGTGGATCAATACGCCAACTAACAACAAACCCAACGCCACCGGCGCCTCCCGAGTGGGCAGAAAAGGCTATCAACCAAAAGCGGTCTAGGCTTAAGGCTTTAGATGCGGCGGCCAGGCAGAGGGTCGGCGGGGGGAAGTAATGGCTGAAACAAAACCAGACGGCGAGATAATAACATGGGACGAACGCAAGATTGAGGCACTGCAAGAGATCGTAAAGGATCTGGCTGGCATCGTTGACGTTGTGTGTGGCGAGTGTGGGCTTGCGGCCCTCGGAGTTTGCGACAACGACTGTAAGCTTTTTCCGGTACGAAACAGGATTTATCCAGACAAACAAGCGCCCCAGCGGCCTTAATTGGCCGATCAGCTCTTTATCATGTTTGCGGTTTCCCGGGTTCCGCAACCGGACGGAATAAAAACCACATAAAAACCCGGGGCTATAAAACTCAGGACACGGCGGGCAACAGCGATGGTACGCGATTCAAACATTCTCAGATTCGACAGCTTAAAAAAGAAAAGGCCGCTCTATTCTATCGATGACGAAAACAAAAAGACCCTTGCGCGACTGAAGATGGGAAGGCCGCACGACCCGTCATTCAACCCCTCGTATGACTGGACCCTTCCAAGCGGAAGCGTTGTAGAACTATCTATGGAGGACCTTGAGGCGCTATCAGACGGCACGGCGGCGCTCCGGATGGCCCGAAGCTTTGCTCGGGTGGTTAGGGTTGAGCGCGGCGAGTGGGTTCCGGCGCACCAAACGGGGCCGGCGCTTTCTGGGGTTGACGATATAGAGGTTGGAAAAATCTACACAAATGCCTGGATGGATAGGTGTATTGAGTCTTCATACAATGTGGCCCTCTTGCTGGTTGTTCGGGTTTACAAGTCAGTTCGTGGATACTACAAGGGGTCCATGATGGTTTCGTGCAAATATGTACAGCCTGGGAATTTTAAAACACCAGGCAGCGTTGAGCGGCTTACTGTCGGCATGTTTTGTCGTGATTTTCGCCCGGTTACAGATACGGCGCTACAGTCCGTGGAATAGCAGACACCCATCAACCAAGCCCCATTGCATCCTCTTCTCGCCTTATCTTTTCGGCCTGTCTGGTCAGCTTGTAAATTGCGCTTCGGTATATCCACTGGACCTGCGATCTTGAAACACCAATGGCGCGACCAATTTCCTCAAACCCCATTACCGGGTCCATCCCCGCAGCGATCAGCGGGTCGGTCCCAGAATGTACTCTGTTGTGTTTTCCTGGCATGTTTGGTATCCTGCCAGAAACACGGTGAAAAGTCAACATAAATCTGGAAATTGTTTAACGTGAAACATTTGTCTTATGGCGATTTTTTGCTTGACTTCTTTTGTGGTTTTTGGTATGGTTGTTTTACTCAACGGGCTGACCGCCCATCGTTGCAAAACTTCAAGGGGGTGTCACATGAAACCGTAGATAAACCAAAGGTCCCGTTTTAACTCTTTAGAATAGTTCTTTCAAAATCGAACCCCACACCAAAACAGGTGTCAACTTGCCGTCCGGTTGGTCATGGACGGAACGGGTATACAGACGCCTAGCCCTTTAGCGTTGTTTAAAGAGGTTGTCACCGGGGCTTTTGCCCTTTAAGGCTAATGGGACCCGCAGGCAAACAGGGCTAGCTCTGGCCTGCGTTCTTTGAACGGGTTTAGCAGGAACGAGTGGGTATTGTTTTTCAAATCAAAATCTGAGGGGTGCACCAATGGCCGTTGTTAAAAGATCGCTAATAACTGGAATCACGGGACAAACAGGAAGTTATTTGGCCGAACTGCTGCTGGCAAAAGGCTATGAGGTCTTCGGCCTTGTGCGCCGTGGCAGTACGCCCACAACCAGCCGGATCGCACATCTTCTGGACAACCCGCGCCTAACGCTGATAGACGGGGACCTCCAGGACCAGTCTAGCCTTATAAGGGCCGTGGAGCAATCGGAACCAGACGAGTGCTATAATTTGGCAGCGCAATCGTTCGTTGGGTCATCCTGGACCCAGCCGCTACAGGCCGGCGAGATTACAGGGCTTGGAGCCGCAAGGGTTCTGGAAGCACTCCGGATTGTAAAACCTGACACCCGATTTATGCAGGCGTCTACCAGCGAGCTCTTCGGGAAAAATCCAAACCCGCCCAACACAGAAAATACGCCGTTCTACCCGCGATCCCCCTACGGCATTGCAAAGCTTTACGCCCACTGGATGACCGTTAATTATCGGGAGTCTCATGGAATGCACGCCAGTTGCGCCATTACCCACAACCATGAATCACCCAGGCGCGGCATGGAGTTTGTCACCCGCAAGGTAACGGACGGGGCGGCGCGGATCAAGGCGGGCCTGGCCGAATCAATTTCGCTCGGCAATCTGGACGCCAAGCGCGACTGGGGCTTTGCCGGCGACTATGTGAAGGCAATGTGGCTCATGCTCCAACAGGACAAGCCGGGCGACTACGTTATTGCAACGGGCGAAGCCCACTCCATCCGGGAGTTGTGCGGGGTCGCTTTTGGTCGCGTCGGGCTTCATTGGGAAGAACACGTTAAAACGGACCCGGCCTTTGTGCGCCCCGCCGAAGTTGACCTACTGCTTGGCGATCCGTCCCTGGCCCGCGAAAAGCTCGGCTGGGAGCCGCGTGTGGTGTTTAAAGAGCTTGTTGAGATGATGGTGGATGCTGATCTGGCCCGACATTCACGCCCAAATTCGGGGCGTTGACGCGCTGCTCCATTTCTTCCTTGTGTGCGGATTCTGCCGCATCCTGTTTTCTTAAAGCTTGCAACGTCTTTCGTAGCCTGGACTCCTTGTCCGTATCTTTTTCGGTTGAATTCAACTGAAAGTTGCGACGATCATCGTACTCGGCCCGCTTGCCTTTGTTCCAACTTTGGACGGGGGTATAAAAGCCGACAACACGGGAGTATACTACGGTTGGGAGGTTACAGGGCATAGGCGTCCCCGTTCTCCTTGTTGGGCGCGGAAGCCTCAACCCGCAACTTGAGTGGGTTCCACCTGTTTACCCCAAGCCGCCTCCACGGGTGCGGAATTGCGTGGCCGGCCCGAATGCGAGCAGCCACCTCATAGCGGTTATCCCAGTGTGGATGATTGTTCCACCGAAACAGGTAAATGGAAAGCCACACCGATGCGTATTTGATAGTCTGCCATGCGGCGCTTCCGCTGTAAACGCACTGCTCGTGGTGTGCCTGCGCATGCCTTACGAACGAGCTTCTGACACCGCTAAGGCACCTCCACGGGCGCACAACCTTCCGGTAAAACGCATCATTTCTGACATACACGGTTTTCCCTAATGCTATTCCACACGGTAGGCCCAAAAAGCGTATCCACCTATCCATAACGCCATTTTTCTTGCACTGGACAAATCGCGTATAGAGTGGTTTGTTTTTTCGCTTTATTCTTGGCATCCTAAGCGGTATTTTTATAGTATTTGCGGCCATTCAACCCTCCTGGGTAATTAGACAAGACCTTAGACTATCACACCGCTGGGTCGGTTGCTATTCTATTTTTTCGCTACCGTAATTTAATGCTAGACTGGCGTCCAACAGCATGCGCGTGGCCATGGCATGGAAAGGCATGGGCCTGGGATGGTGAAGCTTTGCGAGCTAGGGTAAACAATGATTGTTTCGCCCGCCTTGGCGTCCTGGGTCGCATACCCTACGGGTGCGTCTTGGCCGAAGCGGGTCATCTCCGCCCCGCTTTCCATGCCGCCCAAATGGCACCGCCTAAGAACGCAACGCATCCGATAAAGATGGCGATGACAAAAACTTTAAGTGCGATCATTCCCCCACCTTCCCTTCCAGCCACGCCAGCCGCTTTCGTGCCAGCTCTATGATTTGCTCTGCTTCTTTCAGGTCGGCTTTCCCGGCGCTGTTATCACAAATGATATCTTCAAGCATGGTGCCATCTCCTGGCATTAGCGCTTCGGGTTCAACATCCCCTTTCGCCTCCACCTTATCCAGTCCCGTTCTCCACGCCAGCAGCGCCATGGTTTTGTCGAGGATGCGCCGGTAGACTTCTGGATAGTTACAGCTACCCCCGTATTGCGTTATTCCGTCCCAATACTTGCAAAACCCCTCCTCTTCCGGTGTCAACTTAGGCGGTGGCCCATCCTTTGTTGCAACTGAGATGTCGATCTGGTCACCACAAAACGGGCATTTTGACAGGGGATTTCCCCAGTCGTTTCTTTTGCAAATGTAGGGTGCCGGGACGCCATCAACAATCCGCCGACGACACTCGATCCGCCCCGTTGTCATTCGATCCGCCATTTCCTTACAGCAATCCGTGATTTTCATTTCACGCCTCCTTTAAAACTTGATTCTCCCGAGGTCGTTTTCTTAGTCCTGCGCGCCACCGCAAGCAACGGGTCTTTTCGCCAGTCCGCTGGATAGAATTGAAACGCCGGTCTTTTTGCCACTACAGGTCCGCTCCGATCCGGTTGTTAGTGCGAGCTTCCATTGATGTAGAAATAATTATCCGCGTCGTCGTCGGTCCCGGAATAGCACACCTCACAACCAACGATTTTGTATTCCATGCTTTCTTCTTCGATGGTCAGGAGGGCTGGAATCTCACCACCGCGTTCTTTCACCGCCGCGTCAACGGCCTTCTTGAGTTCGAAAAGGTTCATC
>Ga0307992_1002016_pt1 | contig 11719 bp, 11 predicted proteins | sample EllFjometagen133_FD_203162 | JGI IMG/M metagenome (GOLD analysis project Ga0307992, IMG submission 203162) | Marine microbial communities from Ellis Fjord, Antarctic Ocean - #133 | ecosystem: Environmental > Aquatic > Marine > Unclassified | place: Southern Ocean | collected 2014-10-08
CCCCTATGACTTTAACTAAAAGACTAAGATCTCCAAAGGGATCCAGCTCTGAAACAAACTTTCCAATTGTATTTTGATTTTTTACATTAAATAACCTTTCTGCTTGAGGATTAATTAAAGAAAGTTTGTTCTCTTTGTTAAAAAATATAAGCCCATCGCTAAAATTAGTAATAATTGATAAGGTTTTATCCTTTTCCTCTTCAGCTATTTTCCTAGCGTCTTCTACGTCTTCCAAGGTGCCCATCAAGGCAATTCTTGATTCTTCTAATTCCTTAGTTCTTCTTTTTACTTTTTCTTCAAGGCTTCGAGCTAGTTCGTTTAAAGCTCTGGTTCTTGCTTTTGTTCTTATTTCCAAAATTATTTCAACTTCTTTGCGAGCTTTTTTCAAATCATTTACTTTTCTTTGATAAAAGATAAATAAAAGGATAATAAGGAATATTAAAAAAATATTTAAATAAAAATTATAAGAAAACATTAGATTTTTTATTAAAACAAAGTTTTCTGAGAAACAATTGCTTCTTTTTCTATTGTACCCTCTTTTTGAAGAATCAGAAATCTTTTTATCAAACTTTGGAAGCCAAACTCTTCTAACGCCTTAATTATTTCTTTCTTATTATTTTTCCATCTACACTTTTTAAAATCAAAGCTTACTGGAGCATTAGTGTTGATTTCAGCCAATTCCCTACTCAAAAGAACCTGATCTTTTGACTTTAGAAGTTTTTCTCTTGTCTTTTGATCGATTGTCTCTATTTTGTTATATAAATTATCAATGCTTCCAAATTTTTTAATTAGAACCGAAGCTCCTTTTTCTCCAATACCAAAAACTCCTGGTATGTTATCAGAGGGATCTCCTCTTAAAGCCTTAAAGTCAACGATTTTGTCAGGAGAAAATCCATATTTCTCTTTAACTGCCTGTTCATCATATAATATGATGTTTTTTACTCCTTTTTTTAAATTATATACCTTTGTATTTTTATCAACCAACTGAAGAACATCAAGGTCTCCGCTCAAGATAATGCTTTCAGGTTGTAATAACTGTTTCTGAGAAAAAGAACGGCTGATTGTTCCTATAATATCGTCTCCTTCAAATCCTTTTGCTTCAAAAACAGGAACCCCAAAACTTTTTAAAATTTTTTTCACCTTAGGTATTTGGGAATAAAGCTCTTTTGGCGCAGGAGGTCTTTTTGCTTTATACTTCTTAAACTTTTTATGCCTAAAAGTAGGGGCAGGGAAATCAAAACAAGCTGCAATAAATTCAGGATGGAAATCTTTAATTGCTTTTAAAAAAACCATCAAAAATCCGTAAACAGCATTCACTACCTCACCTTTCTTATTGGTTAAAGGGGGAAGAGCGTGAAATGCTCTATGAATAACCGAGTTTGAATCAATAATAATTAAACGTTTCCCCATGTTGAAATTTTTCTTTTCTTTTTATCTATATGCTCAAAATTAATCCAGAGAGCGTTTTTTGGCATAATTTTTTTAATCCTTCCAGCCCATTCAATTGCAACTATACTTGTTGGATTAGAAATAACATCTTTAAAATCAAGGGCCAAAAGTTCCTTTTCTCCTTTTGCTCTATAACAATCAAAATGATAAAAGTTTCCTCCTTTTTTTGTTTTATATCTTCTATAAATTACAAAACTTGGACTTAATATCTTTGTCTTTACTCCCAATCCCTTTGCAAATCCTTTTATAAAAGTCGTTTTTCCTCCTCCAAGCTCTCCAGTCAAACCAATTATTACTTTTTTGCCAATTATCTTTTTAGCTAGATTTTTTCCCAAGTTTTCTGTTTCTTTTGGGCTTGAAGTTAAATATTGACTCATAAGGAAAAATAATGTAAATTAAATCAATTATGTTTGAACAGTCAAAATCATTAATAAAAGAAGCTCAGAATATTCATATTTTTTTGCCTGAAAATTATAACCTATCCTTAACAGAAGGAGATGTTTTTTGCGCAGGAACTGCTCTTCTTTATAGTTTAAAAAAATTAGGGAAAAAAGTAAATCTTTTTTTTGAAAGAATCCCGCCAAACTTCCAATTTTTATCCGCTCCAAGTCTTGTTATATCAGTTAATACCGGAAAAACAAGCTCTTCTGAACTTTCTTATGAGCAAACCGACGAAGGTATAAAAATTTATTTATCATCTTCTCTAAAAGAAATCAATTCTAAAGACGTTTCTTTTTCATCTTCAGAAGAATCTTTCCAATCTAATGTTTCTCAAAATCCAGACCTCTTAATTGTTCTTGGAAACCAAAACTTAGAGTCTCTTGGAAAAAGATTCGACCAAAACTCAAACATTTTTTACCAAACTCCTATTCTTAATATTGATAATAATTCTAAGAATCAAAATTATGGAGAAGTTAATTTAATAGATTTAAAATCTCTATCTATTTCAGAGATTGTTTTTGACTTAATCAAAACTATTGACCAAGGAATAGTGGACAAAAATATTTCCACACTTCTCTTGGCTGGAATAATATGGTCTTCTGAAAATTTCAGAAGTTCGAAAACAAGACCGCAAACTTTCCAAACAGCTTCTCTTTTAATTGAGAAAGGAGCCGATCACCAAAAAATAATTCAGAATTTCTATAAAACAAAATCAATTTCACAAATAAAGCTATTGGGGCAAGTTTTAAAAAAAATGACATTTAATCAGGAAAAAGAAATATACTGGGCAGCATTAACTGAACAAGACTTTAAAGATTCTGAGGCTTCTTCTAAGGACCTTGGAGGAGTTTTACAAGAGTTAAGATTCAGCTTCGGGAGTCTGTCTCTTTCAAATCTTTTAGTTCTTTGGGAAAGCCGATGTTCTCCCCTCTTAATTAAGGGTATCTTTTATTCACATCATCAAATATTGGCGGAAAAGATATTGGAAAGCTTTGAAGGAACCTCTAAAGGAAAATCGGCATTGTTTCTAATAAGAGAAAAAAATCTTGAATTAGCATATCAAAAGTTTTTAAAAGCATTGTAATTTATGCCAATAAATCTTTCTTCAAAAAAAAGAGTTGAAAGTGTCGCTGATTTAAAAGAAGTAATAGAAAAAAACTTATCATCCTCTACTAGTGAGCTTCTTGAAATTACTTTGAAAGGCGCTATTGATTTGAATTCCTCTGACCTTCATTTTGAAGTCCAGAAAACAAAAGTTAAGCTTCGTTTAAGAATTGACGGAGTTCTTCAAGAAATTCTTGAATTTGACCTTAAAGACTATAAAAGAATTCTCTCTCGCTTAAAGCTCACATCAAAAGCAAAGCTAAATATTACAAGCCTCCCGCAGGCAGGAAGATTTACGATCTTAAATGGAGAAAATCAAATAGAAATAAGAACATCTACTCTTCCCACAGAATATGGAGAATCAATTGTTCTCAGGATTTTAAATCCTGAAAGATTAATCAATCTTGATAAACTTGGCCTAAGGAAAGATCTTTTAGAGTTATTTAAAAAAGAGATTAAAAAACCAAATGGAATGATTATTATTACCGGTCCAACTGGATCAGGGAAAACAACAACTCTTTACGCTTTTTTAAAAACAATTTATGGACCAGGGGAAAAAATCATCACCATTGAAGATCCAATTGAATATCATTTAAAAGGAATTTCTCAAACGCAAACAAATCCTGCTAAGGGATATGACTTTGCTTCTGGATTGAAATCAATTATGCGCCAGGATCCGGATATAATATTAATTGGAGAAATAAGAGATTCTCAAACTTCAAAAATAGCTCTCCAGGCAGCACTGACAGGCCATTTAGTTTTCACTACTCTTCATACTAATGATGCAGCAGGAACAGTTGCAAGGCTGGTTAGCCTTCAGGCAAATCCTATAAACATAGGGCCTGCTATTAATTTAATTATCGCCCAAAGATTAGTTAGAAATGTGTGCAAAAAATGCAGAGTCCCTAAAAAAATCTCTGATATTGAAATGAAAGAAATAAAGAAGAAGCTAAAAGGCGTTCCTTTTCCTCCATCTTATAAAACCTTTAAGGCAAAAGGGTGCAAGTATTGCAATTTTACAGGATATTCTGGAAGAACTGGGATATTTGAAGCCTTAGTAGTTGATGAAGAAATAGAAAATTTCATTTTAAAAAATCAATCAATTGCTGCTCTACGCAAAGAAGCGCTCAAAAAAGGACTAATCACAATACAGCAAGACGGCTTAATTAAATTTCTTCAAGGAACAACCACGTTAGAAGAAGTAAAAAGAGTCACTGGTTTATAAAAAAATGGCCCCAGAACTGGGGAGCACTTTAGCTTGGGAGCTTAAAGTTTAGAATTTTTCCGAGGAGAAATCTCGCTGAAAGCCAGATCATCCAAAACTAAGAAGAATTCCTGGCCCCAGTTCTGGAACCATTTTTTAAACAATATCTTATTATACTAAAGTTATATGATCTTGTCAAGAGATAAAATAGAAGAAGAAAAATTAGACCTTACTTTAAGGCCAAAACGCTGGGAGAACTATATTGGCCAAGAAAAAATAAAAAAGAACATTAGCATAATTATTAAGGCCTCAAAAAAGAGAGGAGAAACATGTTGCGAGCACTTGCTTCTGTCTGGAGGAAGCGGACTTGGAAAAACTTCACTTTCACATCTCATTGCCAAAGAGATGAATTCCGATATTAAAATAACCTCTGGCCCTGCCATAGAAAGATCAGGAGATTTGGCTGCCATTTTAACTAATCTCTCAGAAGGAGATGTTTTGTTTATTGATGAGCTTCATCGCCTCAATAAGCTGTGTGAAGAAATAATTTATCCAGCAATGGAAGACTTTAAGCTGAATATTATTATTGGCAAAGGCCCTATGGCCAGAACAATGGAACTTAAGATCCCCCACTTCACCTTAATTGGAGCTACAACAAGAGTTGCCTTAATATCTGCTCCTCTAAGAAACAGATTTGGAGCAAGTTTCCATTTAGGACTTTATAACCAAAAAGATATTGAAAAAATTGTTGAAATATCTGCTAAGGTTCTTAATGTTAAGATAACATCTCAATCAATAAAAATTATTGCCTCTAGGTCACGCTTTACGCCAAGAATCGCTAACCGCTTATTAAAAAGAGTAAGGGACTTTGCTCAAGTTGAGGGAGAAGGAATAATAAATCAAGAAATTGCTGAGTCTGCATTAGACTTTTTAGAAATTGACAAAATGGGACTAGAGCCTGGAGATAGAAAAATACTTGAGGTTATTATAGAAAAATTTAAAGGCGGACCTGTTGGACTGAATACGCTAGTTGCCGCTTCTTCCGAAGAAGAAGACACAATTTTAGACATATACGAACCTTATTTAATGCAGCTTGGATTTCTTGAAAGAACGCCCAAAGGAAGAAAAGTCACAAGAAGAGCTTATCAATACTTAGGAATAGATTATAAGGGAGATCAGCAGCTTTTATGATGTTTCTTCTCTTAAGTATTGTTCTTCCTCTTGATGTAGTTATTTCTGAAATTTCTTGGATGGGAAATAATGATTCTTATACAAACGAATGGATCGAGCTCTATAATAAAACTGACTCTCCGATAAATCTTGAAGAGTGGCAAATTTCTTCAAAAAATAATAATTTGGAAATAAAATTGGAAGGTAAAATTTCTGAGAATTCGTTTTATCTTTTAGAAAGAACCGATAATAATACTGTTTTAAATGTACCTGCTGATAAAATCTACAAAGGGTCATTAGGCAATAAAGGAGAAGTTCTTCAACTTTTTAATGCATCTGGAGATTTAATTGACTTAATAGATTGCTCTTCTGGATGGTTTGCCGGAGACAATGAAACAAAACAAACAATGGAAAGAAAGTCTCCTCTTGTTTTGGGAAGCGATTCTAGAAATTGGCAAGACAGTGTTGAAATAGAAGGAACACCAAAAGCAAAAAACAGCAAATATTCTGTATTGGAAAAACCTCAAAAGATTTTTCAAGAAGAGAAAAAGAGTATTTCCTTTCCTTGGGTAGCCTTAATTACTGCCATTCTATCAGGAGCAATCATTCTTAAACTTAAAAAAAAGATTAAAAAAGTGTATAATAACAACATATGAGCGGACATTCACATTGGGCAGGAATAAAACATAAAAAAGGGATAACTGACGCTAAAAGAAGCAAGGTCTTCTCTAAAATAGCAAAAGAGATAACAATTGCCGCCAAAGATGGAGGAGATATTAATTTTAACTCAAAATTAAGATTAGTGGTGGAAAAAGCACGGTCTTCAAATATGCCAGCCGACAATATTGACAGAGCTATTAAAAAAGGAACAGGAGAAATTGAAGGAGAAATTCTTGAAAATGTTGTTCTTGAAGCTTACGGCCCAGGAGAAATAGCTTTTATTATTGAAGGAATTACTGATAATAAAAATAGATTTTTAGGAGAAATAAAGCAGATATTAAACAAAAACAACGGGAAATTGGTTGGAAAAGGAGGAATACAATGGATGTTTGAAAAAAAAGGATGTTTAACTATAAAAACAGATGAAAGTAAAACAAAAGAAGAATGGGAAATGTTTTCAATTGACTCAGGAGCAGAAGATATTTCCTGGTACGATGATATGTTAGAAATATATGTAGAACAGAGTAATTTAGAAAAAATTAAGGCTCTTCTTGAAGAAAAAAATGTTGAAGTTGAATCTGCTTCTCTTGACTGGGTGGCAAAAGAAGAAGTTGATATTAATGATGAAACTAAGGAAAAATGTTTTAAACTTTTTGAATCCTTAGATGAAAATGACTCTGTTCAAGAAATATATTCAAATTTAAAAAGATAAAATCATGTTAATTCTTGGTATTGATCCTGGTATAGCTATTACCGGATATGGTCTAATAGAAGCAGAAAATAAAAGAAAGTTTAGCTGTATAACTTATGGGTGTATTACAACAAAACCGGATCTTCATAGCGAGATTCGTCTTAAAAAGCTATATAAAGAGCTTAATCTTTTAATAAAGAAATATAAGCCGAAAAAACTGTCTATTGAAAAAATCTATTTTTTCAAGAATCTTAAAACCTTTGTCCCTGTAAGTCAGGCAAAGGGAGTAATTCTCCTAGCTGCTGCCAATAATAATATTCCTGTTTCTGAATTTACTCCCTTAGAGGTTAAAATGGCAGTTACTGGATATGGAAAGGCTGATAAAAAACAGGTTCAGAAGGCAGTTAGAATAATACTTGACTTAAAAGAAACTCCCTCTCCAGATGATGCAGCAGACGCCTTAGCGATTGCTATCTGCAAAGGACTTGACAATTTTTAATAAAACCATATAATGGTCTTTGTAGTCCTGTTAGAAGCTTCTAGCAGGTTCTATTAAATTAAAACCTCTTACGCAAGGTGTGTAAGAAAAGGTCGATAGTAATAAAATAAAAATTTTATGATTAAAGAACTTTTTTTAAACCAAGAAGAAACTCCAGAAGAAACTCCAGCTGAAGAAACTCCAACAGAAGAAACTCCAGCTGAAGAAGAAGAAGAAGAAGCATAAGAACAAACCCCCGGGATCTCCGGGGGTTTTAGTTAGCTATTCTAATAAATCTTCTTTTCCCAACTTGAAGGACTTGTCCTTTTTTTATTTGAATATTTTCCGTCCAATCGCCTTTAACCTTTCCGTTTATTCTTACTCCTTTCTGGACAAGCATTCTTTTGGCCTCAGCTTTGGAAGACACCAGATTTACTTTAAGTAATAAATCAAGAATATTCATTCTTTTTTCTTTAATAAAAATTTTAGGAATTTTAGAAGGTTCTTTTTTCTCTTTAAAAATTCTATTAAAGTTTTTTTCCGATTCTTCTGCTTCTTTCTTAGAATGGAATATTTCTACGATAGAAAAAGCTAATTTTCTTTTTAAGGAGACAAGGCTCATTTCTTTTTTGAACTTCTGAATACTAAGAAGAGAATAATTTGTAAAAAGCTTAAAATATGAAATTACTAGATTATCAGGAATAGACATTATCTTTCCGAACTTCTGATCCGGAGGATCAAGAATCCATATGCAATTTCCAGAACTTTTACTCATTTTTTCTCCATTGGTTCCAAGAGCCATATGAGTTGTTAAGACATATTTCTCCCTATTCTTCATTTTTCTCTGAAGTTCCCTTCCTATAAGCATATTAAAAACTTGGTCGCTCCCCCCTATTTCAAGGTCTGCGTCTAATACTACAGAATCATATCCTTGCAACAACGGATACATTGTTTCACTAAATAAAACCGTGTCTCCTTTCTTAATTCTCCTTTGGAACATTTCTCTCTGAAAAAGCCTTACAGCAGAAAGATTGGAGCCGATATTAATAATGTCTTTAAGCTTTAATTTCAAAAGCCATTCCCCATTATATTTTATTTCTACCTTAGACAGGTCTATGATTTTTTTTACTTGCTCTTTCCATGTTTTAACGTTTTCCTTAATTTCTTTTTCACTAATTTTTGGTCTACCTGAATCTCGCAGTGATGGGTCTCCAGCTAAAACAGTTCCTGTTCCGAATATTAAAAAAACTTTATGCCCCAAAGAAACAAACTCTTGAAGTTTTCTAAAAACAACGGCGTGTCCAATATGAAGATTCCCTCCTGTCGGATCAACTCCAAGGTAAACTCTAATTTTTTTCTTCCTCATTAAAGAAGCTAACTTTTCCTTTGAGGGAAAAACTTCATCTACGTTTTTTGTTAGGGATTCTTTTATATCCATATTTTTATAATAACAAAAAATGGAAAAATTTGCCAATTCAGCTTTAATTTAATAGAATATCTAAATATGCCAATAAGAGAGTATCAAAGAAAAATATTTAAAGAAAATAAACTTAGAAAAAGATTCAAAAAGATTTTTAAGATTTGTCTGCTGTTCTTTTTGTTTTGTTCTTTGTTTGTTGTTTTTCTTTTCTTCTACTATGGGAGAGAGCTTCCAAGACCTGAAAAATTCACCGAAAGGCAATTATTCCAACCCACTAAGATATTTGACCGCACAGGAGAAGTTCTTTTATATCAAATTTATGGAGAAGAAAAAAGAGAAGTGGTTCCTTTAGAAAAAATTTCTAAAAATATTCAGCAAGCTGTTATTGTTGCCGAAGACGCTAATTTTTATAACCACTTTGGACTTGATTTCAAGGGAATAATAAGAGCAATTTTAAATGACTTAAAACTAGCTAATCGTTCTCAAGGAGGATCAACTATTACTCAGCAACTAATTCGCTCTTCTTTTCTAACTAACGAGAAAACTGTGGAAAGAAAAATAAAAGAAATTATCTTAACCTTAGAATTAGAAAGAAGGGTTTCAAAAGACCAAATTTTAGAATTTTATTTAAACCAAGTGCCTTTTGGCAGCAACTGCTATGGAGTTCAATCTGCTTCAAAAGCATATTTTAAAAAAGACATTTCTGATATTACTATTCCTGAAGCAGCTATTTTAGCAAGCTTGATTCAGGCTCCGAGCTATCTTTCTCCTTATGGAGAAAATTTTGAAGACCTTTTAAATAGAAAAAACTATGTTATAGATAGGTTGGTAAAAACCAACTACTTAGAGGAAGAAGAGGCTGAGAATTTTAAAAAAGTTGTTGTTAATTTTACTCCATTAAAAGAAATAAATCCTTTTGAAGCTCCTTTTTTCGTCTTAGAGGTAAAAAACTATCTTTTCAAAAATTACGGAGAAAATTATTTAAAACAAAACGGTTTAAAGGTTTATACTACTTTAGACTGGGATCTTCAATCTACAGCTGAAGAAATTATTAATGAAAGCGAAGAAAGAAATGAAAATTTTAATGCTTTTAATTCTTCATTAGTAGCTCTTGATCCAAATAACGGTCAAATATTGGCAATAATAGGATCAAAAGACTATTTTGGAAAAGCTTTCCCTGAAGGATGCAAAGTGAGTAGAAATGAATGTCTTTTTTCTCCACAGTTCAATGTTGCAGTTTTAGGAAAAAGACAGCCAGGTTCAGCCTTAAAGCCTTTTGTCTATTCCACTGCCTTTAATAAAGGGTTTACTCCAAAAACTATATTATGGGACGTTGAAACTAATTTCGGATTAGGAGAGGACGACTATATACCAAATAATTACGATCAAAAATACAGAGGTCCTGTTTCTCTTAAACAAGCGCTTAGCCAATCGCTTAATATTCCTTCCGTAAAGCTCATCTATTTAGTTGGGATAGAAGAAAGTTTGAGTATGATTGAAAAGTTTGGAATAACAACTTTAACAGAATCTCCACTATATTACGGTCTTCCTTTAGTTTTAGGAGGAGGAGAAATTACTCTTTTAGAAATGACATCTGCGTATGGAGTTTTTGCTACCGAAGGATATAAAACAACTCCTTCATATATTTTAAGAATAGAAAACAATAAAGGAGAAATTATTGAAGAGTTTAAAAAAGAACCAAAAAAGATACTCAAAACCGAGCCATGTAGAATAATTAATGATATTCTTTCTGATAATATATCTAGGACACCAACATTTGGGCCGAATTCTCCATTATACTTTCCGAATTATCAAGTAGCGTCAAAAACAGGAACCACTCAAAATCTCAGCGATGCTTGGACGTTTGGATATACTCCATCAATGACAGTAGGAGTTTGGGTTGGTAATAATAATAATAATTCAACATTACAACCAGGAGTTGTTTTAGCTGGCCCAATTTTCCATCAATTCATGGAAAAAGCTTTAGAAAAATATCCTACTAATAATTTTATAATTCCAGAAGAAATAGAAACAGAAAAACCTGTTTTAAATGGAGAAATTCAAGAGCCTATCCATTCAATTCTTTATTATATAAAAAAAGAGGATCCATTAGGGATTTATAATTTAATCCCAGACAATGATCCTCAATTTTTTAGATGGGAAAAAGGAATTGAAAAATATATTAATCCTTAAGAGGCATTAATATATAAGAATAATCTTGATCCTCAGTCGCTCTTAATAGAGATGGTCCTTCTTTATTATCTAATTCTGTGCCGTTTAATTCAAAAAGAACTTTTTCTTCTTTAATATTAGAGAGTCCATCTACCAAGAATTTGAAATTAAAAAATGTTTCTATTTCTTCTCCTTTTATTTCACAAGGAAGAGAAGATTCAATTTCACCTGTTTCAGAATCTTGAGAAGAAATTAAAAGTATTGATTTTTTAATATCAGTTTTAATTTTTATTTTATTAATTCTCCCACTAAAAAGAGCATTGGCTTTTATCTGATTTAAAAATTCGTTTTTATTTAAAATAATGCTTGTTTTATATTTTTTGGGAAAAATTTCTTGATAATTAGGATACTCTCCTTCAATTAAACGAGAAGTTAAATAAATTATTGGAGAAGAAACTTCGTCTGATAAAAATTCAATAAATATTTGATTTACATCAAGATAAATCCTACTTCTTAAATTATTATTCTCAGAAAGAATATTAATTATTTCTTTTACTGATTTTTGAGGAAGAATAAAAGAATAAGTTTTATTTAATTTAGTTTGATAATAAATATCAACTTTTGCTAAACGAAAACTATCAGTACTAACTAATTCTAATTTATCTTTTTGAAAATTAAAATAAACTCCTGAAAGTTCTGGATGTATATGACCTAAACTACAAAAATTACAAACTCTTAATAAACCATTTAAAAAAGGATTATTATTTACTTCAATAAAGTTTTCTTTATTTTTTACTTGTGGAATAATTGGAAAATCTTCAGCTGGTAATCCTTTTATTTGAGAAATAAAATTTTTACAAGAAACAAAAAGAGTATTTTCTTTTGTTTCTAATTTAACTTCTTCATCAGGTAGAAAATTAATTAAATTAG
>Ga0307992_1002019_pt1 | contig 11704 bp, 6 predicted proteins | sample EllFjometagen133_FD_203162 | JGI IMG/M metagenome (GOLD analysis project Ga0307992, IMG submission 203162) | Marine microbial communities from Ellis Fjord, Antarctic Ocean - #133 | ecosystem: Environmental > Aquatic > Marine > Unclassified | place: Southern Ocean | collected 2014-10-08
ATATGATCAGAAAAATCGGATTTGATGTTAATGTGTTAATAATTGAATCCATAAATGCTCCTTTTTATATATGATATTATTTTTAGTTTTATGCTATCAATGTATAATTGAGATTTTTGTAGTATTCCTTTAGTTTTACTTTATATCTATCATTTTCATGTTTCTATTTATTAGAACAATCAAAATAATCCCCTTATAAATTGTAATCAATCTCGTATTGGTTTATTATTATTTGAATTCATCTCAGATTTTTTTACATCTTTAGGTTCCAAAAAATGTTTAAGTTTCTTTAGTCCTTTTTTAAAAATATTTCCTAATTCTTTTGCTCCAATATCAACCCAGTAATTTGTTTCTGAATAACCATTTACAATTACTTCTGATTCAATTGTAGGAGAATTCTTATCAAGTATCCTACAGACTATATATGAATCATCATCTTTACTTAAAAGATAAAATTTGGACTTTTCCCTTATAATATCTTTATATTTAGGATAAATTTGGATTGTAACCAAGCTTGAATCGTTGAATCTTTTAATAGAGTTAACTTCTCCAATATTCACAGAATCTAACTGAACTTCAGAATGAATCTGGAGATTGCCAATATCGTGAAATTTTATATTAATATTTTTCTCAAAAATAGTACAGTAAGATATAGACAATAAAGCAAAAATTAATAAAATCAAATATTCGGTTATTTGTCTACAATTCATATTATTCCCCCATAATTATTTTATGCTTCTGATTATTATTTTGAATATTCATTTTTCTAATATTCATAATTAAGATTATACTACTATTTAAAATGAGTTATTAAGTTATTTTTAAATAATCACTCAATTTAACAAACACTTTCTTTCTCATGCTAATTTTATTCTTTTCTTCAAAACTCATTTCTGCAAATGTTTTATTATAGCCATCGGGTTTAAATATTTGATCCCATCCAAAACCATTTTCTCCAACAGGTTTTACAATACTACCCTCAATAGAAGAATTGAAATATTGAATTTCTCCTTGATTATTAATATATCCTATCCATACAACAGCTTTTGCTTTATTGTTATTATACATCTTCACTAACCTATATAAACCATTATTTCCCATATCTTTGAGGAACCATTTTATTAGAGGACCCGGCAACGAGCCAAAACAATCAAAAAATAATGATGTGTCTTCAACAATGTAAGCTGATTTATTTATTTTGTATGCTTCAAGTAATTTAGCCTCAATTATTTTATGAGAATCCACTTCTTGAATCTCAATTAAATCAATACTTTGTTGGATAAGATTAGGTAATATTTCTTTTGCTTCTTTAAATTTGTGCTTATTGCCTGTTATGAAAGTTATGTTAATATTTTGCATCAACTAAATCCCTTTATAATTATGGTAACTTATATTCTTCCCACTTTTGTTTAATTTTCAATTGCTTCTCTGTCCATGAATCTTCGATTAGTGCTGTAAGAATATTCATATAGCCATATTTATCTTCAACTTCCTGCAAGAATTGGAAGCCATTAAAGTATTCTTTTAACTTTTTAGAAGATGTTCCCATAATGTCTGTTTCGATTGTATCAATTCTATAGTAATAATTTAAAACTTTTGTAGATAGCCACTGAGCAGAACCCTCATACAAGAATTTATCACCCCTTTTTAAGATACCAATTTGATCCTGCCAATTATGAATGTATTCATGAGTAATAGTTCCTATTGCTTTTTGTTGTGTAAGGGGAATCACGCTAACAGTCTTTCCATCATAAACGCCCAAAAAACCTAACCCCAAACCTTTTACAACTTTTAGGGGTGCCGGATTTGTGAATCTAACATCTAAATTATAATATAAAATATCAATAATTTTTCTTCTAATCTCATTATAAAAATTCGTTAATTTATTTATATCCTTTAAACTACCATTCCGGAATTTTATTAGATTTTCATAGTTTTCTATTTCTTCTTTTCCAAAATATTCTGCCAGGAATCTGCCAAATTCCTCTTTATTTAATCCTGTGGTATCTTTATGATAGGTAAAATATAAACATTTACTGCATCCTGTTTTACAAGGGCATTCTTTAATCGCTCTATAAGCAAAATTAAATAAATTCTGAATTGTACTACTAATATCAGAATAGAAATTTTTCTCTACAAAATAGAATAAATTATCTTGATGTGGAAATAAATAAATATATTTTTCATCCTTAATCAAAAAAAGAATTTCAAATGGATCATGAAATAATAATGGCAAAAAATTATAAATCAAATGTTCCATCTCATTAGGAAATTTTGTTTCTAATCTAATACCCCTTACTTCTTTTTCATACTCATATGGAGTGTCAAACTCTTCAACATCTCTATTTGCTTCTTGAGAATAATCTTTAAATAAAATAGTTGATTCGTGTTGTAAAGAAAGATGAGCTTTTATAATTTCTACATTATAAGATTCCGTTCCCTTCTTTCTCTCAAGAGATTCAATCTTATAGATGCTAAAATCAATAACTGGTATTGATTTTATGTAATTACTATTAGGAGTTATTAATGTTATAATTTCCCCTTTCCCATCAATAGAAGCTTTAAAACAATTTTCCTGTTCAAAAAGGATCTTCCCCTGATAGATATTAAATGGAAGCAAATCTTTATCAACTTGTTTCGATTGACCTGAAGGATATTTCACCTCAATAAAATTGCTTGTAATTACACCCCAGGAAGGGATATATGGATTATCTAAAAAACTTCCCAACATACTTTTTCTAATATTTGTAAATATGTCATTAAGCAAATCAGTTTCAGATAAATGGAATAATTTCCTCCCAGGTAAATCATCAAATTTAAATTCTGACCATACTAATAAATACGATAACAGGTCATCAGGAGGAATAATAAATACAGTGCCTTCATCTATCAAAAAATTATTAATGTTATAAGTCAAATGTTTAAAATCTCTAGGCATTCCAATAATTATTACTACATCAAAATCTTTTTTGTTGGAGCCCATAAACAAATTACCAAGATCATTTGTTACTGTAATATTTGACCTAGTAGATAGATCTTTGCGTATATTGGAAGTTAACTTTTCATAAGCATACCAGATAAGTATATTGATGTTGTTGTTATCAACATATGCATCTTCTACCATTCCCAAAAGATTCTTAACTTCTTCCAGAAAGTATTTACGTTTATAACGAAATGTATTCCTATCTTCAAGAAGGTTAACTTTAAAAGGAGGTAACCAATAATAAATGTGATTATTTTTTATATAATTACTATTTGTTATTAATTCTAAATTTATTGGTGAGTTTAATAAATTGCCAAAAGTGTTATAATCTTCATCAGTTGATGAGCTTACAAAAAATCTAGACGAGGATAAAGAATTTAATAAATTTATAATTCTTGTTAAAAAAATATTCTCTTTCGTACCATATAATTCAATTCTCTCTATACCTATTAAACCTAGAGAAAATATAAAATCTAGCAGTATTTTCTTTGAATGATATTCCTTAATGCAATTATAAAAATTCTCTGTAGTTGTAAGTACAATGTCAGGATATTCTTCTAAAGTTTTAATGAGATTTGCGGACAAATCTGTAAAAACGATTTTTGAAGGCATTATTTCTTTTATTTTTGAAAATCTTTTCTTTAATCGATTAGTTTTTTTTTCAAGCTTTTTTGCATTAGGTTCTAAATACAGAACTGATTTCCCTTGATAAAATAATGAATATATTGAAAGAATATCAATGGTTGTCGATATTCCTGTTCCATATCCACCAACCATAAAAATATCTTTATTCTCTTGGAAAGAAGACAGAGCTTTTTCTTGATAATCAAACAGCTTTAATTCTAATGATTCCAATAAATAATTAAACTCTGGAGTTAAAGATGATTCCCCTTTAGTTTTTGATGAGTTTATTGTTTTATATGGTAAAAGTTGTCCTCTATATTTCTTATGTCTTTTTATTTCCGATATTAATTTATCATGAGTCATATTTGTTCTCTTTTAATTGAAATATTGATAGTAACAGCATTCCATAATTATTATACCCTTTTTCAAATTTTTTAATTATGTCAGCTTTAATTTCAATATTTTCTGAAATGAACTGATCTGGATGAGTAAATAGAATCTTTTGTACAATTGTTTTTCTAAAGTCAACTATTTGATCTGATTCCCATAGTAAATCAGTATCGGGTTCATCACAAAAATCCTTAATACTCTTTTCTATATTGTCATTTAATTGCCCTAATTTTAACGAACTAAATGCTTTGAAATATTGTTCAACAAAATATGTGTTTAATTCATCTTTATCTAAACCAATACTTACAGGCAAATCATCCAATTGAAAATCTTGAACATCATTTGCTGTAGGAATAAAAGACACCAATCTATTATTAGAGGTGAAAATAGACATGGTTAAATCACTTGGAAAATTTTTAGTTATTAATTTTAAGGTTCCTATAAAATGTTCAATATATTCCTTGTATATATAATTTATTTTCAAATTCAGTAAAGTAAGATTTCTATTCCATAAAATCCTAGGTATCTTTTTAAATTCTTTGTCTATTATCTTAACAATTCGTGAATAAGAATCATCACATAGTTCATTTATTTCGTTCCTTTTCTTTTTCTTTAGCTTAATCCATCTTGAAATGGGCATTATTATTGCCAAGATCATAGATAAAGGTATTGATATTTCGAGATCTAATTTTAGTATAAAATAAAACAACCCAAAAAGTAGAAATAAAATTAGCAATATAATTACTATATTCATTTTAAAAGCATAAAAATATTTTATAAATGACTTATAAGACGAATGATATTCTTGAAGTTCTTGATTTATCATATCCTGGGATTGCATATATTGTGTCTTTATTAAACTATCAGCATCCTTTTTTACTTTGTTTATAATATTAATTTCTTTTTTAATATTTTTTGTTAAAGAGAGTATTTTATTTTTTAGTTGTTCTCGAATTCCACTTAACTGAACCAATAGGTTGTTTGCACCTTTTAATGCTATACTAGGATGAATCTTCTCAATTGCGTCATGTAATTTATTCTTGCGAACTTCAGAAATCTTTTGAAAAATCAGTTGTATTGTTTCCTCATTGAAATGTTCTGCAATTGTTGTGTTTATGGTTTTTTCACTGATCTCCAACTCAGTAATTTCATTAATCTTAAAGTCAAAGGGGTTATAAGTAATATTTTTTATTGTAAAAGCGGAAATATCTAAGTCCTCTTCTATTAAATTTATTTCAGGATCAGGAAACAACATTGATGGATCTGAAGAAAGTATCTTTTGATACGATTTGTCTAACTTGTTGGGTAATTTTTCAATCTCGTCGGGTAAATACATTCTTAAAGATAATATACCATCGAGTTCTTGATAAAAACTCAACGGCATATTATAAACTGAATATAATATTAATTCATCTTCTATATTTGTAATTTCTGTACCATCATTTAATTTAAAATCATAATATAACGGTCCAGATATTGAAAATGCCTTCTTTTTATTTTTAATAACATTTCCAATCTTTTCATCATAATTATGAAAAATTATTAGTAATCTGTTTTTACTTTGAGCATTAAAAATTTCCCAGAAGTCATTATGTTCTGATGTGGGAAATTTATTTATTTCTCGAACATCAAGAATTAATGTCATTTCATTTGTCTTTTCACGTTCCTTCTGTAAAAATAATATTAAGTGCTTGAGATCACCATTGGAAGCATTTATTCCAAAATAATTTGGAAATTCAAGATGCCCACCCAATATAAAGAGAATTTTCTTCATCTAAAACAATACCAACCCGGTATGTTCTTGGAGTAATGTACCAATATCCTCTTTTGTATTACGATAAAATGAACCCACGTATTGTATGATATCACCATGGCTATCTCTTTTTACATTTACCTGCTCTTTTAAATGTTCCCAGATATCATGAGCAGTCATGTTTCCTGATGATTTTGGGGGTTCAATTGAGCTCAATTGTTTATCTACTTCAGCTAAAAGAGTATTATATTTGGCGATAATATCTTCAGCAGAGACGCGAGGAATAAATATCTCTTCTTGAAGTTTGATCTTAACTTCATCTTTTATCTGACCAGCATAAGTATCTTTGATCTTGTTCATAGCATCTGTAATTGTTCCAAGGTTATTTCTTCCGTAATAGAAAGATTTACTTTTTGCTTTTCCTTTTTTCGTTCTATGAATCATATCAAATCCTAGAGCCATAATGAAAAGAAAATCATTAAATTCAAATCGGGAGTTATATTCAATATTGTCTTTCCATTCATTTAAAAAGCGTTTATCATTAAATGCACAAAGACTTTCCGATGGATCATTATATAAAATATAATTTGCATTTTTCACACAATTTAAAAGATAAAGAGGACATCCGTATGAATAAGTTAACATAAAAATCCTGAATTCATCAGAATTTAAGTCTTCTTTTTTTACAAAATCTTCTAAAGGAAGATCTAATTCTGAACTTGCATATATTGCTGGACTCTTTTCAGGATTTTTTTGATTCAATCTATCGTGGTAATAAAAAGCTTTAAATTCCTCTTCATTCTTCATAGACCAGAAGGGATTTACTAACCGAGATATAGTATTCAAAAAGCCCTTAATTGCTAACATAACCCAATTTTTTCTTTCAAGCTTTTTATTTTGGAGTTCACCTATTGTCTCTTCGCCAACCTGATATTTAAACTCCTCAAGAAATTTGCTTTTTTCTTCCGGTAAATCCAATACATTTTGATATTCTTGATATTTTCTTTCAAAATAAGCTTTTAGTGCCTTGTCAATGCGGAAATGTATATTAATTTTTTCCTTAAATGCTTTATCAAGCTTATTCTTGGTTATTTCATTTAAATATTCAAATCCCTTAGATATTATTGCATCTCTATTTCTACCTCTGGTTTCAGAAATATCGTTATAAATTGAATCATAAAAATCTCTTAATCCATTTAATTCTCTATTCTCAATATTCATTCCAACCCAAATTGAATTTCTCAATGAATCAATAAGTTCAGAATCCTTCATCAAATCTTCACGAACCAGCTCTAAATCGTCTCTATAAATAGGGACGCTAATAAGCAATGGAAAATCTTTCTTCTTTAGTTTTTCTACATTTATTATATTACTTTTATCATACTGATAGGAAATTTTTAGCTCATTATATTTTTTAATAAGCTTCAAATAAATTTCGCCTAAAGAGTTAACCAATTGGATATCTGATTCGATGATTTCTATCAATGATTCATAGAAATTTCGTAATTGTTCAAATAGTATTTCGCTAATATAAGTATATATAAATGTGTCCTCATTAAAATTCTTAAAACCTGAATAAGCAAGCCATTCGTCCATTAAGGTTTTGAATTTTCTTTTTTTTAGAGCAAATTTTATTGGATTTGTTGGGAAATCAAATATTTCATCTATTATTTCATTCATATTATTAAGAATTTCTGATGAAGAGTTTCTTACATTATAATTTTTATTAACTTTAGATTTCTGAAGATCCAGTTTTATCTTAAGATTTTCAAGATATTTAACTATTTCTTTGAAATTCAATGATTTTTCTAATCCCTTAACAACTATCTCTTTTACTTCTTCTCTAAAATTAGTTATCTTTAAAAGCAATTTATCATCTATCTCTTCTTTCCAGTTAGTTAGATGTTCCTTTATTTTAGTTAATTGTCTTAATTCATAAGATGATAGATTATCATTGAAAACATCTAAATTATTTGTAGAATCTATGTTCTTAGCTATATTTGTTGTATAATTTGTTAAATTGATGAAAGCATTTAAGCTTTTTAAATCTTGTGAAAGCTGATTAGAATCCTGTTCATAAATCTTTAGATTCTTTAATAATTCAGTTGAATCATCTAAATTCAATTCTTTAAAACCATTTTCAAACGAAGATACAAATGCTCCCTTAAGCCAATCTGCTATTTCTTCATAAGGAACTGTGATTATTGAAACTGCTGCACTACCATATTTCAGTGATCTATCAGTATGACTTGATTTTTTTCTTAATTCATCAAAATAATCTAACTGACCATAATCGGAAACAACATTTTGTAAATCTCGATCAATTTCCTTTAAAGATAAAACAAATAACAACCAGCTTCCAAATTCCATGTATTGTTCTATTAATGATTTATTTCCCTTTCGGATGAATTGTTTATTATCTAAATTCTTTTCATCAATTATATAAACCATATCAAAAAGAGAATGGAACTTGTTGTTGGAAGAAGGAAGCTGCTCTTTTAAGTACTTCATGTCATATGAATCAGGTTTTTCCATCCATCTTTCAAGTTCGGTTAAAGCACCTAAAGAAACCATATTTGATTCTGTGTACCCAGCCCTTTCCCAAATATTCCCATGAAACAAGAAAGAAAATAATTGGAAATTTGGATGCTCTGTTAACAAATCGCGTAGTAAAAATCCCAGATCAATGAACATACCTGAACCAGTTCCACCGCCTAGACAATTAATTAGATATATACAATGTTTGTGACCTGCACCACCAGCGTTCGGGTCTATATTCTCAGCTTTACTTATTAAAACCAATAATCTTTCTCTTAACAATTTATAATTATGCCAGAAAATCAATCTTCCATTAAATCGATATCTACCTGCAGCATTGCCCGGCAATAAAGGTGTTTGAGGGTAATATCCTTCCTGCCACCATTTCTTAAAAACTTCATCACTTTTCAAATGTGTATCAATAACATCTCTTGGATTTTTAACACTAATAGGGATAAATTCAATACTCTGTTTTTCTGATTGTTCTTGTTTATCAACATCAATACCTGCAAAAATCACATTAGAAGTTTCTGGACCAACACGCGTGTATTCAAAGCGGTTATAAATTTCTTTTATTTTTGTTACAGTCGTTACACCCGCGCCACCAACTCCAATAAATATTGTTGCCATAATATACTCCTTTATCTTTTTTTATTCCGATCATACAAAATTTCCCAGTCACCATACTTAATAATATCACCGGTTCTAATAATTTCTGGGCTTTTTCTTGTTTTTAAACCATTCTTCATTAAGTTTTGTCTTCGTTTTTCGGTTAATTTGAATTTTAGTTTTATTCTACTTCCGGTTGAATCCGGACAAACTTTCATAGAAATTGGAATTCCCCAACCTCTTTGTAGATCTGAAAGTCGCTTACAAAATTTCCCACTTAATCTTTTGGGATATTCATTATTATTTTTAATAAAAACTAATTTCCCACTAAATGTAGGAAGCATTTTATAAATGATTACTAGGATAATAATTAATAGTAATACTCCTCCGGAAATATACCAAAAAGTGTAATCAGGAATGATCACTTCGTATTTAATCTCAAATTTTCCCGGCCTAATTTTTCCATTATCATCCAAAGATGAGACATTGACAAACATTTTATGATTACCTTCTGATAATTTATTTGGGGAAAATATTATATCGAATTTCTTATTTTTTTTACTTACAGAGACAATTTTTTCTTTATTTTCAAAACTAAATTTAATATCTGAAGCTCTCGTTATTGATAAAACTTTGAATTCTAACTCAACTATTTCACTTTTATTTTTAATTAACTTAAATGAATCTTTTTTCAATTTTAATTTAATTTCAACTGGAATTATTGGTATAGATGTATCTTCTTCTTCCCTTGGCTTCTTTGCAACTTTGAAATTCTCAGATTTCCTTTCAATTTCAACGATTTCATTTGGGGCTTTTATTCCAAAAGAAATATAATAAATAAACGATTTTAATTCCTTTAATTTATTCATACCAAAGTGTTTACCTAAAATATATCGAAACAATTCGGGTTTTTCATTCAAAGCTGGTGGTGGATCATTTTTACCATCGGTGAAAACATATACATATTTATTGGATTGGGGATAAAGCTCATTTAATTCATTCAATCTGTCAGCTAATTGCCTGAACGCCACACTCATATGTGTCCAATTATGATTGGACTTTAATTTGGAAATCACATTATATGCATTATCCTTCTCTTTCATTTCATCAATTGTATCATTGTAGTATATTGTAACCTTGTCTCCAAAACCCATAATAAGCAATTTGTCATTAATCGCCACTTCATCTCTGATAAAATTTTCAAGTTCAATTTTTACTCTTTCTGAAAGATTATCTTGTCTCATACTTCCAGATTGATCTACAAGGAAAACATAAATATCCTTAACATTTTGAGCTATTACATTTTGAAAAGTTAATGATAGCAAAACAATTACCAAGAAAAAATATTTCCTAAAATTTGTCATAAATATCTCCATTTTTGGTTTTTAATCGCAAATTAATATTCCTTTTTTTCTAAACTTATATCATTTTTTGTTAAACAATTGATCTTTCCGCTCTTCAATTTATTCCTCCATTTGCAAAATATTAAAAATTTTATTGTCAATATTCGTTAATAGTGTTTTCTTTATTGGGGAAGGTAAAAAACTGTATTTAAAACCATTCCTAATTAATTTTAGCACTTCCCATTTGGTGATTCCTTTCTGTTTTTTATTGTCATCTCTTCCATTCTTATTCTCCCTGAATGTCATTTTGGATAACCATAGATATTCTGTCGTAAGATTTGTATTTTGTATAGCCGGATCATCTGTAGATACAACAAAATCTAAATCTTTTTCTAAGAAAACTGAAGATGGATAATGTACTAGACCCTTATCTTTATCTGTGTCTTTATCTATATAAAAATTCCCCTGTGTTAAATAATTACTTGTAGGACAAAGTTCAATACATTTATTAAAATTTTTAAAATGATTCATTAAGGGTTCATTTTTGGGTAACGACAAACCATGTCCAATCCTATTTGCTTGTAACTCATAAGCTGCTTCCCAAATATATTTTGCTTCTGTCTCCTCACCGGCATGAATTGTTATAGGCATACAATTATCAAATATATCTTTAAACTTTTCTCGAAATTTCCCCGGATTATTATATAATTCCTTTCCTGTTAAATCAAATCCACAAACAAATGGGAAATCCTTTGTAAAGGGATCTTCATCCTTATTTTCATCTTTGTATGATTTCACTTCTTCTTTTTCATAACTATGCTCAATGCCAAATTTAATATTTTCTCTTAATTTCGCATCTTCGTAATGTCTTTTCAATGCTACTATAATTGTTAAAGCTAAAAAATAACCTTCTTTTTTGTTTCCATCTACAAAATCTTTATATCCTTTTCTTATTGCTTCCCAAACTTCATCTTCAGTTAAATCTCCCTTAGTAAAATTTAATGGTGTCATTCTTAAAGATAAATAATAAATATTTTGTTTTTTACACTCTTCACAAACATATTTTATAGTTTTTTTAATAGTTTCTTCTGTTTGCATTACATCACTACCTGTATATTCGCAACCTTTTAAAAAAGTGTTTAAGGTAATTCCTGAAATAGAATCACCCAATTTATTTCCATGAGTCGCCTGTATTAATCTCTCCAAATTTTTGATTTCGTCATCTTTAAAAGCCGGTTTCTTAGTACATGTTTTCATTATTCTTCTAGTTATATCTCCCTTTTTTAATACCACTTCAGATATAGCCAAATTAAACAATGAGCTTATAAAATGTTTTTTTAGTCCATAAAATTCCTTTTGATATTTATTATGAATATAATCAATAAAGTCATCGGGTGCAAGAGCTTTTAATAAAAAATCTTTTTTCTTACTGTTTATCTTACTTTTTTCTTTTAAAATTTTACC
>Ga0307992_1002020_pt1 | contig 11703 bp, 16 predicted proteins | sample EllFjometagen133_FD_203162 | JGI IMG/M metagenome (GOLD analysis project Ga0307992, IMG submission 203162) | Marine microbial communities from Ellis Fjord, Antarctic Ocean - #133 | ecosystem: Environmental > Aquatic > Marine > Unclassified | place: Southern Ocean | collected 2014-10-08
TCAATGATAACAGTGCAATCATCAGGTATATTAGAAAAGAGGTTCTTCCATCTTGCATTAGATTTCGATCCGCTATACAAAGGAAGGTCTTTTAAGACAATTAATCTATCTTCAGAAAATAATCCAGACCCTAAAATCTGCATTTCAATATATTCTGCAGAAAAACCTTCCGCATAGTACTCCACACAGACTTCTCCAAGAGATTTTTTTATTTTTTGAATAATCTCTCTTCCGTGGTGGTAGCTTCCAGTTATCCAACACACTTTTATTTTATCATCAGTCATTTTATTAGAAAGATGTTTGAACAAAGAATACTGTAAACTTCTCGGTGCATCCACTAATGATATTAGTGTTTGTTAACGTCTTTTGATCCATCACCTTGTCTCCGGCATCAAAATATATAAAGACCGGCTTCTTACCTGTCTCGCCAGAGAATTCCATTTGAATATTACCATCCTTTTTAGTAGCAGCCATCGTATCAAGAATATAATTAGAGTATGTAGCACTCTTACATACAGTCGAATCTGGATCTGGGTATTCCCCATCAAGAATCTTTATTTTTCTTAAAGCCTTGATTTGGTTCTCTGATTTAACTGTGAAAATATTCTTTGCGAAATCCGCTTTCATCAAAGTCTTATGAATCTGACCTTGCTTCTTCATTTCAGCAGTATATGTCGCGGAAATACCTTTACTAGCATATTTCCAATCCTTAATACTTGTGACAACTTTGAAAGGATATTTCTTATTTAAAATAGTAGATTCATCTATCCATTCTAAAGAGGGATTCATACCCAGCATTATTATATCAAAATCTCTTGAAGAAACAACAATTTGATAATTCGAAGAATCTGAAACTTTTATAGTAATTTTTTCAGAATCAGTTTTGCTCAAAATTCCTAATAGCAAAGGCATATAGCTATTTAAAAATAGAATATCAAAATCAGATCCAGTAGACGAATAAATTGAATCGCCTTCAATGTCCAGAATAGCAAAAACACCTGAAGTGCCTGATGCAAATCTCAAAAAATCTTTTTTCGCCCTCATAACCCAATATAAGAACTCTCCATTCCCTCTTTCTTCTTCATATCCAAACGCAAATTTAATCTTCTCAACAGATGCAAGGAAAATGCTTCTATCAACAGAAATTTCCTTTTTAAATACAGTAGCAGCAGTAGGAAGATCTATTATATCAACAAAACAAAGAACTGTTTGAAATTGGTCCATATCTGTAGAACTATTAATATATAATTCTTTTGACGCTCCACTAGATTTCAATTCTACCAGGATAACCTCTCCTGGTGGAAAAGAACATAAGGCATTTTTCAACTGCTCTGCATCAGTTGCAACTTCGCCTTCTTTCTCAAATTCAAAATCAAGATTATCTGTTAAAGCAACATCTATGTTTTTAGTGATAGCTAAATTACCATTATAAGCAGAAACAGAGACAGTGTTTTTATCAACTTTAACATTTATCTTATTCAATCCGTCAAAATCTTTTAAGCCGCCCTTTTGAGAAACTTCTAAAATCGGGGTTATGGCACCAGCAAATACAGAAGCACTAATCTTAAATTTCATTTTTTCTCCTTCTAGTCTATTTTATCATATTGTGTATATATTTCTTTACCCTTGCTTTTTATACGGGATAAAGCATTATCAACACTTTTGACATTGATTTTATCTTTTTTGTTTTTAATATTTTTATTAATTATTTTAGTTATTTCTTCATACGACATATTTTGTCTATATAAAATGAAAACCTTTTGCTCCAGGTCTGACATCTTCTCCCAAAGCCGTGTCACTAAGTACGAAAAATCCTCTCGATTTTTAATTTCAAGAAAAGCATCTTGAGCCGTATATGGCATAATCTCGGCTAATGTCGAACATTCATCAACAGAATTACTATTGGACCTATCCTGGTCAAGACTGATTGAATTATTCAAAACTCTTTGCTTCCCTTGATATGAAGCTTTAAGTTTAGTAGATAAATGCCTTCTAATACATAAAACAGCAAAACTATCAAATGGCGATATTCTGGCTCTATTACTTCGTGTTTGGTCGTAATCTTTAATCGCCTTATATCTCAAGGCAAATAAAGCTTCTTGGTACAAATCTTCTATTTTAAGTCCTGGGATCTTCATAGAATAAGATAGATGCATAATCTTAGTTTGCATCATCTTTACTATTTCATTAAATGCTTCATCTATTTTCTTCGTATTCTTCGAATTTCTAATAATTTCAACTAGTTTTATGAACTGTTGTACTCTTTTTTCTTTTTCTAATTCTTTATCACTCTTGACTAGACTCTTTTTTTGTCCAGCCATATTCTAATCTCCCAATTGTTATAACTATTTTTTACTCTTAACCACTTCTATTATCGAGTCTAAAACATATTTTTCTAAATAATATTGTGGATTTAAATTTTTCGAGATAGCATTTTGTACATCTATCATATTTGCCATCATCCTAGATATAACAACTGGTGATATGTTTTGCGACTGATTTGAGTACCTTTTTATCTCCTCATCTACTAACCCAAATTCACTAATTTTGTCTCCGCATGTCCTAGATAATAATAAATTTCGCAAATGTACTGTCAGACCATCAATAATAGTTTCTACATTTTTACCCTCAACCATCAATTTATCTATTGTTAAAACAGCAGCAGCGACATCAACGTTCATAATATTAGCAACTAAATCAAAGTATACAGCACTATTTATTGATCCTAATACTTTTTCTGTTGATTTTAAATCTATTATTCCATCCTTGCCAACATAACTATTCGCGCTCTGCAATCCTTGTAAAGCGTCTCTAACGCTGCCATTAGCAACTTTAGATATCAATCTTAAAGCATCATCATCAAATTTTATATTTTCTAATTTACAAATATTGCCCAAATGTTTTTGCAAGTTCAGCCAACTAATCTTATTGAATGTTAAACGAATACATCTAGAGTGTATTGTCTTTTTCAACTTTTGAGGATCAGTTGTTGCCAAAATGATTCTTACATTTGCAGGTGGCTCTTCTACAAATTTAAGTGCGCTTTCTGCCGCTTGACCAGTAAGTGAATGGCACTCGTCAATAATGAAGTACTTAATTCTACTATTTATTGGAGCTAGATATGATTGCTTTTTTAGACCTCTTATGTCATCTATCCCTCTATTACTAGCAGCGTCAATCTCTCTGACATCTAAAGATTTACCAGCAAAGATGTCTTTACAGTTCCTACATTCTCCACACGGTGTCAGAGTCGGTCCATTTTCGCAGTTGTCCATCGCCGCCATTATTCGAGCAATAGTAGTTTTTCCGCTACCCAAATTGCCCTCTAATAAATAAGCGTGATGCCAACTTTTATCATTAAATGAATTGGTCAAAATCTGTACAGCAACTTCTTGACCTACGACATCAGATAATTTTTTAGGTCTATAAAACGTTGAAAAAGCACTTGTTGTCATTCTTCTTCCTTTTCTTTCGCTAACTCAATCAATTCTTTTTCATACTTCTTTAACCAATTTAAAGTTCTTAATGCTTCTTTTGCGCTTAAACTAAAATCTGAATATTTTGGCAAACTCGCGCCAAGTAGCGAATCTCTCCTATATAAATGGATAAAACTATCGATACATAATTCTATACCTAAATCTATAGATATAAATTCATGAGTCTTTCCCAAATCAGCCATACAATTATCATTAAGTTTATGTATCTCTTTAATTCTTTCTGCTAAACTCATTAGCCTTCCTTTCCTGGACAGTTAGTTGATTTATCAAAAAAACCATTTTGTTCTGCAATCAAAGATCTAGCCATTTGCCTAACTTTTAAAATAGCCAAACGAGCATCAAGAATTGCAGACCAACGCCTTGCATGGGATATTTCCCTAACCAAAACTTCACAAACACCAGAACATTCATCTTTAGTTTTATTGCTTCTTCCCATTTCGTTATTTTCCATTTTTATTATTCCCATCATACCAATTTGGTAGATTATCTAATTCCTTTTTTTGCGCTTCTGTAAAAAATCCACGCTCAATCATGAATTTAGTTTCTATCAAACAACAGATATTCCAAGCTGCCTGAGCAAAATGATCTTCATCCGTTTGACCTTGCGCGGCTTTATTTAAATGCCGCATGGCAGAATCTAAATATCGACGTAAAGGTATACCAGCCCTCCAGTTATCTTCACCGTACTTTAAGGCTCCACCTTCAAATATCTTAGCTATTCGTTCTATAGCATGAGCAGGAAGTAAGTCATATCTTCCTTTTCCACTTTGAGTATCTCTTTTAGCTCCTGTAGAAAACTCTTGTCTTTGACCAGAATCTTTTATTATAGTATCTCCCGCCTTATGATCTTGACTCATAATCTATTCCTTAATAAAATAGAATCCTCTACCATCGATCTCTCCAGCAGCGAATTTATTTACTCGTCCATTTCTCGCACCTTCAGCATAGAAAACCTCAAGATCGGATTCTTCTCTGCTCTTATTAAATTGACCGATATAGAAATTAGGAACAGCATCAACTGATTCTATATCGTCAACTGATTCGACACTTCCATCTTCACCGAAAATCAAAATCTGTTGACCACCGACGCCTTTTGGACCGCCATAAGCTGCACTCAGCTTATTCTCTTCGTTGTCAAAAAGTTCAACATAATAAGCAGTAAAATCTCGCTTTTGATCTGCCGTATTTAAAGCATTATTGAAATTTTCATCGCTTACTAATGCCTTAGCCTTTTTCTCTAGCACCTGCCAATCGCTATCACGAGCTATAATATTTCTTTGCCCATATTCGTCTTGATAAATAAGTTCTAACATATATAAATCCCTTTCTTTATAAGTTCCAAGTAAAACCATCAGCAAGCAAATCAGGAATGTCATCACTTTCTAGATAGTCTACTCCAAAATTGCTCTGCATTCTATAAAAGTCTTTTAGGTCATAAGTATTGACCTTTCCTTCAGTTTCGATATCAGACGGAATCGCCTGCAAGATCGCCGCAACCAAGATTGCCTTATGAGGTTCGTCCCTTTCAACCCAATCTGATTGATAAAGAATAACATAATAAGAGAATGAACAATCCATTCTAATCGGCTGTGGAACGCCCTTGACTTCGTAAGGCTTATTCTTTCGCCTCTCTGGGCAATCCTTATTTGTAATCGTGACGCATTTAATAGTATCAATATCGATCCCACCAAAAACTTCGGGATACTTATCAATCAACTTTTGTGCGATGTCTGCAAATTCATCTAATGCGGAAAATTCAGGTTTTAATTGTGCCAATTTTGATCTCCTTTAATAGTTTTTTTAATTCTTTTTGATATTCTTTTATTTTGCTTTTTAATTCTACTATTCTGCTTGTTTTACGATATTCGTTTTGGAATACACTTGTTTCAAGATTAAAAAATATCTCAAAAAGCCCTATTTCCCATCCACTTTTACGAGAACTAAATTTAGAAATAAAATCATTCTCGGTTAAATGAGTCCATTTTCTTTTACCCTTATATTTGATATAAAATGTTAAATGATAATCAGCTACATTCGAAAAAGGATCATCGGAATTATAATCTCGCCATTCATATATTACCGCTGTTATAGCAGAATGATTTTTAACATATTGAGCAGTGTACTCGCGTTCTTCGATTGTGACTTTTTTAGTGGTACGGTTATACTCTGGAAAAGATTCAGATTGATAAACCATTTTATATCCCATTATATAGAACCCACCTTTCATCCATCTTTATTTCACCGTTATCTAGTTTAGATAGGTAATCGACACATTCTTGATTATTCTCAAACATCTCTTGGTGTTTCATCATAGCGAATAACCAATCAGGAGCATTCTTTTTTCCCTGTTTAATTATCGCAAGAATTGGTTTACGTTGTTTCTCACATACAGTCGTTTCGTCAATTGAACCTACCGTAAAAATATTTGTATCTATATACCAGATAAGAAAATGTGAATTATCACACATTCGCAAATCTAACCTTCTATATTTTTTAACATGACTAGTTAGTTTATCAAACTCTCCGTTTTGCCTCCATTTTTTAGCTTTTTGTTTTTCAAAGCCAATTTCGTTTCCGAGTCCTGGGGGTTTTTCTGTCGGGTCAAAAAAAGAAACTTTAGGAATTGCTATTCTCGATCTTTCTTTAATATCTTTTCGCCATAATACACCATCATCATTGACATAAGTTATAGCACCAGCTAAATAACCTATTGCTCCATCTAATTTTCCCATTATTTCTTCTTCTTTTTATATTTTTTAAAGCTCTTTTTAGAAGAACTTTTCTTGACTTCGTTTCCATGCATATCTAATATAGATTTACATTTTGGATATTTTTCACATCCCAAGAACTCTCCAAATTTACTTTTCCTTTTTACCATCTTGCTACCGCACTTTGGACAGGGGATATCTGAATATTCTTTTTTCTTTGCAATTTTCTCAACTGGCTCATTATCTTCATTTATCGTATATATCCCCTTACATTCGGGATAATTAGAACAAGAAATGAAATCACCAAACTTAGAATGTTTTTTAGCAAGATATGATCCACATTTAGGACATTTATATTCCGTTTTATTTATATCTTTTTTAACAGCTTTTGAATTCTCAATATCTTTCTTTAATCTCTGCCAGAAATCAGTTAGTGCTTTAACTTTATCCAATTTGCCATTTGCTATATCATCCAATTTATCTTCTAATCCGGCAGTAAATTTTATATCTATAAAACAAAAATCTGCCGCAATTAAAAAATCACAAACCTTAATACCTAAATCAGTTGCTAAAATACGTTTCTTTTTACCAATTTCTATGTATCCTCGATTAATTAATGTTTTTGGAATAGTCGCATAAGTCGCTGGACGACCAACTCCGACCTTTTCAAGCTCTTTAATAAAAGAAGCTTCGGAATACCGTGGTGGTGGTTGAGTTTTATGTTCTTCTGTTTTAACATCAATTATATCTACTATTTCTCCCATGCTTAAATCTGGCAAATATTTATCTTCGCTACCACCATATGTCCAAACTTTTCTAAAACCATCAAATAACTCTTTACTCCCGCTGGCTGATAAAATGTATTTTTCGCAAGAGAACTCTGAGTTTCTTCGTTCGTATCTTGCAGGAGCCATCTGTGAGGCCACAGTTCGCTTCCAGATCAAATCATACAACTTCTTCTCGTCTATACCGCCTGAAGTCCAAGATGCCGTCTTAACGTCAGTTGGGCGTATCGCTTCATGAGCCTCTTGCGCACTTTTAGATTTTGTTTTATAAAAAATAGTAGATGAAGGGAGGTATTCCTTATTATAATTATCAGAAATATGAGATCTAAGAGCCGACATAAATTCTGGACCGATATTCAACGAATCAGTTCGGTGATAGGTTATCGCTGAACTTTGATATAGCCCTTGAGCGGCTTTCATAGTACGATCAGGAGAGAATCCTAAGATAACTGAAGCAGACTGTTGTAAAGTAGAAGTAGTGAATGGTGGATAAGCGTTTGCTTTTACTTCTTTAACATCATATTTAGAAACCTTTATAGGTTTATTTTTTAAAACTGAAATTATTTTTAGTGCAGCAGCTTCGGTCGGTATGTCTAATGGTTTTGGCTTTTTTATTTCTGCGAAAATCTTTTCTTTTTTATCCGTTAATAATTCAGCCGAGATCGGCCAATAGATAACAGGAATAAATTCTTTTATTTCTTTTTCTCTTTCAACAATTACTCTTAAACCAGCAGATTGAGTCCTTCCGGCAGATTTGCCTCCAGTAGCTTGTTTAGTAAGAAATGAAGTTTTATATCCACAAATTCTATCGAGTATACGTCTAGTCTCATAAGCATGAACTATAGAAATCGAGTCTTCTATACCTTGTGCGTTTTTAAGACCCTTATCTATCTCTTTTTTGTTTATTTCACACGAAACCGCCCTTTTAACATTTTTATGGTCTGGGAAAATGAACCTATAAAGGTTAAAACCCAAACCATATCCCTCCGTATCTGCATCAGTCATAATATAAATAATATCTGCCTTCTTTGCCGCCTTAGATATTTTATGTATAATATCATCCTTTCCAGGTAAGGCGTCAAAAGTCGGTTCAAAATCTTTCTTTATATTAACTGATAATTTACTTTCGGGTAAATCAAAAACATGTCCATATGAAGCCAAAACCTCATAATCACTTGAAAGATATTTTTTAAAAGAATTTATCTTTCCGGGACTTTCAATAAGTATTAGTTTTTTTGACATAATTCTCTTTTACTGTTTCAAGTTGCTGTTCTAATTCTAACAATTCTTTGGGAACTTCTTCATCATCATATTCATATCTATCATGATCATCTTCATACCATGAGATTATTTCATCTTGAGCAATCAATATACTCTTAAGATTTTCCACTTTGAGTTTTAAATCGGACATGTTATCAGCCATAATTCATCCTAACTATTAAATATTTCGTTTATTTCTGCTTCCATTTGATCGAAAGAAATATTTTGTCCAAATTTTTGTTCTCCTGGCAAAATTCTCATTTTATTATGAGCTAAATCGACATCGCATAAAAGAGATGAATCTTTGACTATATTTTCTATAATAGGAAATAGTGCTGGGTCTTTTATTTTACAAAGCATAGATTTGTCTTGAATTTGGACTTTATTTATAACCTTGTATATGTCTGGAAGTTCTAAAATGGTAAACATAGTTTTCCTTTTCTTTCTCTTTTTTACTACTTTTTTTTGTTTTGCCATTTTACTATATCCTATTATAAGTACACTATTGAAAATTCTTATACAAAAATTTCTTTATATCGTTTAGTATGTGTATGATTTCTCATTATTTCTGCTGACAAACTATGATAAGGTTTAAAATCCATATTCAACTTATCAATTAATTCATCTATAGATGAATAACGTATAACTACTTTATCTAAATCTGCAAGACCGTTGCCGATTAAATCACAATTAGTTAAAATTGCAGCACCAGAAGCAGCATATTCGTATATCTTGGCTGGAACATAGTTCCCATAACCGCTTTCAGATGGACATAATAAAGCAGAAGATCTGTTTAAAAATTCATAATATAATTTTTGATTTAAACGTTTTCCAGCTTCAGGTCCAAATGTGACTACGCCTTCTAATATCTTTTTAAGATATTCTCTATGAGTATAAGTTTTACCTCTGGATTCATAAGCCCCAACAAAATTAATTCCTTTTCTTTTGATACTCTTATCTATATTAATATTCTTTTCCGCAATAGACCATCTAAATTGAGGCGTTTCTATCCAAGTATCCATATTAGATATCCTCAATTTGAATTTCTTTGGATGGCAAGTCGTACGATTAGGCCAGCGAGCCGCAGCACCCCAATGAGGCATACGACAATATACATAATCAAATTGTTCATAAAAACTACTAGTTCTAAGAGCCTTTAAAGTGTCAACCTCAACAAAAATTTTAGGAACATTTTTTATGCTGGATAGGTCTGGCAGCCATTTTCTGTATCTATATTTATTAGTTAAATAGATATAATCCGGTTTAAACTCATTTATTTTTTTATATAGATTACCTAAAGTATATTCTCCCCAACCTTGACCCCAAAAATCTATAATAAATACATTTTTGCACTCCTCTACCCAACCACTATGTATAGCAGCATTACCACGCGATAATGCACGTTTAGGATATATGAATAATATCCTTTTCTTCTTAATAACTTTCTTCTTAATAACTTTCTTCTTAATAACTTTCTTCTTAATACGAGATATTTTTGCTATTATCATAGATATCATTCACATGTATACTTTTCATAAAAAGTCATAGGAATCAGTCCCTTCTCGACCATACCTTTTAGCATCTCCTTATTTTTAATAAAGAAATCTTTATATGTTTTATAATCTCGGTACGTTTTTATGGGTAAGTCCATAATGCCAGAGAATTGTTCTTCGGAAATATTAAGTTTATTTAATACTCTTCTCACAAAATCATCTGGCAATGATGGCACAGTACTTATAGAATTTAAAGCCTCTTCCCTGTCCATCTGACCAGATCTAATCAGAGCAGAGAATTCAACATATCTTTTATCTATATTAAACTTCACAGGCAACATATAAGCCTTAACGAATTTAGTGTATCCGTTTTCGAAATGGTGCCCGCCATACCACTCCCAATCGAATTCCGATTTAAGAAAGTCTATTACTTTCCCTTTGTTATAGTCCATATAATATAACATCCTAAATCTCTTTTTATTCGCGTGTTCCAACCAATAATCTAAACTTAAATGAGGAAGTGTTTTAATAGGGATCTTTCCAAATTTGGAATGAACAGATTCGATATATTTTCCATCCATATACGTCCAACCGAGAGGTGTAGTACCTTCTGTCCTAAAAGAATGACCACAAATAGAATGATCAAGGTCATATTTTTCCATTACCATATAATACAATTTGGCTATAGCTATATCACTGGGAATATCCATATCAGGAACAGATGCATATAAGAACGATCTAGATATATCATTAAATTCTTCTTCGTCAATAGTGTGAGTATAAAGGTCTACATCTAATTTAGATATCATTTTCTTTATATTATTAGTAGATATATCGCTGCCCCAATTATTATCAAGGGTAAATGCGATTACCCTCAAATCATATTTTTTTGTCAAATATAAAAGATAAGAAGAATCACAACCTCCGCTAACCCCCATTGCACAATCATATTTTTTACCTTTCCCTGCCTCTTTAATCTCTTTTATGTTCTGTTCTAATCTTTTTTCTTGACTCCCATCCAGCGGGTATTCTTTTTCCATCCTTTCTTGTATATTGCAATATGTGCATATCCCGTTAGAGTCGAACTCTATCCCTGGAACGGTGCTATTCATTATACATCTTTTGCAAGTTATATTTTCTTGGTACATTATTAATTCCCTATTTTATTTGACCGGCAAGAACAATATATAAAAATTTCTTTCTTTTTGTACGAGATACGACATCACATAATAATATATTATAATCAACAAAACCCTTTTTAGAAAAGCCTGTAGACATATGAGCCTTACCTTTAGACAAGCAATTTTTATATGGAACAGAGATAATTAGTCTATTACATCTTTTTAAGAGGGTGTCAACAAGTTTTAATGGTTTATAAAAGTGCTCTAGTGTTTGGACTATTAGAATGTCATCATAGTTTCTTTTTATATCGTGCTGTATAATATCCCCTTGAGCTAATTTTAAATGAGAGTATTTTTTCTTACCAACTTCTATGGCCTTTTCGCTGAGATCGAATCCTATATATCTATAATTCTTATTGACTGTAGATAGATAATTAAGCCCATGACCAGTGCCACAGCCTATCTCCAACAAAGATTTTTTACCCTTTTTATGTAAATATTTAGAAAGATTATAATAAAAAAATAACCGCATTTGCCTTAAAGCCTCTGTTTCTACTGCTCCATAAAAGTTGTCCCAATAATTTTCATTGTTAATGTTCGTTTTATTTAGTGTTTCCATTATTTTTATCCAAAAATCTCTTTATATCTAATCCTATGCGTATGCTCTCTCATTGCAGGAATCGCCTTATTATAATATGGAACAAAATCTATATCTAATTTAGCATACATATTCCTTTTACTTTTAGATCTTATAAAATCTCGGTATATTATAGCGAATTCTTTCATTTCTGGAATACCCGCCTTTTTAAAATCACAATTAGTTAAAACAGCAGCTCCCG
>Ga0307992_1002021_pt1 | contig 11690 bp, 6 predicted proteins | sample EllFjometagen133_FD_203162 | JGI IMG/M metagenome (GOLD analysis project Ga0307992, IMG submission 203162) | Marine microbial communities from Ellis Fjord, Antarctic Ocean - #133 | ecosystem: Environmental > Aquatic > Marine > Unclassified | place: Southern Ocean | collected 2014-10-08
GTGTGCAAGGAGTTCCAAATGAATCTCATCGGTAACATTAGCCGTGTCTACGAAAAGGTACTTGGTCCCCTTCCAGAAGAAGGTCTTAACCGCTACCTTGAAGGATCAATTGTGATGGATCTGATTAAGTACGAAGATAACAAAGTACATATCTTCTATCCTTCTGGAGAAAAGAAACTTATCGAAATTGACTTTGACAGACGTTTTAATCGCCTTAATGCTTGTGATCAGTACGGACAATATCCTATTTCTTATGGTGACAACTACATTATTTGGAGCAAGGATAAGAAAATCACTCATGACATCTTCAAACGTATTAATGCTATGCCTCTCAAGTACCCCCGTGAGGAAAAATGGTTAGAATCACTATAAAACTTTATTTTATTATTAGAAGTTTATAGTATTAAGGACCAATAGCACTCAATAAACAAATATATTATCAGTTCGTTAATTCGTTGTAAAAAGAAAAATAGAAATATGGCAAAGCGCGGAGCTCGTAAAGGAAGCAAGGGCGCCAGGATCAACAAGGTCGTTTATATTGGAGTTCGACCCAAAGGTCTTAAGAAGAGCCGTCGAACTCGTCGCAAGGGAAAGGGTATTTTTGGTAAAGTTGCCGGACTTGCTAAGAAGGCTGTAAAGAGTTCAGCTGGTAAGGCTATTGTTGGTGAAGCTAAGAAGGCCGCTACCAAACAAGTAAACAAACTATTGACTAAACACCTGAAGTAAATTACATCATCAAGAAACACCTGCCCGATCATATCAAATTGAATATTAGTTTATTTAAGCTATCTACGTATACAAATAAATTAATATTTTAATCACTCATTCACTACAGAATCATCAGCACTGCGAAGAGTAGCACGGCGCTTATTTACATCATAAAGAGCAACCCTCTTTCTTTCTATTAGATCATCATCATCCTCCTCCTCCTCCTCTTCTTCATCCTCATTATCTTCGGGAATAGGAACATGTTGCGGCTTAATACCATCTTTGGTATTATGAATCTCTTTTAACAGTTTTAAAAGAAGTTCAGTTTCATCTCCATCTTTTTTGTAAAATTCAGCTAACGACTCTTGAAATGACAACGAATCAAAAACAACTTGTGATTCATCATGAATAATCTTAATCCCAGACTCAAGCTCAGCAATCCTAGCAATAAGACTTTGTTGCTTATTCTGAAGACTAATACGTTCAATTATTAAAATAGCAATAAGACCAATAACAAGTATCATTTCTTCAATCATCTTTACTAATTTGATTACAACACAAAAAATAATGTTTAATATAATAAGCTAAACACACAGAGAAAATAAGAGCATACAACTCTATCATTTCATTATAAAATATCTAATTACCTTCCCAATAAATATCATCATCGGGATCAAGAATCATAGGACCACATGTAATACCATCACTATGAAGAACCTTTTTCTTGTAAATGTTGTTAAACAGCTTCTTCTTCATGAAAGTGAACTCCATCTGATGATTAGTCACTCCAAAGCGATTGTTTATTCCCTCAAATTGCTCTCCTTTCAAAGCTCTCTCGTGATTATCAGCATTAAGCATATGACTATTAGCCTTCTTGCTAATACCTTTAGATCCGCCCTTTGTGGTTCTTTGATACTCCTTCTCGTACTTATGGTCAACATTAAGCAAGCTAGCTTTGAAAACTTCAGGAGATGGATTATCATTATCATCAAACATCTTAACGGATCCAATCTTGTACCCGACAATAATATTGTCCTTATCAAGCTTTGTAACAGGCTTACCCTTATCATCCAAAACAGCAACACCGTTCTTCATAACAGCCTTCTTATTACCAGTTCTAAAATTACTCATGTGGTAGCTCTTTGCTGATAGAAAAGTCCCCTTTGTACCTTCAAACTCAAGTTTAAAAAGACCTGGCTCCCTCGACATGTAATTAAGAAATGATATCCCAAGCTTCTTCATAACATTTTTCCTAGTAAGCTCCTCATCAGTCATTAAGTAAACAGCTTCCCTGTAAATAGAGAACTTTCCATCATGTCCAAAATACTCAAATAGAGATCGGGTCATAAGATCATCTGGAAACTCATAGTTAAATTCATAATCCATAGGGCATTTCAGATACTTCTTAATGTAATTGTCAACATCAACAATAGCATCACATACACGCGGAACAAGAAAATCTCGTTTAAGGCGGTTAAAGTTGTCTCTTTGTTCAGGTAAGACAGAATCTTCAATGGTTTTACCAGTAAAGGCTACAATTTCACAATCAGTATCCATATAGAGAAGTCGATAATTTCCAAGTCCAAGGCACGGTTGAAGAAACTTGTAGACAAACGCAAGCATAAGCCTCTTACTCTCCATGAAAACAGTGAAAGCTAACTGGGCAGGCATATCCATTTTAACGCTACTGGGACTTCTTTTAATAATATAGATATCATGTTTCCCATTATCAGTCTTAATAACTTCTCCACTTAGGAAAGTCCTTTGAGATATAAGTCTCTTAATGTCCTTCTTTTCAACTTCATACACCTTATCTTCGTGCTTGGTTTTATCCAGCATTGTTCTACCAAAACATCCATTCGCTTTAAGCTTTGCAACTTCAGCAATAGGACCGTTCTTCTTAGCAAGATCACCAAAACGTCTTTGATTAGAAGTAGTTCTAATAAATTGTCTAACACACTTTGCAGGCGTAGCATGAATAATACGATGAGCAGCTCGAAGTTTCAAACCATATCCAAGCAAGTCCTTAATCATCCCAGTATTAAGAACTAATTTGCGAGCTCGATAAACACAGCATAGGGTTTTAATGTTACCTTCAAGCTTTACCTTTTTCTCGCCAATTTGATCATAAGTATAATCACCAATAATATCCCTTCTCTCAGGAATCTTCGTAGTAACAAACAACGGCTGAAGATAAGGAAATTGCTCCCACAAATGCTTTGGTAGGTAAATATCAACCTCAACCATCCCATATATCTCATCGCATGAAATCTTCCTAGCAAGCTCTTGCAACTCTGGTCCATCATTAAGATAACATGTTGAAAGATACTCAAGCCGAAGTAAACCACAAGGTAGATCTTTTTGAAGGGCATAGGGGTAAAGAGCATTTGCGTCAAGGCCTCTAAAAGCAAAGAATGGAACGCCATTTGGAGAATGTGTAAGAGTTTGATTAGTAACAGTACCATCTTCCCAACCATCAATGTTAATCTGTCTATGCATAACAAAGGTGGGTCCGCCTGGCGTTTTAAGCATATCAAATATCTCAGCATTAGGAACCATCATTATTATCTTCTCAGGTGTCCAAGTATACATTCTACGAGCTATTTTAATATCATTCATCCTCCTCAAATACTTTGTGTAAATGGAATAAGCACACTCAAAGCACGTTATAGCAATATTACCAGCTTTAAAACCAGTAACCTTGTCAATTGGTATACACAAGGCTTTTAATAGAAGTCGCTGATTAACATTCCTATCATCTGTATCAATAGAAGCAAGTGAGAACTTCCCGAGGCATACAGCACAGCGATTATCTTGGTTCATGTAACGGGCAATTATTTGGAACACAGTAATAGGGCCATCTTCCTCTACACTTTTCCTCAAAATTTCAATATCAGTACTATAGCTCAAAGCAAGAAGCATCTTCATTTCATCATCCCACACTTCTTTAATCTTCATATTAGTCTCACGAACACCAATAGGACCCTTTTTAGACTTCCTCCTCTTTGTAGTAGCTGGTTCAACCTCTGGAGGAGTTTCAGTAAACTTATTATTAACCTCATTGATATTTAATGCTATCTTTGTAAATCTTGGATTAACTATGTTAATAATAGTTTCCGTAGCCTGTTCAATATTACTCCCTTTACTGAAAAAATTCATCTCAGCATTAGGAAGCTCATTAATCGCTAGTTTTTCATAATCAATATCACCCCAATTTTGATTATCAATCTTGTCCTTGTAATAGTTAAGCTCAGGAATAGAATCAAGATCAGCAAATTCTTGAATTCCATAAGCCATGCTCCTCTCTCCATACCCAGGCATAGTCAACACATCATGAAAGATATCAATACCATCTTTAGCGAACAAATGTCTCATAACCTCAAGTGCTTTCACAAGAGGAACAACATCACGACGACCGTACCAAACAAAGTAATCAAACATTGTTGTCATACCGCCACCACCATCAGCTTCATTCTTCCACACCCTTTGAACCTCTTTGTAATTAACATCCATTACATCATCACATCTTTTCTTCTCATCAGCTATATCAGCTATGTTGCTCATCTCCTTCTCTTGAGGACGCAATGGATTGCTATTTGTAAGCTCGCTCCAGAAATCTTCCTTTGAATAAGGAAACTCACAACCAGGTTCGCCGTGAACTTTTCTAAGAAAAGCAAGACTCGTTGTCTTTTCATACGGATAATAACCTTTACGGATTCCATCAGGATTAAACGTTTCAAGAATAAGGTCCAATCTTTTAGGAAAAATATAAAGAATATCACGAATGGTAAAGTGCATAGTAGGAAATCTCATCTCAATGTAATTGCTACCTTTCTGAACAGGTTTAAAAACCCTTTCAAATTTAGTATTAGCCTTATCCCTATTAAGAACAATAACATCAGGATTCTCTTCCTCATCATCCAACTCTTTTTCAAGCATCATTTCCTTAGCCAACTCTTCTTCCTGTTGATGTTTCCTCTTAAGCACTTGATGATATTTCATCCTATACTTATTCCTAATATCAATATCCTTGACAAACTCAACATCTTTGAATAACTCAGCCTTTGCTGCCGCATATCTAAGAAGTTCATCCTCAATAAGCTTCATATCATAACGACCTCCGTTAACAGTTATCACTGGTAATATCGACATCTTTTTCCTCAACAATTTCTTATCTTCCTCAGAAACATTAGGATCACTCAAAATCCTTTGCAAGCAAGGATCAGCTTCATTAAGCTCCAAGTTACGAGCAGCAAGTTTGGTGAGCTGGCTCATAACCTCATCAATAAAAGGTTGATTCGAATCCTCGTCTTTCTCCTTTTCATTGATAATATCAACATATCCATACCCATCAAGGTTATGAGCGATACTCGAAATGCACGGATCATGTCTAGCTTTAACCTGAGTCTTCTTAACCTTCCCAACATCATCTTTCTGATCTCCAAAATCATCCATCATAAGAGCAACAACTTCAAAATCAAGAGTAGCGAAACCTTTAAGAAGAAAGTCAAAATTTGTGCGGTGGTTTGTATTAAGAGCCAACTTTCCTTCCAGATTCGGTAAACCCATAAGCTCTCGGATAAGGCTAGTAGGTTTAGAATAAACTTGTGGGCTATTAAAAAATCTTCTGCCAATATCATGTTTGCAATTTCTGCTACCCATGTGAGTCATCAACTTACGAACACAATCAGAAGGATTAGTCATACGATCACTGGGAATTTGGGAACACTTTGGACACCACACTGAATCACAAAGATTCCTAGGATCGGTAATCAAACAAATATGCTCATTGTGATACAGCAAATGAATCGAGCTAGCAATATCAAACTTCTGATCGGTACAATCACTCGCGTATTCTCTCAAGCATAATCGCTTAGCTGGTGTATCGCTATACTTGCGCTTATCTTTAGATACATTAGTAGAGTTCAACCCAAAATCAAATAAATGATCAACCTCATCGTTACTGAGTGTTTCAAACCCATCAGAAATAAGCGGTGTAGCAAAGTCCCTTGTATGAAACAACAAATCGAGTCTCCCTGAAAAGCTCCCTTCAACCAAATCGTCCTCAAGAAACTCATAAACGAATATCTGACAACCAACCATAACAGCTAAATCAGCAATTTCATCGTGTAAATCAAAACCTTCGTAAACACGAACTTCTTCCTTGGCTGCTTCCATATTAGTACAATCATAGAAACGTCTGAATAATTCGTAGCTCGTAGTCTTTTTGGGTTTGTAAGGCATAACCTTTGGATGGGGCTGTGGACCCTCACCGTTAATAAAGATATCATTATCCTCAATAAACTTGGCTCTATCAAAATGAAGACCAACTGCATCAAAAACGCATATTTGACACTCAGTACGACCCATCTCTATAATACCATACAATCTCTTAATAGGTGTAAGAGGAAAATACGTCTTAAAAGAGTTGACATCTGCACCAGCTCTAAAACCTCTTCCTGGACGAATCCTGCCGTTTGAAGAAGGTGGAACAAAACGTTCAGCTGGTCGACGAGTTCTAGCACTTCGAGGGATAAATTGCTGTTCAATAAGACGTTCACTTCTGCGAAGACGACGAAGAGGAGCTATACGACGACCAACATCTCTACGTTCCCTATCAATAGGACGAACAATATCAACAATATCAGGCATATCCTGAAAAGCATCTTCAATCGGAAGCCCCTCCTCTGCAAGCTCAGCAAAATTGATATTAAGCTCATTAAGCTGCTCCGGTGTCAAACCTGTTGGTGTTGTTCTCTCACCAGTAACAGGAGCAAAATTCCATGTAACGTTATCCATAATTCTAGGCACTGCAGGGCGAGCAGAAGAAGGTTCAGAAACACCTCCTAACGCTGTAGCAAGTTGAATAACCATTTGGTGAATACCTAGAAATGTCCAACCGCTTGTAGTAGACATTGGTTGAATAGTTTCAACAAAATTATCAACACATCTCATAACCTTTCCAGTAATCCTCTCAGTATTAGTCATAGAATTAATCATAAAAGGAATATAGTAAGCAGCATCACCACGATCAGAAGGTCTTTCCTCGCCTACAATATTGTACTTGCTCTTAGCTCCAATGCTGTTAGACCCCTGAACTGAAATTGGTCCTCCTTCATCATCACCTCCACCGTCATGATATTGAACGAATAAAAAAGAAACATAAAGTTTCGAAGGATCGCTGGAAGTACCACCTTTACGATAAGCTCTAGCTAATGCATTCTTAATATCATCTCGCTTATGAATCACTGTAGAAGATGTATGAAAAAAAGAAGTACGCTCAGGAGTACGAGGAATACTGCCTAGCGTTTCACGGTATCGTCTAACAGCTGAAATAATAGTATCATACTGCGTTTGGCCACCTCCAGCCGCAGTATTCCTGGATTCATCTTTAAAGGCTTGGTTAAGCCAATAAAAAACACCCATTCTTAACCTTCCAACTTTAAACAAATAACTATTAAAAATAATAATAATAATAATCCTGCTAATTGCAATTTTGATCTGGAACTTTGTAATTCCAAAAATACACGTCATGATCGAATGTTCGATCGAAGGATTTTCTATAAAATCCTGATCCTTACCACTCTAAAAATCCTGATCGTAACCGAATGTTCGTTCGAAGAAATATTTTTTTTCACAAAATTAATTTAGGCGCGCATTTAATTTAAATTTAAGCGCGAATATAATTATAACGTCATAAGCTTTATTACGAAAAGTGAAAGGTCAGAATATGGCAGAACCAATGTTAGTTACCGTTATAGCTGAAGATTTACAACTAGGAGGTATTTGCCATTACCTCAAAGGGAGAGAAATTAGTATTAAAGAATTTATTTGTCACTTTTCACTTCCGTTATTTGGTTATCAGAAGGAGGCAGAAAGAGGTTACATTTATCAAATAGACATTGACTATCTTGCGAACCACGGAATAATTATTTGCAATGGCTGCGTTGCATTGGCTTCTGACTATCTTCGAAAAACTTCTCGTACAATCCACAGCTTGAAATTGTCAATCGAAGACTTGAACACTGGTGTTAAAGACCTACAAGCTCTTGAATATGAAGAAAGTGAAGAAGAAGAAGGGGAAGAAGAAGATGAAAATCAAACAAACGATAAAGAATTTCAAAAAATAATTGAAAAAGAAGTTGAAACAGAAAAGAAAGAGCAACCGAAAAAGAAACATGTTAAAACAACAGCCTTTAAGAAAGTTGAACATTTACTCGGACGCGAGGAACCCAAAATTGGAAAGAAACGAGGACCAATGTCTGAAGAAAAGAAACGCATTGCTAATAAGAAGCGCAAGGCTAACAAACGTGCAAAACTTCTTAAAATAACTTCTGATGATACAGTTGAACCGAAAACACCTTTATTGTTACTAACAGAAGAAGAAGAAGAAGCTTTCAAAGACCCTCTTCCTCCCAAAGATTATCAATATGAGCAAAACCGTGCTGAAATTCAACTAGTAGCTAATACCTATATTAGCGAGAACTTGTAAATTTTATATTTTGTACATATAATCTATTCTTCAGCATCAATAACAAACTCGTGATCACTACTATCACTATTGTCAACAAGATCAGTCTTATCTACAATATCTTCAAAAGAATAAACAGAAGCATCTTCGCTAGTAAAACAACAAGGATTCTTCTCCCATAACGTCTGAGCAAGATGAAAATAACTTAATTTTTCATTCTCATTCATAGCTAACGTAGCCTTGGAAATAAAATAATAAAACTGAGAGCGAATATAGTTAATAAAAATAGAACTCTCCATTTTTTTTCACCTTTGAGTATACAATAAAAATTATTTTATTATGTTACCTTTAAAGTATGATAATATGAATATAGCAACATCCCCTGATCAGGGTAATGAAGCTCATTACAAACAAACTGGAACATTTCCTGATACAGGTTCTACCGTACAACCAATTATCAACCAAATCTTTGTTAACTGTGGTCCTAATGAAGGAGCTTCTCAAGGCGAAATTTCAAAAACAGGAAGTGATTCACTTAAGAAATTACCTGGAGTATCAACTTATGACCCTATGGTGATAGACTCACCTCGAAAATCAATAATTAAAGTACCAAGCTTCCCAACAATTGCCAGGAAATTAGCATCTGCTTCTTCAACTGAAACGCGGCCTTCTATCACGTCTAAAAAAGATAAGAAGGATTTAAAACAACCTACTAAACCTAAAGACAGTTTTGCTGTTCCTCAAACATTCAAAAGTCTTAGTTCATTCGAACCAGTTCAATCATTCAGACCTCAAGAACTTTCAACACCTGCAAAGCGCACATATATTTTTGATTCTCCTCAAGATATATCAAGTGCTCCTACTGAGCTGACACCTAGCCTACAAGAAGACATCTCTATAACACCAGATATAGAAATGAATGAAGACAATCTATCAGATAAAGATCCAGGTCTAGATGATCTTCAACGAAGATATGATAAGCTAGTTGCTCAAGTAAGCCTTCCAATGGAAAATGAAAATAGCGAATTTTACGAAATACCCGGCGATTCAAGTGGTATTTTTAAAGATGGAACAGTGGAAGATAAAACTGTAGAACATGCTATCGTTTCAACTAGGTTATTTGATCAAGAAGTTCTTATTGAAAAACTACTTAAAGCTAGTGAAGAAACAAATGCAAAATTAAACGAACTGGCTAATAAGACAGAAAGCGATGTTTCTATAGAAGAAAAAGAAGCTATCAAAGTAGAAATGAATAAGCTAATGGAAACAAACAAGGAAGCTACATATAGGTTATCAATGCTGGAAACCTATGCTCGTGAACTTGAAAACGGAAAAGAATTTCTTGAAAACGATATTAAGAATCTTACTGGTAATAGAGCTACAGCAGAACACACCATTGCAGAACTTAATAAGCTATTAGCTAATTCCGCTCAAAATCTGTCTAATGAACAATACAATGCAACAACTACAGATCAAGCAAACGAAAATTTAAGAAGAGAAAAAGCTAATGATAAAGCAAACTTAAAAAGAATGAAGAATGAACGCGATAAATTACTTAAAGAAAGCAGTGAAAATGAAAAAGAAGCGTTAGCTGCATATAAAAAAGCTATACACGACGAAAGCATTCTTAAACAACAACTTGATGAAGCTCAAAACACAAACACGTCTAAAACAAACGAAATTGAAAAATTAAGAATGTCAAATCAACTTAGTAATACCGATGCTCAAACTGCTCTCGACTCAATGAATATTCAAAATGAAAATTTGAAAAAGCAATTTAAAATAGAAACCGCGGAAATAGAAAAAAGATACAATGAGGTAACAGCTCAAAAAAGTTCATTAGAAGAAAAACTAGCATTATCCAATCAAGAAAACACAATTAAAATTGAAAACTTGGAACAAACAATAATCAATAGTCAACGGGGTTCCGGCAACTTAATTGCAAAAATTACTGAGGCAAATCAAAAATATACTACCTTGAACAATATAACAGCAGAAAGACTTCGTTCCCAACAAGCTGAAGTAACAAACGCTCTTCAAGACACATCAAATAGTAAAAAAGAAACAGCAAGATTAAGAAGAGAAAAAAAAGATCTTGAAAAAAGACAAGATGAGTTGAAAAAAACCGGTAGAGCTATAACAGAAGAAAGAAACAAATCAGTCAATGAATTAAAAAATCAAATATCATCACTAGAGGAAGAGAATAAATCAGCAAGCCAATCAAAAGAAGATAAGGAAAGAAATGAAGAATTAATGAAAGAGAAAAAAGAAAAAGCAACCGCAATTGGAAGAATAGAAGCTCCAAGCTCAAGCACTACACCAGACGAACCAACAAGTGAACCAACAAGTGAACCAACAAGAGAAAAAAGAAAAAAAGAAGAAGAAGAAGAAGAAACAACCGGAGAAAAAAGAGGGAAAAGAGAAAGTACTCCATTAAAAAAGGAAAAACGAAAAAGAGGTATAAACGGAAATGAAGAAACTCCAAAAAAGCAAAAACAAACTCCTAACATCCTTGACCCTAACCTCCCTGACAGCAGAGATACTGAAAAGGATACAGCATATCGTAAGATTGAACACGTTATAAATCCAGAAAGTGCTCGTTTTGGAGAACCATACAAAGAAAAAGAAGTTAAAGCTTTTGAAGCACTAGGAATAACTCCAGAACAAAGAAAGGGTTTAAATGAAAATGAACTAAGTAACCTAATCAGAAAAGCCACCCTTACAAAATATCGCATCCACCACCCTGATTCATCTAGAATAAGTCCACACCTAAAATGGCTTGCTAAACGAAACTTCCAACACATACAAAGAGCAAAACTTATATTAGATGAAGGAGATCTTAGCTTACCTACAAAAAGAAAAGAAAAAGAAGAAAAACAACGACGAGATGATGAGGAATTAAGAGAACATACCTATGATTCCCCATTCAAAGTTCCAGTTGATTCGCCATTTTATGTTCCTCCTTCTTCTGAACCCGAGAAACGTTTTAACACCGCTAAATGGAGAACACATCCAAGTCCCAGTGTTGAAACAGTTTTTGAAGCAAGAAATGATCCCAACCTTGCAACTCCAACTCCTAAAATCCCACTTCAACAAGAACTTCCATCCTTCTCTCAAGAAACAACAAAATCACCAGAAGCTATAATAGAACCTCAGCAAGAACTTCCATCGTTATCTCAAGAAACTATAATGGAAGATGTAGATACTGAACCAAGCGGTGGATCAATTAATAGTAAAAACTACATTGATATTCCTAAAATCAGAATTAAACCAAAAGAACACGATAAATTGATGAAAGGAATTCTCAAATTTATTAAATCTAGTCGAGAAAAAACTACTAGAACAAAATCAACTCGAACAAAGTCTACTTAAATATACGTGTATAAATAATTTTAGCATTAGGCCTTTCAATAGTATGTACAGTTGATATAGGCAATAAATCAGCTCTTATATAATCATTGAGTTTACCATTACGTTTACACCTTCTAGTAAAATAACCTAATGGCTTAAT
>Ga0307992_1002023_pt1 | contig 11681 bp, 7 predicted proteins | sample EllFjometagen133_FD_203162 | JGI IMG/M metagenome (GOLD analysis project Ga0307992, IMG submission 203162) | Marine microbial communities from Ellis Fjord, Antarctic Ocean - #133 | ecosystem: Environmental > Aquatic > Marine > Unclassified | place: Southern Ocean | collected 2014-10-08
AGTATATTGCTGATGTTCAGCGCAAAATAAACAGAAGGCCTAGAGAAAATTTAGATTTCGATGACCCAAAGTCAATATTTTATAATTTAGTAGCGTGATTTTCGCATTTGCGACTTGAACCTACGATGTCCTATTATCCAGAGAATTATTTGGATTTCTTCGTTAAAACTTGTAATTTTAAGTTTGATTTGTTCGGGTTTATTTCAACAAATAAGCTGCAATGTCTGACAAACCTAACAATCCATTCAAGTTCTGGCAGGAGTTAAAACGAAGGAAAGTTATCCGCTTTATTCCGGTATATGCTGCAGCTTCATTTGTTATTCTTGAATTAGTTGACATAATTGCTGAACCGTTTGGATTACCGGATTGGACACTTAAACTTGTTGTTGTCCTTTTATCCATAGGTTTTATAATTTCAATAATTCTCTCATGGATTTACGATGTAACTCCGGAAGGTGTTAAAAAGACCAAACCAATTAGTAAGGTATCGGAACAGCAAAAAGAAACAGGTTCTAAAATGATAGGCTGGAAAATTACATCCTACGTTAGTATTGTAATAATTATTGGTTTGTTGATGGTTAATATCTTTGGCATCAGGAGACAAGCTGAAGTCGATACAGAACTGGAAAAATCCATTGCGGTATTACCGTTTAATAATTTCAGTGAAGATTCAGATCAGGAATTTATGTGTTTGGGATTAACAGATGAAATCATCACCAATTTGTTTAAAATAAAATCCTTTGATAAGGTGATTTCCTTAAGTTCCGTATTAACATACATAGGAACCGATAAAATGATACCCCAGATTGCCGATGAATTAGGGGTAAATTATATACTCGAGGGAAAATATACAAAGATCGGGGATCAGGTAAGGGTATCGGCCCAGCTAATAGAACCAAAACACGACAAACATATATGGCAGAATGATTATGACCGGCCATATAAAGAAATTATTGTAATACAATCAGATATTGCATTACAAATTGCAGCTCATATTAAGACATTTTTAACTGAATCAGAAACCCAAAATATCCAAAAAATTCCTACCAGTAATCTGGAGGCTTATGAACTGTTACAACAAGCCTCATTTCTCGTGACATTAGATTTAAATGCACTTGACCAGGGACTTGATTTATGTTTACAAGCTATCGAATTGGACCCGGATTATGCAGATGCATATGCCTTGGCAGGTATAGCTACTCTTTTAAAAGGCTGCTATGGGGGTGGGAGTAAAATGCAATCTGTTGTATGGGATGCTACACACTATTTCGAAAAAGCCCTGGAATCAGATCAAAATAACGGTGGAGCTCATTTCGGTTTGGCATGGTTTAATGATTGGATCAAATGGGATTATATCAAAGCTGAGAAAGAATATTTAAAAGCCATTGATTTGGAACCTAATAATAACATATTCAACGACTATTATATTGAATTCTTATTAAAGAGACATCAATTGGAAGATGCATCGTTTTATATAAAAAGGTCCCAGGAAAAAGATACAATGGTAAATCTTGATCACCTGATAGGTATGCATGTTTTATCAGGCAATAAAAAAGAGGCTTATAATTCTATAAGCTTGGAGTCAAGTGTAGAGCAGGCACATCGATGGGTAGGAGAAAACTATATTTGGCTGGAAGAATATGATTCTGCAAAAATCTATTTGGAATCTGCGATACAATCTGAAGATCCACTTATGTTAATACCAAGATTTCAGTCTTGTCTGGCATTAGCTTATTATAAAACAAAAAATGATCAACAGGCTCAAATCATTATTAATCAACTGATTGCTAAAAGCGATGAAACATCAGCCGGAAGCCCTGCTTTTTTTACCGGTTGGTATTACAGCGGGATCGGAGAGGTGGATTCTGCCTTTTACTGGCTTGAAAAAGCCTTTAAAAGCCGCAGTCCAGAGATGCCATGGTTAAAAGTAGATCCAGTATTCAATAACCTTAAAGAAGATGACCGGTATTGGGATCTGTATGAACGAACCGGGCATAAAGCATATGATGAGTATATGGCGGGCTTGAAGAAATAATAAAATGCAAGGGGCGATTCGGCCATGCAGGGGCGTTCGACCGATCGCCCCACCATTGATCATCAGGATTTAAAATGTGACATAAATCATTATTTTCATTTACTATTACCCGTTAACCTGTCTGCTTTAACCATTAAAAAAGCAGCATAAAGCGGAATATTGATAAAGTCGTTGTCTTGGATAAAATTTCGCGATGAAATTCGAAAAATATAATTAGGCTTATACTTTTGGGCATAACTTCTTATACTTTTCAGGTTTCTGCTTAAGCCGCTTTTTACTTCTATGGGATATATTTGATTGCCTGATTGTAATACAAAATCTACCTCTGCATCGCTTTTCGATGTCCAATAAAACAAATCGTTTATTTCTGATGCGACGAGTTCCGTAGCAACAAAATTTTCGATAAAGGCACCATTGTACTCTGAAAAAAGTCCGCTGGGTTTAAGAATAATATCCGATGAAAGATTTAACATAGCCCCCAATAATCCCGTGTCAAGTAAATAAACTTTAAACTTAGAATAATCGGTATAACCGGAGAGCGGAAGTTTTGGAGCGTTAATTTGATAAACCATATGGATCAATCCTGCTTTTTTAACCCATTCAAAAGTCTGTTTAAATGTAGCTGCCCTGGCTCTTTTACGAACGTCACTATACTTAAATTTCTTGTTTTCTTTAGCTAACTGATAGGGGATAGATTGCCAAAGTTCGGAGGTTTTTATCGCTTGTGATTTTTCGGCATATTTTGAAAAATCTCTTTGAAAGGCCTCAAGTATTTCGATTTGTATTTTCCTTGCTGAAGCAATATCTTTGTTATCCAGGTAATCTTGCAAAACCTCTGGCATACCACCAAGATAAAGATACATTTTAAGCTGGTTCAATAATTTTTCGTGAAGTATTTCGGGAAATGCTTCAACATATTGGGTATTTATCAATTTTTCAGCCAAAAGCTCTTCGCCAAACGCCGTCAAATATTCAGTAAAGTTCATGGGGTACATAGTCATAAAATTAACCTTGCCCACTGGGAAACTGGTTTGTTTGCCCACACTTACGCCGAGTAATGATCCTGCTGAAATGATATGATAATCCGGGGCTTGCTCGTAAAAATATTTTAAGGAAGTAAGCACATCCTGTACAACTTGTATTTCATCGAAAAAAATTAGTGTATCGGCTGAGGTTATTTTCTGTCCGATGTATAAACTAATGTTTTTAATTATATTTTGAGGGTTCAGACTGCCTGTGAATAAAGTTTTTAAATCGGGGTCTTGTTCAAAATTCAAATAAATAAAATTGGAATATTCGTTGTGTCCGAATTCGTCAACCAGGTAAGTTTTACCAACCTGACGGGCTCCCTGCAATAATAATGGTTTACGATTACGGCTATTTTTCCATAATAGTAATCTTTTGTACAAAGTTCGTTTCATGATTTATCTCCAAAAATGTGTTGCAAATATACAAATATATCTCCAAAAACGTGTAATTAAATTTTATATATCTCCAAATAAGTGTCACTAATATACAAATATATATCCAAAAAAGTGTCGTATATATTTGTAATCATCAGATATTAAATAAGAATGGTTAAAATCATCAGAAATTCGAAATGAAATTGAATTTGATTCCTGTCAGATTATGCCAAATCATTTTCATAGCATTGTTATTATTCGAAATGGTACAATGTACCGTAGGGACGAAAGGCTGATCGCCTCAACATGGATCGTCTCAAGGCCGGAGCCCGACGATCAATATAATATTTTTTTTCTCCATTGTTTTTCATAATTTGTGAATCAATTTGATAGCATATAAACAATTGGTGGAAATATCAAATTCCATTAAATTCTTGCGAAATAGTATTATATAGGATTGAATTTGTATCATGAACGAGTCCATTCTTAACGCACTACTTCAGTTATTTGCGATCATCGCTAATGTGGGTAAGGATGGAGTCTCGTTCAGAGCAAGAGATATTGTAAAATCCTATCTGTCCCAGCATCTCAATGCCAAATTGATTAAGAAGTACCTCAAGCTTTTTAACCAGTACATTCAGGATTTTCATCCTGAAATATTTAATAAAGAAACAAAAGGCGCTGAAAAAACTATTTCCGGTTCCAAAGATGTTCTGCAGATCGGTGAAGAGATCAACCGTAATTTACTTCATCGTGAAAAGTTTATTGTATTCCTTCGGCTTGTTGAATTTATCAATGAAGACGAAGTAATGACACAGAAAGAACTGGACTTTATAGAAACAGTTGCCGACGCTTTTAACATCCGCGAGTCATCATATAACAATACCAAAGCGTTTGTGCTGAACCCGCTCTCGCCGGATATTGAAAAAGATAAAATTCTGGTTATTGATGGTAACCCGGAACCGGCTAATCCGGATGTAAAACACATCTATAAAAACAACCTGGATGGCGGGATTGTGGTGCTTCGACATGCAACAACAGATACATACGTTTTCCGTTACTCAGGGAAAAGCAACTTGTACCTTAACGGACATAATATCTTCCCCGGGCGGATTGGATTGATTGAACAGGGGGCAATGATAACAGGACGTAAAATTGCGCCCATATATTACAGCGATATCTCCCGGAAATTTCATCACTCTGAAACAGCACCCAAAGTTAATTTCGCTGCTGAAAATATTGAATTCAGGTTTAAAGGCAGTACCAAAGGGATTCAGAAATTCAATTTTGCAAAAGAGTCGGGTAACCTTATAGGGATCATGGGAGGAAGTGGAGTTGGGAAGTCTACACTTCTGAATATTTTATGTGGAAAACTAAAACCCCGGAGCGGACGAATCCTTATCAATGGTATTGATATCCATGAAAATAAAGAAAAACTAGAAGGAATTATCGGTTTTGTTCCGCAGGATGACTTGTTGATTGAGGACCTTACGGTTTTTCAGAACCTGTATTACAATGCCAGACTTTGTTTCAGCAACTTTTCAGAGAAAAAGATTATAGAAAAGGTAATTAAGATACTGATTGATCTTGAACTGGATGATATCAAACATTTAAAAGTAGGTAATCCACTAAAAAAAATAATTAGCGGCGGTCAGCGAAAACGCCTGAATATTGCATTAGAACTGATCCGTGAACCATTAATCCTTTTTGCTGACGAGCCCACATCCGGACTTTCATCCATGGATTCGGAAAAGGTGATGTTGCTTCTTAAAGAACAGACAAAAAAGGGAAAGCTTGTAATTGTAAATATACACCAACCATCTTCTGATATCTTTAAGCTGTTTGACAGGATATTGATTCTCGATAAGGGAGGATATGCCATTTTTAAAGGGAACCCTATTGATGCATTGATTTATTTTAAATCACTAAGCGATTATGTAGATGCAGAGGAAGGTCAGTGTCTCTATTGCGGAAATGTAACTTCTGAAGAAATTCTTCAGATTGTGGAGGCAAAGGAAGTGGATGAATATGGAAAATTGACCAGGGAAAGAAAGGTGTTGCCGGAAGAATGGTATAATAATTACATTGAAAAAATTGAAACAAAAACACCTGTATTATCCCAAAAGGAAAAACTACCTGAAATTTTCTTTAATATACCCAATCCCTTTGTTCAGTTTAAGATATTTAGTATCCGGAACATATTGTCCAAATTGTCTAATCGCCAGTATATTCTGGTTAATTTTCTTGAAGCTCCCTTGCTGGCTGCAATTATCGGTTTTTTTACCAAATATGTCAGCGATTTTTCTTCAACCGGATCCTATATCTTCCAGAAAAATGAAAATTTACCCTCCTATTTATTCCTGGCAGTTATTGTAGCCCTGTTTATGGGCTTAATGACAAGTGCCGGAGAGATAATCCACGACCGGAAAATTCTTGAGAGGGAATCCTTTCTTAATCTGAGCCGGTTAAGTTATCTAAACTCGAAAATTATAGTCATTTTTGTTATATCGGCAATACAAACCTTTACTTTCGTGATTATTGGAAATGTTATTCTGGAGATTAAAGGAATGACCTTAGCATATTGGTTTATCCTGTTCACCACCTCATGTCTTGCAAATATGGTTGGGTTGAATTTATCTTCAGGCCTGAACTCAGTTGTAACCATTTATATTATAATTCCTCTTTTTCTTGTGCCTCAATTGTTATTTAGCGGTGTGGTTGTAAATTTTGATCGTTTACATAAATTTATTCGTCATCCGGTCTATGTTCCCGTTATTGGCGATTTAATGACTTCCAGATGGGCTTATGAAGCACTGGCCGTGCATCAATTCAAAAATAACAACTACCAGAAGACATTTTTTGCTTTTGAAAAAGAAAAAAGTAATGCTTCTTATCAGACAGCATTATTAATCCCCAACCTTCAAACCAGGGTTGAAGAATCAGTAAGGAATATTAAACTGGATCAAAACCAAAAACGAACTGAACAAAACCTTGAACTATTGTCCAATGAAATAAGGTCCTCACAAAACAATTATAACTGGCCGCTTTTTAACCAATTTGACAAATTATCCCTTAATTCGTTTGATACAACTGTTGCCCGTAATACATTAAGTTATCTGGCAGGCATAAAGGCATATAACATTAATATCCAAAATGAGGCAAGCAGACAAATGGACAACATATTCGAAGAATTCTTAATCCGGCCCGGAGGAAAAGAAACACTTATAAAATTACAAACGGATTATTTTAATGATAAACTTGAGGAACAGCTTACTAACAGAAATATTATTAAAAAATTCATCGAGTTGGATAACCGTTTTATCAGGAAGGATGATCCGATTTATATGGAAACTACTTCAAGCTATGGGAGGGCACATTTTTATGCCCCTTTTAAAAAACTCGGGAACTTATCAATTGATACATTCTGGTTTAATACACTGGTAATATGGCTAACCTCCTTCATTTTATTCATAACCCTGGTATTTGATGTATTACGAAAGATCATTGTCTGGTTTGAAAATGTGAAATTGAAGAGGTAAAAAATTTTGTAATTTATCCCAATTCCTTTTTCCTGGTTATCTCAAACACAAATAGTAGTCCTACATGAATCTGTTTTCTATTGTTTCTTAGCTAAGTAAATGATTAAAATTTATAAGAGAAACCAACACCAATCACTTCCTTGAACTGGGTTCTCGGACCAACCTTGTCAGTTATTCCGTCACTATTAGTGTCAACGGCTATATCAATATCATTGTCGTATAGCAAATGGGTTGATAAAGTAGCGGATATGTATTTATTTATCTTCATGGATATTAAAACCTCCCAGCTTATATCAATATTTTGAGGGGTTTCAAGATAGTTGGAAAACATGTCTAATTTGGTTTGCATGCTGATGTTTTCCATCAGGTCTTTTTTATAGAACAGGCGAATGTATCCACCAAACTCACTACGCATATTTGCGCCTGCTGTAATCAGGGTTCCTGCTAAGTCATACGTAGCCGGCTCCACTCCAAACGCCCCTGCATCTGCCAATGTTTGGTCATTCACAAAAGTTATTTTTGCAGTAAAGACTGCAAAAAATGCGGTAAAATTGTCATTGGGTTTATAGTCAAGCCCAATTGCTCCCAGCAAATAACCCGGAGAAAATAACCCGGATATTTTTGTGCTGTCATTTGGATAGTTATAACCTGCTGTCATTTGGGTTTTGAAGTTGAGTAAACCGGCATAATACCAATTTGAAAATGCTTTTTGCCCGTATTTAGATGTAAAATCAATTTTATCATCAGTTTTCCACCAGTTTGCATCTTTACCCTGCTTTATTGTTCCATATCCCATATCCAGATAGTTCTCCCACATTCCTTTTCCTTTCTTATAATGAGCAAACAAGCTTAAGAGTCCATTTGCTGAAACGGAATTCTGACCACCTGCAGCCCAATTGGTTAGCGAAACCTGAGTCAGGTTAATAGCTATTGTTCCTCCTCTTTTCCAACCGTTAATAGTATCAGATGCCTGTGTTTTTAAATTCTTCTCAGCTTCAGTCGTTTGAGAAAATCCTGCTGCTATGCAACAGATAAGTAGAATTGTTGATACTGATTTTTTCATATTTCCCTTTTTTAAATTCGGTTTGCAAAATTACTTTTTTTTTAAATAACAGCCAAAAATTAGTTTATGGTGCTTTTTTATGGGCTATACGCACTGTGTGTGTTTATTGTTCTCTCTTTTTTTTCTTAAAACCCAAAATATTTGTAACTTTTTGAATTCTAAATTCTCACTGAATATTCCTACATAGCCTATTTCTAATGTTATCAAGAGTTATTTTATAAACGCTTTTATAATGTGCACTATGAAAAAATTATTTTACACAATCACTGTATTAATGTTAAGTACAACTGTTTTTGCATAGGCTCCCCAGGGCTTCAATTACCAGGCAGTTGCCAGGGATGGCGATAATAATATTCTTGCCAATACTGCTCTTGATGTAAAAATCGGACTTCTTCAGGGTAGCGAAACAGGAACTCTTATATGGGAAGAGATCCATACTGTAACTACCAACGACCTTGGTCTGTTTACACTTAAAATCGGTGATACAAATGCTACAAACAGTGACGGTATTGCTGCAACCTTTTCGGATATAAACTAGGCAACCGGTTCATATTATATGAAGGTGCAGGTTGATGACGGAGGCGTATATGTTGATATGGGATCAACGGAACTGCTATCAGTACCTTATGCTTTATTTGCTGAGGAAGGAAACGAAGGACCTGCAGGACCTCCTGGAGATCCTGCAACAGATGACCAGATCCTGAGTATAAACGGTCATGATCTGACTATCAGTGGCGGGAACATGGTTAGTCTACCTGACAGTGTAATTGATGATGATGCCGATCCAATAAATGACAGCACGATATTACATAAAACCTTGTTAAGATTATCTGGTGGTGAGCATGACAAATTATTTATCACGAATAAAAATGCCGTTACTATAATTGATGAAGAAATATGGTTTGTTAAAAAGGTTATCCTTTTTGCCCCAGAAGAAAGTATTCTAATAAAAAACAACAGGATTGTTATTGATATTTGTTTATATCTTGCCTATAACTTAAACGTTGAAACTTAATAATTAATAAAATTAAAATCTATTTTTGGATGAATTAAAAAAGATATAGTTAATCAATAATTATCATTATAAAATAATTTAATTTTTAAAGAATAAAAAATGGCGCAGCAATATTTAGATCACTCAAAAGCAATTTTAACTTCTAATCGTTCAAATTTTAAAGGAGGAAGTAAAGGTTCTGGAATTATATCTTTGTTTGGGTATCAAAACGAATATGATCTTAGAGAAGGCTATCCTTTATTAACTACTAAAAAAATGGCTACAAAATCCATGTTTCATGAAACAATATGGTTCTTAAGAGGAGATACAAATATTAAATATCTTGAAAATAATAACTGCCCTATATGGAGGCCTGATGCTTTTCAGGACAATCTTCCAGGAATGATAAAAGAAGGAATATTTCCTGAAGGTCTCGTAAAATATTCTCCTGATTGGGATACAGCAATGAAAGAATATGGTCAGAGAATAAAAGAAGATGCTGAGTTTGCAGAAAGATGGGGAGATGCAGGACCAATTTATGGTAAACAATGGAGAAGATGGGAATATTATGATCATGACAAGGGGATGTTTATTGAAATAGATCAACTAAGAAAAATGATAGATGGTCTGAAAAAGAAACCAACTGGAAAAAAACACATTGTTGATTCATGGAATCCGGGAGACACTCCAAGAATGTCTTTACCTCCATGTCATGTTCTTTATCAGGCAACTGCAAATGAAGACGGTGAATTAGAATTACAACTTTATCAGAGAAGCTGTGATCAATTTTTAGGTGTTCCTTTTAATTTAGCCAGTTATGCTGCTCTTACCCAAGTAATTGCTCAAGAAGCAGGAATGATTCCAAAAACATTTATCCACACTTTTGGAGATTCACATTTTTATACCAGTATTGGAAAAAGAACTCAATGGCACAGAGATAATTTCAAGGAATTACAAAAAAGAATAAGAAATGTATCTGAAAGAGAAGAATATTTAGAAGTAGTTGATTGGATTAATAAAAATGCTCCCAGTGACGGAAATGAAGAAAAATATGATCATGTAACTGCAGTTCTTGAGCAAATGTCAAGAGAACCCAAAGCTTTACCTAAATTACATATTGCAAAAAAACTTTTTGATCAACTAACTATTGATGATTTTGTGGTAGAAAACTATGATCCACATCCTCCGATCAGAAGGAGTATGGCTGTTTAAGCTCCAGCTTTTTACATACAATAAATATATTTTGCTATTATTAAGGTATTTAATACTTTTGTCGTGCTTTAGAAGCAGGCAAAGTTTGAATATTTTTACTTCTTTGCTTCATTGTTCATTAATCAATAATAAACAGGTTCTTCTACATATTTCATTTTATTAATTGAGACATTAAACTTATCCTGGAGAGGTGGGAGAGTGGCTTAATCCACCAGTTTGCTAAACTGGCGTACCAATTACGGTACCGGGGGTTCGAATCCCCCCCTCTCCGCAAACCCTCAAACCAACCCCGGCGTCAGCCGTGGTTTTTATTTGTAGTGGTGACTGTTGAAAGCTTGCTTTCATAAAGGCACTACTACAAATAAAAATAACCCGAAGGGTTGGTTTGAGGGTTTGCAGGGTGCCCAAACAGGGATCACAGCTTGTCCCGATTTTCGGGAAGCGAAGCGAGTAATCCCGTCGAAAGCTTGCTTTCATCCCTCCAGAGGGATCACAGCTTGTCCCGATTTTCGGGAAGCGAAGCGAGTAATCCTCCTTTCTCCGCTACATTAAGGAGCAGTAAGTACAAGTAAACTAAAGTTATTGAATATATGTTTGATTTTGAAAGATTAGATGTTTATCAGCTTGTAAGAGAACAGAATATAAAAGTTCTCAGGTATATTTATAAGCAGAAAAAAATTGATGATCAAATAATAGATCTATGGAAAAAAGCCAGTATGAATATTGTATTATACCTGGCTGAAGCCACCGGGAAAATGAACAATCCTGACAAGATGCATTTCCTGACCAATTCCAGAACCAGTGTATTTGAAGCAGTAGCCATATTGGAGGCAGTTCGTGATTTAGGATTTATTGAAGAAAATTTATACACAGAGTTTTACAATGGATACGAAAGAGCATCCAAAATGCTTTTAGGAATGATTCGCAGTTATAATAAATAATCTTAATAGAATATATTTTTTATTCTATCTTTGCACGCACATTCAAACACACACTCACTCTCACACAAAATATCGGGGTGTAGCGCAGTCCGGTTAGCGCATCCCGATTAGGATCGGGAGGGTCGCATCCTCTATTTGAAGAACATATTAACCGGTGAAACTCGGGGTGTAGCGCAGTCCGGTTAGCGCATCCCGATTAGGATCGGGAGGGTCGCATCCTCTATTTGAAGAACATATTAACCGGTGAAACTCGGGGTGTAGCGCAGTCCGGTTAGCGCATCCCGATTAGGATCGGGAGGGTCGCATCCTCTATTTGAAGAACATATTAACCGGTGAAACTCGGGGTGTAGCGCAGTCCGGTTAGCGCACCTGCTTTGGGAGCAGGGGGTCGCAGGTTCGAATCCTGCTACCCCGACAAACAAAAAAAGACCTGACGCCGAAAGGCGATCAGGTTTTTTATTGTATGAAAGAGTGTCAAAAGCTTGCTTTAGTAA
>Ga0307992_1002024_pt1 | contig 11681 bp, 8 predicted proteins | sample EllFjometagen133_FD_203162 | JGI IMG/M metagenome (GOLD analysis project Ga0307992, IMG submission 203162) | Marine microbial communities from Ellis Fjord, Antarctic Ocean - #133 | ecosystem: Environmental > Aquatic > Marine > Unclassified | place: Southern Ocean | collected 2014-10-08
TTTACCTTCTAAGATGAATAAAGGAGAAAGAGTAGTATCAGAGATTCTCAAAGAAAAAAAAGTTCCTTATTCAAAAATTTTTCTTACTGACGAAGGATTAAAAGAGTTCTATATAAAAAGTGATAAAGCTTTCTATGTCCTTCCTTCAAATATTTCAAATTTAATAGCATCTAAATTCGAATGGGATTCTTTTAGAGAATATGAAAATTTAAAAGGACGCAGAAGAGAGATTCTATCTATGCTTATGGATGATAGGTGGAAGCCTATCGATGAGATTAAAGAAGAAATAATTCGGAAGATGATTCGAAACATAATGGATAATACCGCAAGATAACGACCCTTTCAGATTTTACTACAGACGAAAGTTCCACCGATTTTAATTTTTTATTTTTCCTTGAATTTCTAAAAAAATAATACTACGCTAAAAGCAAGAAGATTCTATCCATGAAACCAAAGATTAAAACAACTTTCAAAACTCTTTTTCTAATCAGTATAGTTTTAACTATGATAATGTTTTGGTTTAATCAGGGAAAGCTTTATCTTGAATCCGAAAATTGTCCAGCAGGGAGCAATATAGCATTAATTAAAATACATGGAGAAATAGTCACTTATTCAATAGAATCATCCTACTTAGAAGAAGAATTAGATTTAGCATCTTCAGAGGAAATAATTGCAGATATCTATGAGGCAGAAGAGGATGTCAATATAGAAGCAATAATTGTAGAAATAGATTCTCCTGGAGGTTCGCCTGTGGCTTCAGAAGAGATAATGGATGCTCTGAAGAGAGCCATAAAGCCAACCGTTGCAGTCATAAGAGGACAGGGAGCCTCTGGTGGCTACCTGATAACTTCTGGCGCTGACATTATATTCGCAAGTAAAATGTCTGATGTAGGAGGGATAGGAGTCACTATGTCTTATTTGGATTATTCTCAACAAAATGAATATGAGGGTATAATTTTTCAGCAATTATCATCAGGCAAGTTCAAAGATATGGGAAACCCGGATAAGGAATTAACAGCTGAAGAAAGGGAACTTTGTATGAGAGATGTGAGAAAGACACATAAGATTTTTATAGAGCATATAACTATAAATAGAAATTTAGATATTGAAATAGTTGAAGCATTAGCTGATGGCTCTACAATGCTTGGCCAAGATGCCAAAGAGAAGGGTCTGGTTGATGAAATAGGGGGCGTGTATGATGCGGAAGAATGGTTAAGAAATAAATTAGACATAGAGCCAGAGGTGTGTGTTTATTGATTTGGTTATAATCTTTTCGGATCAATATCTTCATTGACTCAGAAAAAGAAGTGTGGAATATTGAACTAATGAAGCTAGAAATAAGAGAAAATAAAGTTGTCTGGGTCAAGCAAGACGGTAGCACTTCAATTAAGCCTGTCGGTGCCATAGATATTCTTGACACAAGTGGCTTTTTTATTTCTTCAATTATTTCTTCAAAAACAGGCCTACACAAAGGCGAATCTGTAGAGATACTCAGTGGTTCTCCTCCCAAAGATAATTTAGTATTAGTGGCGAAGATGAAGGATAAGAAAATAGATATGGCCTATTTAGTGGCGAAGGGAAGAAAGGATGTATTTTATGTAATCATTGAGGACTATCAGGAGAGAAAAGATGCCAGCAAGATCGTTGGCTTTCATTCTGAGCCGGTCGTGTTATTAAAGCTTAGATTTCCTCCTAATAAAATACGGAATGTGGATGTAGAAATTGAAGGACTGCGTAAAGAGCGAATGAAGATATATATGGATTTTGAGAATAGAATACAAACGATTGAAAGAGAGAGGAGTCGCAAAGAGAGAAAATAAAATTGGTTTTTATTATAAAGGAATGAAAATTAATAGCTCAAGAATTAATAGACGAAATCTTACCGGTTTCGTTTTTCTATTCAACTAAAAGCAGATGACAAAATATGACATTCGATGTATAGTAAAAATATGGACAAACTATTCACCCTAAAAGAAACAGCAGAGATACTACGCGTTAGCGAACGCACCATAATGCGTTATCTTAAATCTGGGAAACTTAAAGCTTCTAACCTTGGGCAGTGGAGGATTAAGGAGAATGCCATAGATGAATTTTTGAAAGAGAATTTAAATATTAGAAAGAGAATAAGGGAAAAATGAATTTATATGAATCATTAAAAATAAGGGTTGAAGAATGGCGGGAATCTAATTATCAATCTGATTTCCCCGCGATCAGAGAAATCCTTGATTTTGCTTTTGCAAGTTTGCAAGATAATGATAGAAAATTGATGTATTTAAGACCTCCTCAATTTGAAGCCATGGAAACTTATTGGTATTTGAGGTTAAAAGAAGGGACTCCTCACATTTTTGATTTATATAAAAAATACTTTAGTGGAGAGAACCTGCTAGAGGCTCTTAATATAAAATTAACAGATGACGATTTAAGAAAAATTGCTTTTGTAAACGGAGGTGGAATAAAAACAGTAATTAAAAAGATTAAAAACAACGACGAATTTGTCAAAAAATATAGAGCAGAAGCTACTCGCGAATCTTTAATGTTAGATTATCCCAGTTATATTTTGGCTTTAGCGATGGGGGCAGGGAAAACAGTTCTGATTGGCACGATAATCGCCACAGAGTTTGCAATGGCTATGGAGTATCCAGATAAAGAATTTGTGAAAAACGCTTTAGTTTTTGCTCCCGGGAAAACAATTTTGGGTGCTTTAAAAGAAATTTCTGATATCCCCTATGAGAAAATTTTACCTCAAAGATTGTATAAACAATTTATTAGTACAGTGAAAATAACCTATACCCGAGATGCGGAGAAAGACATCCCCATCATTAAAGGTAGTAGTTTTAATATTGTAGTCACTAATACAGAAAAGATCAGAATTCAGAAACAGTCCATTACAAAATCTCTTTTACAGGGACTCATTGCGGATACTTTAAGAGAGAACGAAGCCAAAGAGGCAGTAGCCAATCAAAGACTTCAGACCATTGCTTCTTTGCCAAGTCTAGCAATTTTTTCAGATGAGGCACATCACACATACGGACAAGCCCTAGACAAGAGATTAAAGAGAGTTAGGCAGACAGTTAATTATTTAGTTGATAATACAAATGTTTTAGTAGTTGTTAACACAACAGGCACCCCATACTATAAAAAACAAATCTTGAAAGATGTAATTTATTGGTATGGCCTGTCCGAAGGGATTAAAGATGGGATATTAAAAGAAGTGTGCGGCAACATTGTATCCTACGAAGACATTTCTGACAAAATTTTTTTAGAGGATGTTGTCTCTGATTTTTTTGAGAATTATAAAAATGTTAAGATTTATGATGGTAGTCCTGCCAAGTTGGCAATCTATTTCCCTCAAATTAGTGACCTGAATTTATCTAAGCCAATTATTGAAAAATCCTTAGTAAAACAGGGGCTAGATCCTTCCCTTATACTGTCGGTGCACAATGAATCGCCCGAAGAAATAAAAGATTTATTTGATAATCGTATAAATGATCCCGCTTTGCCCTACCGTGTTTTTCTTTTAGTAAATAAAGGAACCGAGGGTTGGAATTGTCTTTCTCTTTTTGCTACCGCCTTAGCTAGGAAATTAAGATCAAGCAACAATTTTGTTCTGCAGGCCGCTTCTAGATGCTTAAGGCAAACATCGGGTAATAAACATAAGGCAAAGATTTATCTTTGTAAGGACAATGTATCAATTCTGGACAGTCAGCTGAAAGAAACCTATGGAGAATCATTAGGGGAATTGGATAGAACATCACAAGATTTTATTAAAGAAAGAGTAATTTTAAGAAAAATTGAGATCCCTCCAGTTGTTTTAAGAAAGAGAATTCAGAGAGTAGTCCCAATTGAGCTGAAGATTAAGTCCAATATTGAGATTAAAAGGCCAAGCATAGAGAAGAAAGATAAGATAAAAGAATTTCTCACTCCTGATGAGTATAGTCGAAAGAAAATTCTTGTTACTGTCGCTCAAGAAAAAATTAAAATAGAGCTGGACTATGTTGATATTTATAGTTTAGCTGTTGAAATCTCTAGCTTATATCGGTTGTCTCTAATGGATAGTTATGAGAAGTTAAAAAATCTTTATCCCGGCGGTGAAGTTTCAGAATTGGACGCAATAGGAATAAAAAAACAGATAGAAGAACAACTTAAGAATTATAAAATCATCACCGAAGTATCAGAGCAGGCGCTAGCACTTATAAAAAAAGAAGGATTTGAAGAAGAAAGACAAGATGATAAATCATTGTATGTTACAGAAATTATTTTTCATAAAGATAGGGCAGATAGATTACTTCTAAAATACGAAGATTTTATTAGGAAATATAAACAGCCCCGACTTCAATTTGGTTTCCATTACTCCCCATATAATTTTGATTCTGAGCCAGAGAGAGAATTTTTTGAAAGCATTCTAAGGGAATTAAGAGAGGACCCAGATGGGATAGAAGATATTTATTTTACTGGCGCAATTGATAATCCAAAGAAAACTGAATTTTTCTTTGAGTACAAAGATAAAGAAGGTAAGTGGCACAACTACACGCCTGATTTTTTAATCCGTAAGAAAAACGGTAAAATGTTAATAGTAGAAATTACAGGTGAAAGAAATAGGGGCAATAAGCCCTTGAAAGAAAAAGAGATGCGAAAGGTAGAAACATTAAATCCCGAAAGGTTAAAATACGAAATTTTAGAAACCAGCAGAGACGAGCTTGATTTTAATGAGGTTAATAAAATTAAAAAATGGATTTATAAGTAAAATTTTATTTAGCTATGCCTAAAAAACAATCAACGGAACAAAAAATTAAGATTTCTCCTACTAAAGGTAGGCCGATGCTAAATTGGGTTGGCAAGAAGCCCTTGGATTATGTAAAGGGTTATCCGGCAGTTTTAATGGAAGTTTTTGATTCGTTGAAAACTAATTTGGAACATGACATTCCAGAGTATAAAAATTTAGAAAACGAGTGGCAAAACCTTTTATTTTATGGAGATAACAAAGATGTTTTAGCCACGCTTTTAGAGCAAGGATTTAGAGGTAAAATTGATTTGATTTATATTGACCCGCCTTTTATGAGTGGCGCTGATTATGTAAGGAAAGTTGAACTTAGAGGATTAAAGGAAACAAAAAGCACCATTGATGATGCTCATTTACTTCAACAGACAATGTATTTTGATATGTGGAAGAATGATACTTATTTGCAGTTTATGTATGAAAGGTTAATCTTGCTAAAGGAATTATTAAGTGAGAAAGGAAGTATTTATGTACACATGGATTGGCATAAAGGGCATTATGTAAAATTGTTAATGGACGAAATATTTGGGCAAGATAATTTTTTAAATGAGATTGTGTGGGCTTATACAGGACCATCTCAAACAACTAGATTTTTTGTAAGGAAACACGACAATCTTTTATTCTATGCGAAATCCAAAGATTATGTTTTTAACACAGAAGAATTAAGGAAAAAATATAAAAAATCAACAAAGATGGCTGGTAAAACTTCTTTTACTGGCTTAACGCCAGAAGAGAAAGTAGCGGAGCTGGACGAAAGAGGTAAGCTATTGGAAGATTGGTGGACAGATATTGCTGGCATTGGTTATGCTCATGGCCAGATAACCGGTTATGCCACCCAAAAACCCGAGGCACTTTTAGAGAGAATTATCAAGGCATCATCTAACCTCAACGATTTAGTTTTAGATTGCTTCATTGGTTCTGGTACAACGGCGAGAGTTGCTCAAAAATTAGGAAGAAAATGGATTGGTTGCGACATAAACAAAGGCGCTATTCAGACCACCTCTAAAGAATTGCAGAAAATTATTTTAGATCAGGGCAAAAAGCATGAGACTGAATATCCATCATTCGCAACCTACAAAGTTAATAATTATGATTTGCAACTTCTGCGCACAGAAGCAATAGAATTGGCTGTCCGACACATTGGAATTCAAAGGATAAAAACAGATGCTTTTTTTGATGGCACATTGGGAAGAAGCTTAGTTAAAATTATTGATTTTAATCATCCGTTTACTTTATTGGATTTTCAACTAATACAAGATGAGCTGAAGAAGAGACCGGACGAAGATAGAAATATAACAGTGGTTTGCCTAGGCAAGGAACTATCCACTGATCCTGCAGTGGAGGAGTGGAACAAGAAACATCCGGTGAATAAAATTGAAGTGATTGAGCTTAAAACAGATAAAAAATATGGTAATTTTTTGATTCATAAACCAGACGAAGCAAAGGTTAAAATTAAGAGAAAAGATAATAAAATCATCATTGAAATTTTAGACTTCATCTCACCAACAATTATTGAACGACTGAATATTGATAACGCCCTATTTAAGGTTAAAATTCCAGATTTTAGAAGTATGATTGACTGCGTTCTAATTGATACTAACTATAAAGGCAAAACATTCCATGTTATCTGTTCCGATGTTCCTGAAAAGAAAAATGATTTAATCAAAGCTAAATACGTATTAGAAATTCCCGAAAACAAAACCACCATCGCTTTGAAAATTATTGATATGATAGGAGAAGAATTGTTAATTACGAAAGAAATCTAACCTGCAGTTAAGGATAGCAAACGAGAAAAGGAAAGCTATGACCATGCTTAAATTTATTGACTATAAAAAATAAATTGACCAATTAGTTTATAAACTTTACGATTTAATAAAAGAGGAGATCAAGACACCGGAAGCCCAAAAAATATGAAATCAATTTTTGGTAAACAAAACTATAAAAATATGGGCTGGAACAAGCTGGTCGCAGAAGCTAAAAGACAAAAGATAGACCCTCGTTTGTATTCTTTTAAGGGCGTTGAGGGGGTTGGAGAATGCGACCGTATTAAGATCATTCGTCAACTGAATGGCCTCAATCAGCAAAACAAAGCAATCAAGCGGGAATGGTGGAAAGAAACATGGGCACAGACAATAATGTTCTTAGTTGCCGTGGCTTTGGTTACGGGATTAGTTTTTTCTTCGCAGATAAAAAGTATTGTTGGGTGGATGGAGGTACACCCAGTTGTTTCCGCAGGGTTTTTTACCATATTCGGTATTTTGTTGAGTGCAGTTCTGAATGTTAGGAATCATACTCTTAATTTTATTTCAAAAACAAAAAGTTATATAAACCAGAATATAAGCGTTTCCAAAAAGTCTCGGATAGTCAACTTTTTCCCCAATTGGAATTTTAGTATTTTTGGTGATGCCAGAAAGTCAATTAATGAACTAGGGAGAGAAGATTTTCGCCAGAAAATAGTACCTGAGATACCGCAAGGTCTATTGAAACCTCAGCAAATCACAATCTGCAAACAAGTTGCCAGTATAACGACAGCTCAGATTTTCGATAAATTTGACCCAGAAGATCTATATGAGGATGCGGTAAAGGAAAAAAATTTCCACGGAGCCGAGGCGGCCGCAATAAAATACTGTCAATTGTTTAATAAAATTGTGAGGGTTCTTGAAAATATTGCCGTGGAAAAAAATGCCAAAACACAAATCGATAATTTGATTACCGTAGTTGCAGGATTAGTTGAAATGATTGAAAAGCCGGTTGATCCAGAAGTATTAAGAAAACAGTTTGATAGTTGTGAAAAGGCAACATTAAGTCTACTTGCAATTATTTATGAACCAAATTGAATTACACAACAAAATAGATGCATTACTACTGAAGAGTCCTGATGAGATAAAACAGGAAGAACTCTTTGCTTTGATTTCGAAAAATGAAGATGCACGACAATACTTTTTCGCTAAAGCCGATGAGCGTTGGCTTAGTTGGCTTTGGGAAAATGGATTCTTGGAAGCCATAAAACAGAAAGCAGAAGATCCAACACGCTATGGTTATAGAACACCAGAGATTAATTACCTTGTAAAAGTTTCTGTAAAAGAACCGGCAAGGGTAGTTGATATTATGCTTGAAGTCCCAATTTCAGCAGAGAATTTTAATCCCGAAGTAGCGGATCGATTTTTACGAATTTGCAGTGCCTTACCGGCAAAGGAGCTTAAACGGATGGTAAAAAAAATCTGTGACGATGAATGGCCCAAGCTTATGAAAGCATTCAGTCATTGGGGCATTGAGTATAGAAAAATGCTCAAGACCTTAGTCGAAATAAATGACTTTGACAGTGTTCTTATTCTTGCTAAGGCGATACTTGCTGTGCGCACAAAAAAAGAAATGGAGCAAACTTCCACTGGACTTCCATCTGATAATTCTTTTTATTTCAATAACCTAAGCTATACAAAAGTATTCGAGTATTTGCTTAAAGTAGATAAAAAGAATATAGGAAAGGCGCTTGCCCTTGTATCTGATACAATGAAACAAGTTGTACTCTTGGGCGAAGAAAAACCCGGAGCAGAAGTATTTAAGGTTTATGACAGATTCTTCCTGTTTGATGTAGATTTCTTTACGCTTGAGGTTGATAGAAAAAATAGGAGTTTGCACAGAAATGATGTCAAAAATTTAGCAGCTGTTATTAAGCAGTATGCTGTGCAGACCATCGGTAAGCAGTGCGATAATCCCGACATTATTACTGAATTGTACAGTAAATACTTTAAATCTCTCCCTGATAGTCGTTCTATGTGGCGCTTGCGATTATTTGTTATGAGTTTATGCCCGGGAGCATCCAAGGTTGAGCTTAGAACAGCATTCTTTCGATTACTTGAAGTGGAACGCTATCATGAATTAATTTCAGGCACAGAATATTATAAAGCATTGCGTGCTGGATTTTCTGTTTTGTCCGAAGATGATAAGCGCGAATATGTGAATCAGGTTATTGAATATTTTAAGAAAAAGGATCAAGAAAAAGAGAATGAAAAAGAAAATTGGCATATGAGATATGGCTCAAGAATTTTTTCAATGATTGCAGGCCAGATTATTAAAGAAGAAAAGCAAAAGATAAAAGATGCCGGCTTTACAATAGACCCTGATTATGAGCCAGAGCCAAGTATTAGCGAGGCACACATGGGAGCTATAATACCAAAAGGACCGATTACTCAAGAAGAGTTTGGAAATCTTAAGATATCCGAAATCGCTAAGAAATTACGAAGCGAGTGGACTCCAAAAGAATTGAGCAAGCAGGATAAAGGTGAAGATTTTTTGAAACCTTTAAATGCCGAGGGCGTTAGTGAATTATTGCGCGTAGATATGTCTAAACGGTTGCAAGAATACATCGTCAATTCCGCTCTCTTTTTTGAAAGAGATGTGTTAGACCAACATTATACTTATTCTTTTTTGAGAGGCATAGAGGAAGTTCTTCGCAAGGATCAGATAGATGCAAGAACCATAGATTGGGATGGTTTGATAACTCTCTGCACTACCATAAAAGAATCTGGCACAAAGAAGCCATTTGATCAAGGGATGCGAGAGAGAGATTCTTTTGATTCTTGGCTCTCTGGATGGACAGGCGTACATTCTGCTATAACCAATGTCATGCGAAAACTACTAAGGGAGCAAGAAGATAAAGTTATCATTGATTTTATAAACTATCGCAAACCACTTTTCGAAATCATAGAATATCTTTTCAGGTATCCCGATCCAACCCCTGAAAGCGAGAATGACATTGTCAGCGATCCTTATTCTACAGCGATAAACACGGTGCGTGGCCAAGCGTTTGAGACCTTCGTGTTATTTGTTTATCAAGACGGAAAGAAATTTTCTAAAGAGGGGAGTCCAAGAATTTCTCCCGATGTAAAGGAACTATATGAGACAATACTAGAGAATGAAAAGACCCGCGCATTAATGTTTATGTTTGGGCATTACTTACCGTCATTCTATTTCCGAGATAAAAAATGGATGCAAGGATTATTGCCTAAGATTTTTTCAGCAGAGCCAGAAAAGAAACATCTCTATACTGCGGCATGGGAAGGCTATCTTTCAACCAGTCTTTACAAAGAAATATTCTTTAATCCCGATATTCAAAAACTATATGAAAGAGGACTTGATTTAATAGATGCGGAACATCCGAAGCAAAAATATTTTAGAGATCCTAATGAGAGTATAGCAGTCCACATTGCGCTTGCTTTTATTCATTCTTCAAAATTTGGATTTGAGCATAATTTGTTCAAAAAATTCTGGGGCATACCGAACCCAAAACGCCACAAAGAATTTATTTCATTCATTGGTCGCTATTCTATTTCACGAGAGTCAGCCGGAGAGTGGATGAAAAACAATAAGGTTGATATAAAAAAACTTAAAAAGTTCTGGGATTGGGCGCTTGAAAATTATGAACCTGATGTACTTATTGAATTTGGTTTTTGGATTGATACAGAGTATTGCGTTTTAGATACGAAATGGCTTGCCCGGCATGTACGCCAGACCCTTGAAAAGACAAAAGGATATATAGAGTGGGAATATGGGTTGACGAAATCGCTTGCAACGTTTGCCAAAGAGGCGCCAGAAGACACACTCTTGATTTTACGTGCCTACCTTCTTGAAGAAGTAGCCAAGCATGAACCAATGAGAATATGGCTCACTATGGAGAATGAAATTCTTGATGCATTTAAAGAGCTTTATAAGAATAAGGCGACTAAACAAGGAGTACGCACACTTATTAACGATCTTCTACCTTATCGCAATGGTCTCTTCTGGGGATTGAAATCGGTATTAGAGAATATAAATTAAATTTTTGAATAAAATATGAATTTTTTAGAACAAATTGTATCAGAGTGGTATGCTTACAAAGGATATTTTGTTAAGACAAATATAAAATTTGGGAATAAAAATTTAAGAATTGAATTTAAAAATATATGCAAAAGACAGACATAACAGTTAATGAATTAGTTAATAAGGTTAGGCGCAATGAGCTTGTCTTGCCTGAAATGCAGCGCAGATATGTGTGGAGTACAACTCGTGTGAGAGATCTTTTAGACTCCTTATACCGCGGGTACCCATCTGGAACTATTTTAGTTTGGGAAACTGACGAAGAAATTGAAACAAGAGGGCTGGCCGTGGAAGCAACAAGCAATCCCACGACTTCTCAAAAATTATTACTTTTAGACGGGCAACAAAGAATAACTTCTTTGGCAGCGATTTTAAGTGGAGAGCCTGTGCGTTTTAGAAATCGCACTAAACCAATTGATATTTTATTTAACTTAGAGCATCCAGAGGGTCCACCGTCCGAAGTGACCGAATTAAGCGACAGCAACATTATTGCGGAGTTGGAAGGTAAAGACAAGGCAGAGAGCGACATCCAAAAAGAAATGAAAAAGAGAACTTTTGTGGTTGCCAGTCGCGCGTTACAGAATGATCCCATTTGGATTTCAGTTTCTAGTATTTTTAAAAAGAGCGATAGCAAAATTTTAAAAGCTCTTAATATCAATTCAGATAATCCGCGTTGGGAGAAATACTCTAATAGATTACAGAAGATTAGAAAAATAGGAGAATACCAATATGTAATGCAGGTTTTAGAAAAAGACAAATGTTATGAAGAAGTAACCGAAATATTCGTTAGGGTAAACTCTTTGGGCACCAAATTGCGTAGTTCTGATCTTGCTCTTGCACAAATAACATCAAAGTGGCGCGGCTTCATGAATCTGTTAGAAGATTTTACCGATGAGTTTAATGATAACCAGGATTATATACTTGATTCTGGTTTGCTGGTGCGCCTAATGATTGCCTTTGCTACTCATCAAAGCAGATTTAAAACTGTGGGAAAAATTAGAAAAAAAACCTTGGAAGAATCTTGGGAGAAAGCTAAGAGTGGATTATT
>Ga0307992_1002025_pt1 | contig 11679 bp, 12 predicted proteins | sample EllFjometagen133_FD_203162 | JGI IMG/M metagenome (GOLD analysis project Ga0307992, IMG submission 203162) | Marine microbial communities from Ellis Fjord, Antarctic Ocean - #133 | ecosystem: Environmental > Aquatic > Marine > Unclassified | place: Southern Ocean | collected 2014-10-08
AAAAAAGGGGAGGAATAAATCCTCCCCTTTGTGATGTTGGAGACATCGTTTATTTAATCGTGCATTCCTACAGCATAGGCTGCCAATTCTTCTAGGGTTTTCATTGAATACTGTGTCGTATCGCCAGCTGATGTAGCGTATCCACCATTGCCATCTGCATCGATATGACAACCATAGCAAGCATTCTTAAGACTCAGCATGGCTTTACCATCGATTTGACGGACAGTCAGACCATCATCATTAAAGAATTCATAGCTGGCATCCGTATTGATTGCAAATAAGTGAGACTTGATATCACCAACATAAGCACCACGTTGCTGACCTGATTTAGAGGAATAAGGCATGTGACAGCTTCCGCAAGTAGTAGCAGCATTATGCTTCATGGTCGTCTGATCAGAGTGACAGTCGGTACCACATGTTTGCTGGATTGATTCACCATCCCAGATAGTACGTTTATGAGGATCATGACAGGTTATACAGGTCATGCCCGCTTCATCGTAATGGTTTGTTGTGATAAATTCATCATACTGTTCATGATGGTTTGTGAAACCGCCTCCTGAAGCAATTGATCGGTCAGCATTGCGTGTATGGCAATCACCACAAAGATCATTTACATCAGTTGTACCTTCAAGACGGCTGGTTTTAACTCGCTGGATATAATCGGTGTTACCATAAGCAGCATGTTGGCTACCTTGACCGTGACAGGCTTCACACTGGATGCCACCGAAAGCAAAATAATCCATGGTTTCAGGTGCATCGATATCAAGATGTACTTTGAGCCAGGAGCTATCTGGATTGCTGGTCTCTACAGCGCCAGTTGTATGACATTTAAAACAACTATAGTTATATTTTTTGGCTGGGTCATCAGCATGATAATCTACCCAACCCCAAGGAACACTGGAACTTCCACCAAAGAAGTTATACTGGTTCATTCCACCAGGGAAAGCGCTTCCCGCAGTTCCAAGTACATAACCAGTTTTGTCAACAAATCGATATTTCCAGCCAAAACCACCTATGACACCAGCAACATTGTCCCATGAACCTGCAGCAGCATCAGGAAGTGACATATAATTGTCCACAAAAGAGGGGTAGGTCGGGGCAACGCCACCTTCAATGATATTAAATTTGTAAGGGTGACCGCTATCAATGAAATCAGCGTAAATTCCTGTGTGGCATCCACCACATGTCTCTGAACCGGCAAAAGCCAACGCTGGGAGATCACCCACCGTAAGCTCTAATGATTCAGAACTTTCATCACTTCCATCGGAATAGGTGACAGTTACAGTTGCCACAACATTATCGTTGGGGGCAGTCCATATAACTTCTGCCATATCCACATGATCAAATGTGCCATGGGTTGCGCTCCAGGTAATCGTCAGTTCATCACCTTCAGGATCAGTTGCACTTGAAGTTAGCGTGACGGGTTGACCAGCATAAGGTGCATCGGCACTTGTAATGATAGCACCCACTTCAGGTGCTTCATTTGGGTCTTCACAATTCCAGACAAAAAGGGCTGAAATTACAATTAAAATGGTAAAAAGTTTTCGCATTGTGTTCTCCTCCATAGTTGAACTTGGTGAAAGCTAACAATAGAAAACAGTGTTAATAGCAAATGCTGAGAAGATGAAGAAATCTTAATGTTTATGAGCAGGATGAAAATCTGGTGACTCACTTGGAATGCTGGGCTATTTTTCTTCGTTCAATGGATATTTCTATGGTTACTCATATACCTGGTACAAATATTTCCAAAATATTCTGATTTATTAGGCGATAATGAAATCGACCACGATGGTATTTAGTGACTAAGTGGATGAATGAGCTTTACGAAAATATTTAGGATTAGGATTTTTAATGTATTCAATATCGATGATGAGTGGAGAATTGTCTTACGGTAGGCCCTACAATGCCTAAGCAGAGCCATGGTCTGTTATCGAGCACACAGGTGGCTGCGCTTACTGAATTAATAAATGTAAGTATAGGGATTGCAGCTAACTCTTTGAGTGAAATTGTAGATACGGAAGTTGCTCTAAATATCCCAGAGTTGGATGTATTCTCATCAAATGATCGGGATGAGTTAAATGCTATTTTTGGTGTAGAGAGTTCCTATGCCATGGTAAAACAAGACTTCCAGGGAAATCTTACAGGGACAACAGCCCTGGCATTTTCAAATGAAAGTGCTGCAAACCTGGTATCTCTTCTGACTGAAACGGATGTATCGGAGGAAGAACTAGATATCATGCAAACAGGGACGCTGTTAGAAGTGGGAAATATTATTAATAACGCCTTTCTCGGCACCCTGAATAATCAATTCAATTTTCAAGTCGATTATAAACTACCAGAATTTAATGAAGTAACGGTGTCTCATCTTCTGGATGCAACATTTGGAACTGATAAAGACGGTTTAGTGATTGTCGCAAATGCGAAAATATCTGTGACTGTAAAAGATATCGAAGGCTATCTCATCTTATTGTTTAAAGTCATGGATTTGGATTTTCTAAAGCAAAGGCTAGACATGATGGTAGGTGTAAAATGAAGCGGGTAGATCAATTTAGGTTCCGGATTCTAGATAATAGTCCAGAAGGCGTCATTTTATTAGATGCTGAGTTGAAGATTGTATATCTGAATAAAATGATTGAGGATTGGACTGGCTTTACATTAGCAGATATAGAAGATAAATCAATCATTGATGTTTTTCCCCACATGGCTAGGCCGGCCTATAGGAATAGACTCAAGCAAGTGATGCAGAATCGCTTCCCAATGATCCTTTCGTCTCAACTTCATCCCGAATTTATTCCCACAGATCCAGATCGGACGCCTCGTATTGGTCAGACCACTATTTCGAGTGTAGAAGAAACAGATTCCAGTGCTGGCATGTTGCGGATTAGTCTTATGGACATGACAGCTTCCACAGCACAGTACCATAAAATTCTCGAATTGCAAAAACTCTCAAAAATGGAGATTAAAAAACGGGAAAAGGCTCAGAAATCACTTCTGAAAGAGCGGGCTGAATTGCAAGAAGTGAATGCATCAAAGGATAAGTTCTTCTCCATTTTAGCCCATGATCTAAGAGGTCCATTAGGTGGTTTGATGTCCATGTCGGAAACCATGCTTGATGATTTTGATATGTTTGAGAAGGATGATTTGAAAGATATCATCAGAATTATGCATCATTCCTCCAGCCAAGTTTTTGAACTATTGAAAAATTTACTGACCTGGTCTCGATTGAATACGGGTAGTATTGAATTTAATCCTTCCATTATTCGCATGAAACCATTGATCACTGATATATCAGCTCTTTTTGCTGCCCAGGTAACTAAAAAAGAGATCGATTTTGAATCGGTATGTACCGATGACATGTTGGTCTATGCTGACCAGTCCATGTTGGAGACCATGATCCGCAATCTGGTTTCGAATGCACTTAAATTCACACCGAGAGGTGGCCAGGTGAGATTTACCTGTGAGCAGGATGAGGGGAGTGGTACCACTGCAATAGAGGTCAAGGATTCGGGTGTGGGTATGGCACCTGATATTCTTAATAAGGTATTTGACATTAGCTCGAAGTATCATACGCCAGGGACTGAGAATGAGGCGAGTTCGGGATTGGGTCTAGTGCTGGTCAGGGAGTTTGTTGAGCAAAATTCAGGCAAGCTTAACGTGTCGAGTGAACCCGGTGTTGGATCCACATTTAGATGTTTATTACCAGCCCAACCGCAAGAGTAAATACAATTTTAAATCTTGGTTTTATTCACTTGCCCACGGTAGGTGATAATTCTATTTTTGCCGGCCTTTTAGGAGAGTCACAAATTACGGAGGCATAGCGATTCGTGATTTTTATTTCCTAGTTTGAATTTGACATGGCAGGGGCTGGCTGCGCTTTAAGCTACGCCGAGACAAGTAGCTCCCCGATGATAAATATCGGGACAGGCAGTTGTCATCCTGAGTGCGTAGCGTATCGAAGGGTGGTTAGAGCATCCCGACGTTACAGACGGGAGCGTTGGCGTTAAGTCACAGACCCTATTGAAAAGAATGGCAGGGTAGCTCAGTTGGTTAGAGCACCGGCTTCATAAGCCGGGCGTCGGGAGTTCAAATCTCCCCCCTGCTACACCACATAAGTCCTTGATAATATTAATATCATGGACTTTTTTGTTTGTCCCCAGACCCACTCAAAAAGTGCACTGACGTGCTCGTTTCGCACCAACTGTAACCATTTGTATAGGTTTTCGGTATACCTAAATTGGTATACCTATTTATTTAGGTGTCTACTTTCGATTGAAGTCCATTCATTCGTAAATAGGAAATTTATCTCATCCCACATTATGATGATACGGCCTCCAAAATATCGACCGCTCATTAGAAAAGACATCAGTTAAGAAGTAAGATAACAGATAGTTATTATGAGTAGATCTCCTGCTTCAGTGGTAGTGAATCAAGAGAATATTGGCTGGGCAGGTCTCATTCTGCAGGCCACAATTTCAGACAACCTCCTTAAACCCCTACACAATAACACTTTCAAGATTTCAACTCCTGCTTACTACGTAGGGGGTAGAAGCATTATTGGTTTAGCTTATATTGTTAGTCGTAAATTACTCTCTACCAACTTTAGTAATGAATGCGGTACACCGTGTTCGGCTGCCAAGTCTTTCCATTTTGAAACATGGTCAGTTGTTTCCTCAATAATTCGATCGATTTTCCGCTTACTGAAAATGGGGCTTAATTTTTCGAGACTATGAAAATCCTCACGGTTAAAGTTGTCTCGCTTTCCGTTAAGCTTCATCCAGTGACTATTAACCCAATCACTTCCAGGTTTGTAACTGAAGGCTAAATCGTACGCAGGAGATAGTTGCCATTGGTTTTGATCATCGAGTAGGAATCCAAAGTTTTTGGAATGATCGTCATGATTCCGCGCCACAATATTAAAAACCATCCGTTTAAAAATTTGAATGGCATCATCAGGATTTAAACCAAGCTCCCGTGCTATTGCGAATAGCTCGGCATAAGAGTACGACCCTGCTTTTTTGTAACTAATGTGAGCCAAGCCATTTAATGTTTGTACATGCCTCTTTTCATTACCATCCCGATCAAAACGCTGAGTAATAAAGTGGCGTCTATCACCTTCGTTCAGCAAGTGACAAGACATCATGTCTATCCCACATGCTTTCGCCATAAGGTGATAAACATACTCCATTGTTCCATAGCCCATTGGATCGCCGAAGGTTTCCTTATCAGTGTTGTGTTCGCTAACACCATCAAATTTCATTATATAGTGTGTAAACCCATCTGGTGCGTTTGTTTGACCAGATCGAACCTGAGTGAAGTCATTATTAAACGCGAGGACTGCTTTTGGTCTGACGCCACCGGCACTCATACCTACGGACAATAGTGCCAACATTGCTTCTTTATCTTCTTGCCCCCGCTCGCCAAGCATGACCTTGAATTTTTCGCGTTTATCTAAGATATCCTGTGCAATAGACACCAGAGATTGAATTTCTACATTTTGTGAAGAGTTTAAGTGTTTTCTCCGGGTAGCAGGGTGAAATGTTAATGCTCCCATGCCACGCTTACCGGTATACTTAAGTCGTTGTATTGGTGTAATATCAGTTGGTGATTTACCTTGGCTGGCTATCCATGCATTCAATACAGCATTTCCAAAGTCATCAGGTAATGAGTCCACTATCATTCCTGGTAACCCTTTAAAGGCAGCAGGATCGGCTTCTGGGAATGAATATATTTTTTGAGACAAAGGCATTTTCAATGGCGACAATTCTATCCCTGTTTTGATAAAGCGAGGTTCAAATTCGAATGAGCCAACTCCCGTTTCAGTATTGAAACTGACAACGCCAATTTCGTGCTCTTTATATTTTACATGGACAAAATCCGTTACCATGAGGGCTTATCCTCTCTGGCTTGAGCGTTTCCCTTCTTTGGTCTTGATGCTCGTTGCCTTTCATGCCCTTTGAGTTTCGCTAGCTGTATAGGGGATACTTCTTGTTCAGGTAAAAATATGTTGAGTTGGCCTACCATATCCATTGAGACTAATATGGCGACAAGGTTTTCTAATTGTACCCTTCCTTTTTCGGCATTAAGGATAGTCTTTCTATTTAAACCCGTTCGTGATGCCACTTCAGTTTGTGTCAAATCAGCATTTAGCCGGGCTTGTTTTAGCCTGTTCCCTAATTCTTCAGCTATCGCAGATGCGGACATGTTGTTAAGTTTCATAACATTACCTATTTCGGACATTAAGTAGCTTTATTGCACTTAATGTGATCCTTTGAGGACAATATAGATGAATTAAATAGACATCACAAATACTTTCATAAAGTCCGTAAAGGGTAACATAAAATAAATAATATGCGGTTAATAGGTATAAAATGGTACCTTATAAAGGATATGTATATTGCCTTCGGCTCTAGGAGGTTTCGCCAGGCTTCGATTTGCCGACAACATTTCTGGCTGCACATTGGAAAGTCCTATACAGCAAGGCTTCGATAAATTGAACTTCTGCTTAGTAGGTGGTTATTCCGGAAGTTTCGGACAGTCATTCCGAAAGCGCCACTCTGTTTTTGATCTTTCTCATGGATTCTCCTTTCAAGTCTAATCGGTGAGCATTGTGTATTACCCGGTCCATTATGGCATCAGCAAGCGTCGGGTTATTAAAGTAGCTGTACCATTCTTTAACTGGGAGCTGGCTGGTAAAAATGTGACTACCAGTTCCTGTCCTTTCTTCTATTACTTCCAATAGTTCCTGTGCCTGCCCGGTCGTCAGTGATGAGAGTCCGAAGTCATCCAGGATCAACAGATCAAAACCAGTGATGCGTTTCATCAACCTGGGATAAGTTCCTTCAGCTCTGGCCATAGCTATATCTGAGACAAGCGGCGATATTCTGGTGTAGTATACTGAGTAGCCAGAGAGAATGGCTTGATTACCCAGAACACATGCCAGATAGGTTTTACCATTATGTAAAGCTTTACATAAAGGAAATTATGTATAGTATCTGCTTATGTAAAGTCAGTTCCTGTAGGCCAATAAGTACAGTAAAAAAGCTCTAAAGACTTCACATAATGTTGTACCTCAAGATGACAATGAACTGTTATCCATGAAATTATTGAGGAGGAAAATGTTATGTATTCAAAAACACCAATTGAAGAATTGGTCACCAATGTACCAGATGATAAACCAGTTTCTGAGGCTATAGCTATAGAAAAACCGCAGGAAAAGCCTGTTGGAATAAATGCTATAACTATGATTATCAATAACTTGAGAGATAGTACCCGGGGCCGGAATCGAACCGGCACGCCTGTTTAGGGCGAGGGATTTTAAGTCCTGAATAACTCAATGAGAGTCAGTTAGTTACGGCAATTGTGTCAAAATATTTGAGCAATAGTATTGCATGTTCCATGGAATTATGGTCCCTCGGATACAATCTTCCGGCTGGTAGCAAATTACCAATAATTTTGAGCTCTAATTGAATCCAATTCGATAAGTTCTGGATTAAGCAACTTGGACTCAAGTGCTTCTAGCTTTTCGGTGGACCATGTGATCCATGCTTTGATCTCGGTTTGATCAGACGCTGCGTTTTCACTACTTAAGACTGCTGAGATGTAGGTCCGGACCATCTGACATTGCTGCCAATCATTTGCGGATTTGAAAAATTGTTCAGATCGCACCTTTTCTAATTCACGTTTCCTTTGAGCCAACTGCTCTCTTTCACGCTCCTTTTCGTATTCACGCCACCTAGCTTCTCGCTCTACGTCTTCAATCTTTATGATCTCTGCAGCCTTGATCAATAGGAGGGTGAATCGATTTAAGCAATCCTCAAGTCGTTGGGTTTTGCCATCTCTAATAACTTTCTGCCCGTGAAAGCGCTCTTTGATTTCTAAGGCGAGTGTCCCTGTGGGGATGTAATCCCAATTTCGTCCCCAAGAATACTCCCGGTCATCATCCTGGATCCGTTCGATCCTTTTAACAGCTTCTGTGATCCCGAATGCAATCTGTTGATCTTGGACCTCAACGGTGGTTGTGGTTTTGTGATCACCTTCGAGGCTTACGGGATATCCTCGACGTTCAAGCGCTTTGATTAAGGCATCCATGATGAGGAGGGCACGTCGAGCACTGTCTTTGCCAACCCAGATGTCCAGACGGTTTGACCCAAGTGATAGGCGGTTGTATTGATCCGCATACGCAGATTGGAGCTTATCATTGGTCTGACGAACGAGCGGATGGACATTGCGAAGTGTGTCTTTGACAATGATTCGGTTCTGTTCATCGGTCTCAAAGGCGTGATGTAGGCTAATAGACTCTTGGACTTTCTCCGGCAAACTAACTCCTGTAGAAGGGTGGATTGTGTAAGTCTCAGGAGTGCCTGGTTTCACTGGGGGCAAGGCGATCTGTCTGACCCGCTTGCCATGCTGTTTCTTTGCCCAGTATCCTAGCTTGGGCTTAGGTATATCCAGCTTCTTGCAGATCTTGGCAATGGCGACATCTGAGATTCCAAATTCCTTTGCGACAGCAGTTGTTGGTTTAGACCATATTGCTTCATAGAGCTGGTCACGAGTAATTTCTATTGAATCCGACATAATGGGCTCCTCTGATATTCCAATATTTAGTTTACCTCATCATGATTGATAAACACAAAGTCTAGTTATCTGCATAAATATAAACTAATTAGCTGGCATGTTTTGACAAAATACAGTTTAAATAATGTCAAGTAAAATGTTACAAAAACTTGACAAACTATAAAATAGACTTATCTTTTCCGTAGATAGCAACAGGGAGGGTGCTCAATGAAGGTTACAGAGAAAGTCGCAAAAAAGATTAAGCGGATGAAAGAAGGGTCCGTATTTGGGTATGCTCAACTTAAAATTGAGCCTAATCAATTTGCTGCTGCAGCCAAAGCATTAGAACGGTTTGTGAAAAATGAGACTATTGGCAAGGTCTCTAAGGGAAAATTTTACAAGCCAAAGATGACAGTGTTCGGAAAGCTGAAACCACGTGAGGATGAACTACTAAAATTGTATTTGTTCTCTGGTCAGAAACAAATTGCCTATATCACCGGTACAGCCCTTTACAATCGATTGGGGCTAACAACACAAGTTCCTAAGGTTATCAAGGTGGCAAGTCAGGATAAGCGGATATCTGTTAACAATGGAAATTTGCGAGTAAAGTCTGCCATGGGCTATGTGAGAGTAACAAACGATAATGTCTACCTTCTTGAACTCCTTGATGTCATGAAAGATTTCTCGAAAATACCGGATTTAGATAAAGAAATGGCGATTCGCTACTTGAAAGGGCGATTAGGGAGCCTGAGCAAAAAAGAGAAGTCAAAAATAATAACTTATGCCCTAGAGTATCCACCGAGAGTTCGGGCGCTACTTGGCCTAGTCTTAAGTGAATTTGGATCCTGTGAAAAGATCGAGAAGCTCAAGGAGAGTCTCAATCCATTATCTAAGTATGAGTACGGTCTTAGTAGTGCCTTGGTTGAAGGGGCCGTAGCGTGGGGAGTGGCTTGAAACTCCATGAAAACGAGGGATTGTTTCAAGATGCAGTCGTAGCTACTGCACAAATGCTTAATATTCCTGAAATCTTTGTAGAAAAAGACTACTGGGTAACATTGGTATTGCATAAGATTTTTCACTCAGAGATGGCCGAGATTGTCGTCTTTAAGGGGGGCACGGCACTTTCGAAATGTCATGGTTTGATTGAGAGGTTCTCAGAAGACATAGACTTGGTCGTGTTGAAAAATCAAGGTGATAGTCATAGCCAACTAGATAGGAAAGTTAAGAAAATAGGGAAGATCGTCGAATCGGTTTTGCCCGAGATCCATATAGAGGGTGTGACAAATAAAATGGGGAAAATCAGGAAAACTGCTCACCAATTTGAAAAAGTCTTCTCTGGAGATTATGGGCAGATTAGACCTGATATCATTGTTGAGACGACTTGGTTTGGAAACTCCGAGCCCAATACTGTAGAAGAAGTAAGTTCTTATGTTACTGAGATGATGCAGCGACAGAATCAATACGATCTGATCGAAGAAAACAATTTACATCCTTTTGAAGTGAGGGTCCTAAGTAAAGAGAGAACTCTTTGTGAAAAGATCATGAGTCTCGTCCGGTTTTCTCATCAGGGGAATGCCTACGAAAATCTAGCCAATAAAATTAGACATATCTATGATATACATATGATGTTGCTGGACAGTGAAATTGAACACTTCTTTGATAGCCAACTGTTTGATAAAATGCTCATCATGGTTGGGAAGGAAGATGTGCTTAGCTTCAACAATAATAACGATTGGCTTATTGAGCACCCGGGAAAAGCGGTCATTTTTGACCAAGTGCAGGATACTTGGGACAATATTCGATCAACATACCAGGGTGTATTTAGCGAATTAGTAATTGGCCAGCTTCCCAGTGAAGATGAAATTATCGCTACACTTGAAAGAGTCGCAATACGACTAAATAAAGTGGATTGGAAATTGGGATGAAACTTGATAGTATAGCATCGAGGGATTTTAAGTCCTATGGCTTATCTCTGTAAGTGTGTGTGTATCAGCGTTATACGGGGAATCTCAATTTAGCGTGTGCACTGGGTGTGCAGTAATTATGGCTTCTATTGAGGGATTAAAGTCCCTTGTGCTTCTTAACATTGAGGGCTTTCCAGCCCAATGAAGGGTGGACGGAAATCCGTTGCTGAAGATCAGGATCTTGCGTTAGGAGACTTCCATCAATCCTACCCTTATCCAGTATCAGGTTTAGGAATTCTTGTTCATTATCACTGAATGGGAGTAGAGATTCCATACCTCGTTTGCAATCCTCAACGAGCAGGTTTCCATATTCTCTCGGAGTACCTATAATGTCTGTAACTCGAGTGTTCAGGGTTGGGATTAGTTGGCTGTTAATATCTCCTTTATCAAAAGCAATATCTTCAATATCAATTGTGCGCCAATCTTTGCGGTTCATGGCACCATAAATAACGAATCCTAGACGAAGCTTACTACTATCTAAATCTTCCATCTCGAATATGTGTGAGCAGTCGAAAAGATCCCTAGCTCGCCCACGAGACATAAGTGCTGCCAATTTTCCTGCTACCAGCTCGTGGGTATCCAAAATCGGTATATTGGTAGCTATGTTGGCACCAAGTTTTCGGGAATCAGAATGTTTGATATCCCAAAGTGGTTGGCGGAGAATCATATTCAGGTCAACTTCCAGATTACTTCCCTGTCCTGTGTAGCTCTCATAACGGAGTCGCCATTTACCACCGGCGTGTTCAGTTGGTATCCGTTTTACAGCAAAATCTTCACGCGAAAAGACAGCTTGCATGGCTTGTTCGATCTTTGGTCGCTCACTCAGCATAGCATCACGATCTAATTCACCAATGTAATTAACATCAATATCTACTGATAGCCTGGGTAGGTCCAGTGCAAACACATTGAGGGCAGTTCCACCCTTGAGAACCCACTTATTTTTAAGGAATGGATGAGTATTAAAACCATTCAATAGGTGTAGCAGTTGAAGTACCTTCTCTAGGATATCTGGTCTGTGTCCAGTTGATTCTGAAATAGACAATACTTCTTCAGATGCGAATCTCATGATGGTTCTTCCCAATCTCTATCCAATATCTTGTTAGGAATCATTAAGTTCCAATCCTTGATCAACTTACAATCCTTTCGATTCCCACGCTCCAAG
>Ga0307992_1002027_pt1 | contig 11675 bp, 13 predicted proteins | sample EllFjometagen133_FD_203162 | JGI IMG/M metagenome (GOLD analysis project Ga0307992, IMG submission 203162) | Marine microbial communities from Ellis Fjord, Antarctic Ocean - #133 | ecosystem: Environmental > Aquatic > Marine > Unclassified | place: Southern Ocean | collected 2014-10-08
GATTCATCAATATCAACACCGATCACGGAATTACCAAAATCCGCCAAACCGGCTGCTGTGACCAAGCCGACATATCCTGTACCAACTATACAGATCTTTTTCATTCTTCCTCCGTGGTCCCGTCTGTCTTGGGACGGATAATATTTACATAAGTGCCTGCGTTAACAAGCGCGAATAGTTCAATAACATCTTTATTGCTCATACGGATACACCCTTTAGATTGAGGTGTTCCCAATAATCCTTCTTCATGCGTGCCGTGAATATAAACAAAACGCCAGTAAGATGTGCGATTAATTTCTTCAAGGCCCTTTAGCCAGATAATACGAGTGGTGACCGGATCAATATCAATATTTGTCGTGTCTGTGAAGATCGTTGCGATCTCACCGGTCGGACGTCGATCATAAAAACACATGCCTTCGGGTGCAGTATCACCATATTTGCTATCGATGACATGAATGCCCCAAGGAGTCTGATTACTTCCTCTTTCGGCACCGTAACCATATTCTGATGCCGAGATAACATAATCTTTTAAAATTGTCAATCCATCTTTTACAGAAACGAGAAAAAGTTTATTGTCATTTCCGTCAATGAGGATAAGGGTATCCAATTCGGTGACGCCTGTCACAATTTTGATCTCTTTAACAGCAGATACCAAGCGTTCAACATTTGGTTTATACACATTTTCAGTTTCCATTGTTGAGGCTTCGGTTTTAAGCTCTTCTGTATTTATTTTGCAAGATATAAATGTGAATAAAACCAGCAAAGATACTGAAAGAGAAACAAGGTGTCTAAAAATTGTATTTTGTTTCATTTGTGTGCTATCATTTATATTAGTACAGCCGGGGAGACTCGAACTCCCACACCCTGAGGGCGCTAGATCCTAAATCTAGTGCGTCTGCCAATTCCGCCACGGCTGCATTATTGACTGGCGAATATAGGGAAAGGAGGCAGGAAATCCAATAGGAAATCAATAATCATTTTCAGCTGTTTTCCCTTGAAGGATTATTACGCCCGAAGAGGTTCCGATTCGGGTTGCTCCGGCGTCTATCATTGCCTTGGCATCTTGGTAAGAACGAACTCCGCCGGAAGCCTTGACCTCAAGCTCATCACCGACAGTTTCTTTCATTAGTTTTACGTCTTCAAGCGTGGCGCCGCCTGTCGAAAAACCGGTGGATGTCTTGACAAAATTAGCACCGGCAGATTTTGCGAGTTCACACGCTGTAACTTTTTCTTTATCTGTGAGTAGACAAGTTTCAATAATGACCTTTACGGTATTTCCTTCGGCAGAGCTTATAACGGCTTTGATATCCGATTCAACTAAAGCTGTATCATTATCTTTCAGTGCGCCAATATTAATGACCATATCAATTTCATCAGCACCGTCTTCAACGGCCATCAAGGTTTCCGCGGATTTTATGGAGGGTATTGAGGCTCCCAACGGGAATCCGATAACAGAGGCAAGTTTCACTTCTGTTCCTTCAAGAAGTCCGGCACAATAGGCTACGTTGCACGGATTGACGCAGACAGCGGCAAATCCGTTATCAATGGCTTCTTTACATAGCTTCTCTAGATCTGCTTTTGTTGCCTGCGGTTTAAGCAGAGTATGATCGATGTATTTTGCTAAGTTCATATTTTACCTCATCAATTGTTTTATTTCGTTCAAAAATTTATCACCGAGTTCGTTGGCTACATCTGCCGTAGGTGCTTCACTATATACGCGCAATATCGGTTCGGTATTTGATTTGCGCATGTGAACCCATTTATCGGCCCAAGTGATCTTCAATCCGTCAACGGTATTGCAATTTTCATTGACAAATTTTATTTTTAGTTTTTCTAAAATTGAGTCAGGATCGTTCGACCCTATGTCAATTTTCTTTTTACTCATTTTGTATTGCGGGAAGTCAGCATATTTTTCACTCATAGGACGTTCATCCGAAGCTAAAAAATTCAAAACCATGGCTGTACCAACAAGTGAATCACGCCCAAGGTGAGAGTCGGGAGAGATGATCCCGCCGTTGCCTTCACCTCCGATAACCGCATCGACTTCTTTCATTTTTTTTGCCACATTGATCTCGCCGATAGCGGTACGCAGACATTCTGCACCGTATTTTTCGGCAATATTTGTGACGGCTAAAGTCGTTGACAGGTTGGTGACCACTTTAGGGTCAGGAAGTGGGCATTGCGACAGGACGGTTTCAACCGCCATCACAAGCGTGTATTCTTCAGATAGATAATTACCTTTTTCATCGCAGACTGCTAGACGGTCCGCATCGGGATCCACAGCCAGTCCAAGATCGGCGTTATGGATCTTGACCGCTTCAAGTAGATCAACCAGATTCTCGGGCAGAGGTTCTGGTATATGCGGAAAATATCCGTCCGGGACACAATTGACTTCAATGACATCACATCCCAATGCTTTCAACATAGCCGGGAGAGCCAAAGAACCACCGCCATTGACGGCATCGATCACGACCTTGAATTTGCGTTTTCGGATGGCATCAATATTGAGATAGGGGATATCAAGCACATTTTCAACATGCATGAGGATCGCATCCTCTTTTTGAGAATACTCGCCAAATTCGCCGGAAGGCTTGAAGGTATATTCGCCGGCTTTTTTATTATCCAAAACGGTTTTAACCTGATCTGCATCGAGAAATAGTCCGGTTTTATCAATAAATTTTATACCATTCCATGGAAATGGATTGTGAGAAGCTGTAATGGCAATGCCGCCCTGCGCTTCCATGAGTTCAGTTAAAAGCTGGACGGTCGGCGTGGGGACGATGCCAATATCAATAACATTAAATCCCATCCATTGTAAAGTGCGGGCAAAGATATTAGAAATGGCTTTACCGGAAACACGTGAATCACGTCCCAATATGATCGTGCCTTTTCCTGCAAATTTACCAAAGGCAGATGCATATTCTACGACCTCTTTGGGTGTCATACTATCCCCAATGGTCGCGCGTATTCCTGATATTGATTCTATGAGCATTTTAACTCCTGATTAGTTCATGATTTTCACATCGTAAAAGATAGATAAAATTGCTGTGTATTGGAAGAAAAAAGGGATATAAAAACCAAGAAGTACAAATGAGAAATAGCGACTAGTAGATGTTAAATAAATCGAATGGGTCTATTTCTCAAGATAGTATTAAATCATATTGGCGGTGTCGAAGAAATAATTCTAGAATAGAGTAGTTTCCGATATCTATATGTGTATATTAAAGATAGGAGAAAAACATTAACAAAAAGTTAGTTTTATTATAATCAAATGTATTTTATCTCTAAATATTAGCAGTAGGTTAAGACTTATGAAAAACGGACTAAAAAAACTCGTGTGCATGATGTGTGTTTTAATGATGTTTCCCCATTTTAATTTTGCCGATGAAACAAAGATTAAGGCATATAAGACCCCACCCAATAATATGCAAGTTGTCACTAATAGAACTGAGATTGAACATACCGAAGACCAAATTTCCAACGCAAATGAAACAATATTAACGTCATCTGTCGACGAACCGGCCAGAACCTCTATTCCATTCACTGAAAATTTCAATGGCCCCTGGACCGGAGGGGCCCCGACTAATTGGGGTAAAGAATTCGTTAGCGGTACGACGAATTGGGTACAATATAATGGATGCTTATATTATGATGAAGAGTCTGGAACCGGGGGTCCAGGTTCCAGTCCGGCTGGTGGATATAATGCTCTTTTTTATCAGGAAGACTATTCTGAGCCGGAAACTAGACTTATGACACCTATATTTGATTTTGGTGCTAAAACGGCCAATGCGAAGCTTAAATTTTATCATGCTCAAAAAGAATGGGGTGGTGATCAGGACTCACTCTATATCTATTATCGCATACCGGTATGGGATTCTAATGCAGGTGTATATACCGGTATCTGGATATTATTGGAATCATACACAGAAGATATACCGGACTGGATTCAATCCACAATTGATCTTCCCTCACCGGGTAGTTGATACCAGATAGCTTTTAAGGGATATGCTTATTATGGCTTTGGTGTAGGACTGGATCAGGTAGAGATTACCGCAAGCGAAACCGCTTTGCCGATCGAGCTGGCACTGTTTACAGCACGGATTGAGGGACGATCGGTGATTCTTGAATGGGCAACAGAAAGTGAAACTGAAAATGTAGGCTATATTCTTGAAAAGCAGACAAACAATTCAGGTACTTGGGTAAAGCTTGCCGATTATCAATCTCATGAAGCATTGCGTGGTCAAGGAACGACAACCAGCCCTTCAGAATACATGTTTATAGATGTAGAGGTTGAAGCAGGTGAAAGTTATTTTTATTGTCTTAGCGATGTATCTGAGAATGGCGATATTATTGCTCATCCTTCGATAGATATCACCATGAATGATATTAGTAAAACCGGAATAGAAAAAATCTATCCCAATCCCTTTAACCCTCAGACCTATATTGCCTATAGTTTGCAGGAAGATTCGGACGTCAAGATCCGAGTAGTTGATATCTTTGGACGGATCGTTAAAACTCTGCAAAATGGTGATCAAACTTCAGGATCTTATCATGTTTATTGGAATGGCAGCAACGACAGAAATACACAAGCTCCTTCAGGTATGTATTTTATACGCATGCAGACAGATAACACGAACGAAATACAAAAAGTTGTGTTGATGAAATAATAAAGACCTTACACCTTACACCCTACATCTTACATCCCTAAACCTCTTCCTCTTCCTTGACAATTCCCACAATAAGACCTATTATTAATTAATAATCAAAAAAATGAACAAGAAGGGAATACTATGCAAGACATTTTAAAGAAAGTACTTGAGACCGTTGTTCTATACGGACCAAAGTTACTGGGCGCTATTGCTGTTCTCATTATTGGCGGATGGCTTATAAAAGCCATTAATAAAGCTGTTGGCAAAGGTTTAGAAAAGAGCAAAGTAGATTCTGCACTAGAACCCTTCCTTAAAGGGATCGTCAGTATCTTATTAAAAGTATTGCTCTTTATTTCCGTACTGACGATGGTCGGGATTGAAATGATGTCATTTACCGCTTTGATCGCTGCCGCCGGTTTGGCTGTTGGTATGGCTTTATCGGGTACCTTGCAGAATTTTGCAGGTGGAGCGATGATCCTGATCTTCAAACCCTTTCGCGTGGGTGATTTTATTGATGCGCAAGGTTATATGGGGACGGTTTCTGAGATCCAGATCTTTAATACTTACCTTAAAACCGTTGACAATAAAACGATCATTATTCCCAATGGCGGCTTATCAACGAGTTCTATGACCAATTTTTCCACCGAACCAAATCGCCGTGTCGATTGGAAATTTGGGATTGCTTACGGTGATGACGTTGAAAAAGCAAAAGCTGTCCTAAAAGGTTTATGCGATGCGGATGAACGCATTAAAAAAGATCCGGAAGTCTTTATTGCTATCTCGGAATTGGGTGATAGTTCGGTAAACTTTGCCGTTCGTGCCTGGGTAAATGCTGCCGACTATTGGGGCGTTTTTTTTGAAATGAACGAAAAAGTATACAAGACCTTTGAAAAAGAAGGATTGAATATACCGTTTCCTCAAATGGATGTCCACGTACATAACTAGTAAAGACCTCATACACTTGTCCAGCGTAGCTTTAGCGAAGTTGGAAAGGCACAAAATACACAAAGCCACTAAGAAGAGATAATAAGGCTTTTGGAAATACAACATAAACTGTCATCCTGATCCGCCAGCTGGCGGAGAAGGATTTATTCATGTCACAGAACCTTGATTAGTGAGCTTGTAGGGGACGGTCGAGACCGTCCCAATGCCAATTTATGGTTCAATACAAAAAACCTTGGAGAAATAAATATGAACTTTAAAGAACTGATCAAAAAGTGGTACATTCCTCCAATCAAACAATATGCCGATTTCAAGAGCAGAACAGGTAAAAAAGCCTATTGGATGTTCATATTGTTCAATTTTATTTTCGCTTGGGTAGCTTTCGGATTTGACAATATCTTTGGAACACATAATTTCGGCTTTTGGGGAATGACTAATGGTTCTTTTAATAATTTTTATTCTCTCATTCTTCTGGTCCCCAGCCTAGCCATTTCTTTCCGGCGTTTACATGATGTCGGTGAAGAAGGATCAAAACTACTTTACATATTTATTCCAATTATCGGGTGGATCTGGCTTATAAAGCTTTTGATCAAAGAGGGTGATGTTCGGGAAAATAAATTCGGACCGGTTCCATCTGAAGATCCGGCTGATCCGGTCAAAGGTAAACACCCTTATAAGCCAAATGAAGGTCAATCTGAAGAAAAATTTGACGTTTCAGTTATAAGAAAACAAGCCGAAGGAAGCATTGCAAAAAAAGAAAAATCCAAAAAGAAAAAGAGTGAACCGAAAGCCCAAAAAGTTAAGTGGGGCAGAGATAGAGGTGCCGTTGATTTTCGTACACCGCCCAATAAGGATGGAAGCCGTAAATCGTGAAGACCTCACACGAAGGCACAAAGAAAACAAAGGCACGAAGAAGATAATATAAGGCTTTTTGAAAACACATAAAAAAACTGTCATCTCGACCGAAGCGGAGAGATCTATTCATGTCACGGGATGAATTGAAAAGTTGAAGATCGAGAATTGCGGAAGAGTAAGACATCACACAAAGGCACGAAGTACACAAAGCCACTAAGAAGAGATAATAAGGCTTTTTGAAAACACATAAAAAAACTGTCATCTCGACCGAAGCGGAGAGATCTATTCATGTTGCAGAACTTTGATAAACGAGATTGTAGGGGACGGGCTGGACCGTCCCGTGGATCTATTCATGTCACAGAAAGTAATAAAAAAACTGATGTAAAGACGCGATGCTTCGCGTCTTTTTTCATACTCCGAACTCCCGTACTCCACACCCCGAAACCTCTTGTATATTTCTATGATTTCCCCTAAAATTACTTATTAAAGTATTAAACAATGGAGAATATCATGTCCGAACAACAACCGCCTGTCGTAAGATTGGAAAAATCCATGTTAGCGGCTTACTTACTTTTACTATTCTTGGGCCAATTGGGCTTACATCGTTTCTATCTGAATAAACCGGGAAGCGCTGTTGCGCAATTATTGCTTGCCGTTGTTGGTTGGGCCACCTCTTGGCTTGGCGTAGGTTATTTCTTACTGGGTATCTTGGGTGTTTGGTTATTTATTGACCTGTTCTTGACCGCCGGCATGGTAAGGGATGCGAATGGATGATAGGGGACGAGGAAAGACCTCACACAAAGGCGCAAAGAAGACGAAGGCACAAAGAAGAGAGTATAAGGCTTTTTGAAATGTAATAAAAACTGTCATCCTGAACGCAGTGCCGTGCCCGCCGAAGCTTGCAAAGCGAAGGCTGGGAGAGATCTATTCATGTCACGGGATGAATTGAATAGTTGAAGATCGAGAATTGCGGAAGAGTAAGACCTCACACTAAGGCGCAAAGAAGACAAAGTCACAAAGAAGAGATAATAAGGATGGGCGAAGAGGGGAAGAGGCGAAAAGGCGAAATTGAGTAACGAGTGACGCGTAACGAAAAAGTATGTGTCATCTTGAGCGGAGTCCCGATATGTATCGGGACGCAGTCGAAAGATCTATTCATGTCACGGAATATTGATTAACGCACGTGTAGGGAATAGGCACTTGTCGGGCGAAGCTCGCAGAGCGTAGACTGATGCCTGTTCCGTTGCGTGGCAAACCACAGAACTTTGACAAACGCCCATGTAAGGAATTGTCAAAAACATTCTGGTTGAAACGTTGAAGCGTTAAAATGTTGGAAACGTAAAACGTGAGACGAAAGGTTTTTTAAGAAACAACAGGAATTGTCATACTGAACATAATGAAGGAAATATATTAATGTAGAATCTTGAAATGTATTCGTTATTGCTTGGTGAAAATGTTCAATATGAACTAATATATAATAAATATATTTTAGTTGATTTAATTTAAGGAAATAAAATGAGGAAACTGGATATACCTAAGATTTTTAAGAGTGAAGCTGAAAATATTATTAAAACAAGGGAAAAAGCTATTTCAATTCATGGAACTGGAGATATTAAAGCTGCTGGAAACGAAGTAGAAATAGAAGTAAGAAAATTCTTTAAAAGAATGTTACCTAAAAATACTTATGTTACAAATGGGCATATTATAGATAAAGAAGGAAATATTAGTCCACAACTCGATGTTATTATTGCAGATAATTCAAATATTCCATCTTTAATGACAACAAAAGACGAAACAGAATATATTCCTATTGAATCGGTTTATGCTATAGGGGAAATAAAATCAACATATTATAAGTCAAATAAGTATTTTCAAGAATTCTCAAATACTATTTCTTTAATTAAAGATAAAATGCACTATGAAGAAATAAAAAACACAGCATATATGGGGAAAATTGGTAATAATACTACGATGAGAGATATATATTTAGGAAGTAGGAATAAATATCTAAATAAACTTTACACTTTTATAATTTTTATTGATAAGGGAGATTTTAATATAAGTGACCTATCTGATTTTTATTCAAAAACCAAGATAAATATTATACCTAATTGCTCAATTATCCTTAACGAAGGTGCATTAGTTTATATTAGTATCAAAAACACAATAATTCATGAAAGATACCCAGATCAAAAAGAAAATGATCATGATTATGAATGGAATTTAGTGCCTTTTTCAATTGACCAGGATAATAGTGGATCTATAGAAGGAAATCATTTAAGTTTTCTTTATTATACTTTAATAAATCATATATCAAATTCGTTTCTTGAAAGACCTGATTTTTCACAGTATAATGCAAAAATGATGATAGTAAGAAAAACAAAATGTAAGAAATTATAGTTTAATTGGAGTTATAATGCAAATTATGAAAATTACGGAAAGAATTGATTATTTAATCGAATTAGCAGATAAAGCACTTGCAACTGAACATACAAACAAATATGGCGATAAATTCATTTCTGAAGAAGTATTTAATGAGTTTCGGTCATCTTCATTATCTTTTATAAAAAATGTTTATGGAATGGACCATCCGTATTTTAATGAATTTGAAAGAGATACAAAAAATCCAGATTCTTATGAAACAAGACAAGGTAAAGGAATTCTTAAAGCAATAAAACAAGAAATTGATGATGGATGGATATACAGCTTTAAAGGGTTAGTTTCTGCAGAAATATTTTCAGATTTTCTTGAAATGGCTGAGTATTTACTGAATGAGAATTATAAAGATTCTGCAGCAGTGATGATAGGTAGTGTTTTAGAAGAACATCTACGACAATTATGTATTAAAAATGAAATCCCTATCACTCAAATAAAAGATTCAAAAGAAGTGCCTTTGAAAGTAGATTTACTAAATTCTGAATTAGTTAAAGCAGATGTTTATAATAAATTAGACCAAAAAAGTGTTACTTCATGGCTTGATTTAAGAAATAAAGCTGCTCACGGAAAATATACTGAATATTTAAAAGAGCAAGTTGAATTGATGTATCATGCTGTGACAGATTTTATTGTGAGGAATCCATAAAACATGAAAAAACATCTCCCCACCATCATCACAACCCTCATTGCGATCGCGACGGCTCTACTCTATGTCTTTTTGGAGCCGGAAGAGGGGAGCTTTGTCCAGAAGTATCTTTTTAATATTTTATTTACCTTAAATGCCTATTTGATCATTCAGTTGATTTTCCGTCGCTTTTGGTCGGTGGCTATGTGTCGTGTGATTGGGACCATGGGCGTGCTGATCATTGGTTTTGGCATTGAGATCCTGCAGAGCTACGGTGTAAAATTTCTTGCAGGTACTTACGATCCGTTGGATATTATGATGTATGCATTTGGCGTGGGATTGGGATTTGTGTTGGATGTGTATGTTTTGGATCATTTAAAGAATTGAATATCGAACAAGGATTAACGAATATTGAACGCTGAAGTAAATATTCACTTCGAATATCTAAAATCGGTGTTCCTTGTTCTGAGATCAATAAGAGCTTAACAGTAAGACGCCTTCCGGCCGAAGGCCTACTACGCCGAAGTAGCTTCAGCTACGAAGGCTGTGCCTCGGCGCAGGCTGGTAAGACATAAAATATGACGCGTTACACGTCACACGTTTCTCGTCACAAAAGAAAGGCTGAGATATGAAGAGATCAAGACTATTTATCATCACAGGACTTATCTTCGTCGCTATCATGTTAAGCTCCTGCTTTATTCTGGATAATTATGAGATCGAAGTACTCATGCATAAGGATGGATCCTACGATTTTAGCTATGAGGGTGAATTGAATTTTGTCCCTGCGCTGGAGGCCGCGATAGAAGGCACCTTTGACGAAGATGACCAAGAGGATTTGCAGGAAATTATTCAGAGCTTGAAAAATAATGATGAATTTGCTTCCGTCAAAGATCTCGGTAAAGGCAAGATCAAAGTCGAGGTAAAGCGTAAAGTGGATGCCGGAGAAGATTATTTCTTCATAGACAAAGATCTCAAATACTACGCCTTTGAATATAATGATGAAGGTGAATTAAGTATGGAAGGGTTTAAAGTCGATGATGATGGTAGAAAAGCCCTTAAAACCTTAGGATCAAAACTAAAAGGCAGTGTGGTCGTCCAAGTTCCGAAAAGTATTAAAGTTGTATCTCACAATGCCGACAAGAAAAAGAAGATCGATAAAAAACTTATCGCTTACACATGGAAATTGGATCTGAATTCGGAGAAACCGGAAATGGTTTTGAAGAAGTGAACGGTAGACAGTAAACGGTGATCGGCCTGTCCTGCGCCGTGCCAAGCCGAAGCTTCAGCGAAGGCTGGAAGCTCGTAGAGCGTAGAAGGATGACTCGTTATTTGTTTTGACCCCGAAGGGGTCGAACAATATTATAAAAACGATTCACATCCCAACCGACCCCGGAGGGGTTGAACAAAAGGTCTTAAGTTTCACGACATTTTAAAGAGAGCTTCATGAAAAAACTACTCATACTTTTCCTCCTCACGATAACGATAATTTTTGCTAACCCTCTCGATATCTTCGAGCCTTATATGGGCGTTATTTGGGAAGGGCATTATCAGGAATCCGAAGATTCTTCGCTAACTCATTTTATCTACTGGGAGTATTCCCTTGATTCGTCACGTGTTTTTCAGATCAAAACTGTTCCCGAGTTGGATTTCAAAATGGTCACGACCTATTACATGGATGACCGTTGGGATGAATTGGCTTCTTTGACCTTATTGGATCAAAACACTTATGCCGTTGGATATGCGCACAAAGAAATAAATCATATCGAAACTTATTCCAAGAATTATCATGCTGAAGGATTTCATGAAACCCTATCGCATTTTGAATTGTGGGAGGGTAATCTCATTGATCGTTTCTATCGCAAAACGGATGAAAATTGGTATTTGGAAAATACGATATTCTACAAAGCCCTGCTTATCTCGGAGGCGTTTGATAGGATGGAGAGTAAGAGAGTTAAACAATCGATTATTAGTGAGTAATTGAGTTAAGTTCGGTAATCTATAGTTAGTAAGCAGAAATCGCAATAGAATCAAATTGTAGGGAACCCCGATTACCAAGACCAAAACAAGTATTATTTTACTAAAATCGGATTTACAGAGCGATAATTAGGTATGTAAGGTTTACCGGAGTTTATCATAGCACAAATTATCTTTAAAAGTTTATTCCCGAC
>Ga0307992_1002028_pt1 | contig 11672 bp, 14 predicted proteins | sample EllFjometagen133_FD_203162 | JGI IMG/M metagenome (GOLD analysis project Ga0307992, IMG submission 203162) | Marine microbial communities from Ellis Fjord, Antarctic Ocean - #133 | ecosystem: Environmental > Aquatic > Marine > Unclassified | place: Southern Ocean | collected 2014-10-08
AATTGATGTTTCTGGAGTAAAAAAATATTTAGAGCCATCAAGATGAGATTTAAATTCAACCCCATCATGCTTAATGATTGAATTTTTGCCAAGTGAAAAAACCTGAAAACCACCCGAATCTGTTAATATTGGCCCAGGCCAATTCATAAATTCATGCAATCCTCCACTATTGGTAATCAGTTTCTCTCCTGGACGCAAGTATAAATGATAAGTATTAGCTAAAATTATTTGTGCTTGGGTATTTTTTATATCCAGACTATCCAATGCCTTTAGACTAGCTCTGGTTCCAACAGGCATAAATATTGGGGTTTTAACTGTTCCGTGCGGAGTAATAAATTGCCCAGCCCGAGCTTTACCTTGAGTTTTTTCTAACTTAAAACAAAATTTCGACATTCGCCTATTATAAACCGATCTCGTAGCGGACAAATCTATTCACCACCAATTTTTCACCCAAAATTCCACTAGTTTGTTTAACTAATTCTTCAACAGTAATCTTGGAATCACGAATATAATCCTGGGCAAGTAATTCAGCTACATTTGCTGGATTCATCGCTACTATCTGCATCGCCACATTTTTAGCCATTTTTTGTAAATTTTCATTTCGGGCCACAAAATCAGTCTCACAAAGAATTTCTACCAAAGTAGCTATTTTATTATTATTGTGTACATAGCTAGCAAGATAACCTTCCTTAGTCTCTCGGTCAGCTTTTTTATCAGCTTTAATTAAATTTTTTTGACGTAAAATTTCTCTGGCTTCACTAAAATCTCCATCAGCTGTTTTTAAAGCCTTTTTACAATCCATCATTCCAGCGCCTGTTTCTTCACGAAATTTCTTAACGTCTGCAGCAGTAATATTAGCCATATTATCCTTTCTTCATCTTTTTTTGATCAACTTTTTTAACTCCAGTTTTTTGAACAGCTTTTTTAACTTCAGTTCTGGTAGCTCTACCCTTAGCATAAGCTTGCGTTAGCTGACCGACAATAAATTCAATACTAGTTCGGCCATCATCATTGGCTGGAATTATAATGTCAACTGATTGAGGATTGGTATTAGTATCTACTAAACCCACTACTGGTACACCCACCATTTTTGCTTCTTGGAGAACAATCCTTTCTTTTTTAGGATCAATTACAAAAATTGTATCTGGAATATCTTTAAGCTGACGCAGACCATCAAAAAATCTAGCGTAACGACCAGCCTCTTTTTCCAATTGAGTCTGCTCAAATTTGGTATACATACTATATTTATCGCCACTCAGACCTTCTTCTATCTTAATCATTTTTCGTAGTGACTTACTAACTTGCTGCCAATTAGTTAATAATCCACCCAACCAACGAGAAACAATCCAATGTACCCCTGCTTCTTGAGCTTTTTCTTTAACAATTTCACGAGCCTGACGCTTAGTACCTACAAAAATGACTTCTTTTCCTTCTTTGCCTAAATGATAAAAATAATTGTAAGCCAAAGTCAATTGAGCAGCTGTTTTTTCTAGATCAAAAATGTGAATTCCATCTTGTTGAGTATAAATCCACTCTGCCATTTTTGGGTGCCATTTACTTGCATCATGACCAAAGTGACAACCAGCTTCCAACAAATCCTTCAGATCATATTTGGGAGCAACGTTTTCTAATTTTGAAACATCAATCATACTTGTCCTTATTTATCTCAAACTAATGAGATCGGTCTTGATTTAATAGCCAGGACTCTTAATAAACCAATACCCTAATTTTTATTGAGCGGTAATTGTAACACAGTTCTTGAGTAAACTCACCACAGTCATTGGCCCTACCCCACCGGGAACTGGAGTAATAAAAGCAGCCTTGTTTTGTATAGATTCAAGATCAATATCTGGTTGAGGTTCTCCTACATCAATCATAATCACTCCTTGTTTAACCATGTCTCCAACGATAAGATGCTTCACTCCAGTTGCACTAATAATAATATCTGCGTCAGTAAATTTTTTACTAGAATTCAAACGCTGTTCAACATCATCTCGAGTTAGCATCTTGACCTGAAAACCTTGATTGCTGAGCTCATAAAAAACTGGTTGTCCAACAATATCTGATCTACCTAAAATTAAAATTTGCTTTTGATGCTGATCGTCTTGAGAAATTTTTAGTTTTAAAAAAGCTTTACTTAAAATTGTCAAAACTGCACTAGCTGTAGCTGGTAATACCCGGTGTTGTTGTTGCCACGTATTGTTTTTTATTGTCATTAAAGTATCAGGGTGCAAGCCATCAACATCTTTTACTAACTCAATTTTTGAAGTTAAAAACTTCCACCAATTATTAAAAGCCTGTCGTACAGCTTTAATTCCCTTATCTTGACTAATTCCTTTAACTTTAGCCCAAGTGTTTCGCCATGGTTTTTGGATAATAATACCCGTGATAGATGGATCTTGATTAAGGTCAATAATTTTTTGTTCAACCCTATCTGTCCCCTCTGTTAAAGAAAAAGTATCAACCTCATAATCAATCCCAACTCGTTTCGCTGCTTCACTTTTGAGTTGAGTATAAAGTTGACTCCCAATATCTTCTGTAAATAAAATCGCTGCAATTTTTGGTTTGATTCCATGATCGCGCAAATTATTCACTTCTTTTTTAATTTGAGTCTCATACTCAGCAGCTAGTTGATCGCCATTAAAAATAATCATGGGTTATATTGTACCTGAGAAATTTAATTAATCCTCAAGGAGTTGTTTTAGCAACTCCACGTTTTTAGCATCAGGTCCTTTTTTATCAAAACCCGGTACTTCTAATAATAGGGGTAAAAGTTTAACTTTGGGATAATTGAGAAAATGTTTTAAATCCGATCGAGGAATAAGGCCTTCACCTAAGTTAGCGTGCCTGTCTCTACCTGACCCAAATTTATCTCGACTATCATTAACGTGAACACATTTTAGCGTAGACCACAAACCTAAATCTGTGATAGCTTCTAAAGCTAGCTTATTTAAAGAATATCCGGCCGCAAACCCATGACAAGTGTCAAAACACCACCCTAGCTGATCTGAATTAACTTTATCTAACAGCCATCTGATCTCTTTTAAATCACTGCAAAGCTTGCCTTTTTGGCCAGCAGAGTTTTCAATTAAAAAAGTGGCCTCCTTAGGACTAGAACTAATAATGTCTTTAATGAGAGTAACAACTTGATTCTTAACTGCATCCCAACCTCTACCCTGGTGACTACCTAAATGGACAATTACTCCCGAACCTTTCACCAAAGCATCAAAGGCCAGATCGTGTTTTAGAGTAGCCACAGATTTGTCGACTAACTCCGGTTTATCTGAGGCTAAATTCACTAAATAGATAGCATGAGTAAAGACTGATTCAATCCCATATTGTTTTTTTTCTGAAAAAAATTTGTCAATGTTATAACTAGCTAAATTTGGCTTTTTCCAAACCCGAGGACTGCCCGAAAAAAACTGAATGTAATTACAACCAAGATCAGAGGCTCTCTTCGGGGTATTCTCTATTCCCCCAGCTGCTGAAACATGAGCTCCAATTTTCAACATCACTCTTCCCTACCACGCAAAAAGTGGAAATTCTTTAGCTATCCTAACCACTTCTTGTCGTATTTTTAATAATTTTTCATCATTTTTCATTTTTTTTCTAAATTCTTTAATAAAATTATTTCGCTCTGTTCTCTCTTTTGGCAACTCATATTTCTTTACATGCTTCACTATTTGAGCAATCCACTCAGCGATCTGTTTCATCTCTGCCTCTTTCATCCCCCGGGTAGTTGCCAACGGTGTCCCTAGCCTAACTCCTGAAGGATAAAAAGGCGAACATGGCTCATGGGGAATACTGTTACGATTAGCATATATTCCAGCCACATCCATAGCAAAAGCCACCTGAGTGCCAAGACCAAATCCTTGGGGTGTTAAATCAATCAACATTAAGTGATTATCTGTTCCATCGCCCACTAGCTTCAAACCTTCATCTTGAAGAGATTTTGCCAGTATCTGAGCGTTTTTAATTATTTGTTGGCCATATTGTTTAAATTCTGGCTTCATTGCCTCTGCGGCTGCAATCGCAATCCCAGCGGTAGTGGCATTATGCGGACCACCTTGTAATCCGGGAATAATAGCCGCATCGATTTTACGACCCAGTTTTGGGTCTCGTTCTAATCCTCTTTTAGTAACCATAATCATTGCTCCGCGTGGACCGCGAAAAGTTTTATGGGTGGTGGACATAATTACATCAACATACGGCACTGGTGAAGGATGCTCCCCACTTATTATCAAACCCGTAATATGAGAAATATCTGCCATTAGCCACGCTCCCACCTCATCAGCTATCTCACGAAACTTATCAAACTCTAAAATAAATGGGTAGGCTGTAGTACCAGCAATAATAATTTTAGGCTGGTGTTTTTTAGCTAGCTCTTTCATCTCATCAAAATCTATTCGGGCGTTTTCGGTTAAACCATACTGGACTGAATTAAAAAACTTACCAGAAAAAGTTACTTTAGGATGACCATGAGTCAAATGTCCACCTCCAGCCAAACTTAACCCCATTAGGGTATCGCCCGGTTCTAAAAGCGCAAAATAGATTGCGCTGTTAGCTGGTGAACCAGAATAAGGCTGCACATTAACATATGGCACACCAAAAAGTTTTTTGATTCGATCTTGAGCTTCAGACTCAATTTTATCAACAAATTGATTACCTTCATAATAACGTCGCCCAGGATATCCCTCTGAATATTTACTGTTTAAAACTGAAGACAGAACCTGAGATACCTCTGGTGAAATATGATTTTCAGAAGGAATCAAACCAATCATCTCTATTTGGCGTTGCTCTTCCTGATTAATATATTGATTAATTACATCTGACATAAAAATTTTGATCTAGTAATTTATCCAGTATACTATCAATAATGAAAAATTCATCAATGATTCATCCCCATATTGAGCAAGTCTTGCGTCAAATTATTCTTAAAGATTTAGCTAACAAGGGCCGACTAAGATGGGATAAACCCCACACAGAAGCAGTAGTGTACTGGACAAAACAGCTACTAAAAAAAATTAATAGTTCAAGTCTTAACCCCAAAATATTAATCACCGCAGCCTATGCCCATGATTGGGGCTATGTCAATTTATTCAAACAAAAAAAACCAATCACTACTGATCAAATCCGCTTACAAAAAGACTTACATATGAAAAAAAGTGCAGAGATGATTGAGAGACTAATATATCAGCGACTTTCTAGTTATTTTAGTGAGGGCGAAATTTTGCGCCTAATCCACCTTGTTTCTATTCATGATTATGTTGATCAACTCAAAGATGAGGATGAACTATTCTCAATGGAGTGCGATACGATAGGCATGTTGGATGTGGATCGTGTACTACCAACTTTTTCAGCTAAAGAAAATGAATATTTTATGAAACACAGTATCTATAATTTACGGTTACCAAAATTTATGCACCCAGAGGCAAAAAAAATTGCAGAAAAATTAATTGAAAAACGCCAGCAATTTTATAAATCTTTAGAAAAATAGCTTAGCTGCTCATCATTAAAACCAAATTTCAAAATTTGCTCTTTAATTTCCATCGGAGTTTTTTTCTGCTCTTTTAAAATTTTGCTCACGTCTCTAATTGTTTCTCGCACTTCATAAGGAAACACTACCCATTTAGGAGTTTCTACTTGCCAAAAATCTGGTTTAAATCTACTAATCGGTTTAATATATGGCGCTAGAGTTTTAATCTCTCTGGGTTGAAGTTTTTTTAGATACTCAATAGCAACTTCAAAAGAGCTACCGCTGTCAATAATCTCATCAACTAATAAAATCTTTTCATCTTTAATATCAGCCACCAAATTTTCTACAATTTTTGGCTGACTTGATTTCCCTATCTCTTTATAAGCCACCATCACAAAACCAGATATTTTTAAATTCAAAAAATCAGATAAAAATCTTGCTACCACTGCTCCACCACGATCAATGCAAACAATTCGATCAAATTTCTGTTGACTCTCCTCTACTTTTTTGGCCAACGCAAATACATCCTGGTGAAACTCCTTCCAAGTAAGAGGGTAAAAAGAAATTCGAGACATATTACTCCCACTCCATTGTTGCTGGAGGTTTTGTAGTAATATCATAAACCACTCGGGAAACATTTGGAACTTCATTTACTATCCGACTAGAAATTTTTTGCATTACTTCATAGGGTAATTCTGCCCATTTAGAAGTCATAATATCTTTCGATTCATAAGCCCTAACAGCCACTACTTCTGCAAAAACTCTAGCATCGCCTTTTACTGCAGTGCTGTCTGTACCACTCATGACTGAAAAACACTGAAAAATTTGATGCCACAAGCCAGCTCTTTTAATTTCTGCCACCACTATTGCATCAGCTTGTCGTTGTTGGGCCAATCTTTTGGCTGTCACCTCACCTCTAATTCTAACTGCATTGCCAGGACCAGGAAAAGGTTGCTGCATGACTATTTTTTTTGGTATTCCAACTATTCTGCCAAGCTCTCTAACTTCATCTTTGTAAAATTCTCTAACTGGTTCAAGTAATTTGAGCTTCATCCCTGCTGGTAAGCCTCCCACATTATGATGAGATTTAATTTTAGAAGCTTTTTTAGAACCCTTAGACTCAATCACATCAGAATAAATCGTGCCTTGTCCTAAAAATTTTACTTGCTGATGATTTTTTGCCTCTTTTTGAAAAATATCGATGTATAACTCGCCAATAATTTTCCTCTTTTCTTCCGGATCAGTCACTCCCTTAAGTGCCTGCATAAAATGCTTTTTTGCTTCCACAATCACTAAGTCAGCTTTAATTAATTTAGTAAAAATATGCTTCACCAATTTTTTAGTCCCCTGTCTCATCAATCCACTCTCAACATAAACAGGAATCAAATTTTGACCAATGGCTTGACCAATTAAAAAAGCTGCCACCGTTGAGTCTACCCCACCAGAAACAGCGCAAATCACTTTATTTTTACCTACTTTTTTTGCAATATGAGATATAATTTGTTGTGGATTTAAATCCAGTGGCTCCAGTTTTTCTTTACAGACTTGATGTGCAAAATAACGTAAAATCTCCAAACCATAATTGGTGTGATCTGCTTCGGGATGAAACTGCACTCCATAAAATTTTCTATCTTTGTCTACCATAAAAGCGTTTCTGACTTGCTTGGTAGAACCTAGAATCTCAAATCCTTTTGGCAGTTTAATTACCGTATCACCATGAGACATAAAAACTTGAAATTTTTTTGCAGGTAAATGAAGGTAATTAGATTTAAGCAATAGTTTCTCCGGCCCATACTCTTTAAAGCCATTCTTAACTTTACCTCCTAAGTGCTGAGCCATTAACTGCCAGCCGTAACAAATGCTAAAAATTGGAATCCCTAAAGCAAAAACTTTTGAATCAATATCGGGGGCACCATCCTCATAAACAGATGCGGGACCCCCAGAAAAAATCAGTCCCAAGGGTTTTATTTTTTTTATTTGATCTATTATCTCTTCAGGATCAATATACTCAATTGCTACCCCCAACTGCCGCAACCTGCGCCCAATTAAGTGTGTTGTCTGTGAACCAAAATCAATAATTAAAATCATTTTTAAACATAAGTTTTTATTTCATTTTCATCGCCAATATTAGTAACCCGAATTGGTGTATAGGCCTCGATCAACATTTCTCCGCCAAGAACTTCTGAACCTCTTTGCATATCCATCGATACAGGAGCAACATAAAATATTTTTTCCGTACTCACTCCGAAATATTTTTCTAAGCTAGAGAAAACCAGCTTGCTAGTTTCCCCAGTTGCCAAAACATCCTCTAATACAAGCACTATGCCTGAAAAAAGAGAGAATTCTTCTAAATAAATATCGACCGGCAATCTATTGCCATCATCATCGCGTTTAGTGTAAGTCAGTGATGGAATAGCTACAAAATCTTGATCGCGATCTAGTTGATCTTTAGTACAAGTTGGAGCTTGTGCTTTGGGGAAATACTCCAAAAATATTGGCGTCATCCAAGATGCGGAGTTGGGCATGCCGACAATTACTTTCACGGTTAAACCAAGTTCTTCTATTTTCTTTTTGGTGATCATGGCCAAAGCTCGTACAAAAATCTCCAAATTTTGATACTTAAATTCTTTCCATAAAATAAACAGGTTTTCTGGAGATGGATCAATTACCTCTGCTTGCAACCGATAGATACCAGATAACAACTGTTCAATTTCCCCCACATTTAAATTTTCTACTCCTTTGTCTAGCTCTGCCGCTAGTAAATTCAAAAGATTGCCAACTTTGTCCTCTTTTTCTTTGGGACTGGGAATATTAAAAGCTTGATCTATTGTTTTAAATCTTTCTGTCATAAATACTAAAAAACATCTCTTGTTACTTTCGGCTCAACTAGTTTTCCTCTCCCCATCTATATAAGACAAACTAATTTAATAATTCTAATACTTTTTTTAAATCTATCGCCAACTCTGCCTCAAAGCTCACCTCTTCTCCACTCCGCGGATGAGTAAATTTCAATTCCGCTGCATGTAAAAACTGTCTTGGACACCATGCTGCATCTAGTTTAGCTCGTTTCTTACCAACATATTTATTATCTCCTACCAAGGGGTGCTTCCAATGCTTTAAATGAACTCTAACTTGATGAGTCCGACCAGTTTTAGGCCAACAATGTACTAACGAAAACCCTTGATAAACAGAAATCTTTTTTTTAGAATCCTTCAATTTTTCTTTACCTTGCTCATTTAAACCCAAATAATAATTAACTACTTTATATTTTGTGACAGCTGGTTTGCCATTTGAAACTACAGCAAATTTTTGGCGATCAACTCTGGATCGGCCCAATGGGGCCCTGATAGTTCCTTGAGGAACTCTAAATTTATTATGAACTAAGCAAATATATTTTTTACTTGTTTGTCGCTGTTTAAACTGAGTTAATAAATTCACTAAAGACCCAGGATTTTTGGCTGCCACCATTACCCCACTTGTATTTTTATCTAAACGATGCACCAATCCCAATCGCTCTTTAAAAATCTCTTCAGCAGTCCCAAACTCTTCACTGAAATTAGCTGGAATTAATTTTTTCCAATCTTTAAAATCTTCTTTGATCAATTTTTTCTCTAGCCAATCTTGTAAAGTTAACTCCTTTACCGTCTTGGATCGATTTGCAATCAAACCAGCTGGTTTGTTGATGATTAAAATATCTTGATCTTCAAAAATAATTTCAATGTTCATTAGAAGCTCTAAATTCTTGAATAAATAATAATATTAGGGCTATCGAAATATAAAAATCTGCTAAATTATTTTTAATTCCAACATAAGGTAGTGAAATCCAATCGTTGACTCCACCCAAAAAAACTCGATCTAATAAATTTGATACTACTCCCGCCCAAAATAGTCCGGTAATTACTTGATTTCTTCGCCATTTTTTTCTCCACACAAGAGCTACCCCTATAGTGAAAAAAAGTAAAAAAATAGTCACAAACTCAGTCGATAATTGACTAAACCAACCAAATGATATTCCATGGTTTGGGACAATTTCAAAATAAATTGGCGCTATCAGCTTAGTAAATTGATCAAGAGTTAAAGCTGCTAAAAAAACTAACCAAAACATTTTAATTTTTCTTACTTCTAAAAGTTATTAATCTACCTGATTTTAAATACATCATTATTCCACCAATTAAAGTCATAGTTCCATAAATCAAATAATCTAATTCCACCTGACTAATTTCTAACTGAGCTGGCCTAACTAATCTCATTAACAACATGAATAATCCTGTGGCTGTTAAAAATACGCAAGTCAAAAATCCAGTTTGAGCTGTTTTTTTACCAGCTCGATACCATAAAAAAGTACGATAGTGAAACTCAGCCCAATATAGATAAATATATAATCCTAGAAAAAATAAAGCCGTATATAGCTGAGCGGGGTGATGATTAACAAAAACTCCAGGAAAAACCATTCCCCATGGAAGTTGAGTCTCATAACCAAAGCCAGTTCCAGCAAAAAAATTGCCTAATTGTCTTAATACCATTCCAGCACTTATTGCTAAAAACCAAAAATCAAGTACTTCAAACTGGTCCCATTTCTGTTTACCAGCGTAACGATAAAGATATAGTGAGGCTCCAAACAAACCAAACAATTCTAAACTTCCAGGATGATTAATTACATTAAACCAATCCCAAAAATTCATTCCTAGCTCGCCAAAATTAAGCAATATAAATCCTACTCTGCCTGTTAATAAACCAACTATACTGGCAAATAAAAATGCATCAAAAGCTTGATCTTGATCATAATGTTCTTCTCTTGTCTTTCGCCAATACACAAAAGCAGTAGTCAAAAAAGCCAAAAAAACAAAAATGCTATTACTACTAATAGCTACTGGTCCAAGACTAATTAGGGTTGGATGCATGTTCTTTATTGTATACTATACTCCTATGTTATCGATATCTCATGCTTTAACCGGAGCTTTTATTGCTAGTAAACTACCTCATCCAGCACTCTACATTCCCCTCACTCTAGCTACTCATTATTTAGAAGATTGGATCCCTCATTGGGATGTGGGGACTGGTCTTAGTAATGGCATGCGTAAAATAAAAACTGCTTTTTTATTAGAGTTGATTGATTTAGCTATTAGCATCGTAGTAGTTTATCTCTTTTGGCAAGCTGGCCAAACTAAAATTCAATATCATGTTTGGATAGGAGCTTTCACTAGTCTAATTCCAGATTTTTTAGAAGCCCCGCGAAATTTTCTAGAATGGGAGCCTTTTTTCTTAAAACCTTTTAATAAGTTTCATAGTTGCTTCCATCATTCAGTGACAAATAAAGTATTAGGATTAACACCCCAGATCGTAACTGTGGGTTTAATTTTATTATTAAAATAAAAGTGCCACGGGAGAGAATCGAACTCTCACGAGGTTGCCCTCATAGGTTTTTGAGACCTACGCGTCTACCGGTTCCGCCACCGTGGCTAATGCTTGATATTATATCCTAAATCCGGCATCATAATCATACAAATATGTTGCCCATCCAGAATATCATTCAAGCTGTTTTTGATGTAAATAATGTGTGGTGGTTGATAATCAAAACTGCAATTTGGTTCTCAATATCCTTAGTTATTATTATCAAAACTGACGTTCCTCATCCAGAAAAAGGTTTTAAAAGTCTCAAGTCTACTTTAGGATTTTTCTTAATGTTTATTTTTCTTTCAACAGGATTACTATATTTATTATTTGGCCAAGTGCCAACTTGAAATATTATCCAGTCGGCTTAGACTCTACATCAAAAAATTTAATTCTATCGCCTCTAAAGAAGAGATTAATTGTGCCCAACGGTCCATTACGATGCTTGGCAATTTTGAGCTTCATTGACTCTTGCATATCATTATCTTCACGATATAGAAACATCACCACATCGCTATCCTGTTCAATACTTCCCGACTCACGTAGATCTGATAGTTGAGGATCATTTCCACCCCTACTCTCAACTGCACGATTCAACTGAGATAAAGCTAAAACTGGAATCTTTAATTCACGAGCAAGGTTTTTTAACCCTTGAGAAATCTCTCCAACTTCTTGAACGCGATTGTCTCGTGTTTGACCATGAGCCAACTGTAAATAGTCCATCACAATTAAATCTACATTTTGCTCAACAGCTAATCTTCTAGCCTTAGTTCTCATTTCATAGATAGACATACCTGGAGTATCA
>Ga0307992_1002029_pt1 | contig 11672 bp, 10 predicted proteins | sample EllFjometagen133_FD_203162 | JGI IMG/M metagenome (GOLD analysis project Ga0307992, IMG submission 203162) | Marine microbial communities from Ellis Fjord, Antarctic Ocean - #133 | ecosystem: Environmental > Aquatic > Marine > Unclassified | place: Southern Ocean | collected 2014-10-08
AATGAATATATCATATTATTTGAATTATTGAATTAAATTAAGCAAATATTTTGAATTTCACTATGATTATTCTGACAAATTTAGTATATTTTGTCTTTATAGACTATTTTATATTTACAAAAATAATTTATAGATTAGGATTGATAAGGAACTTTTATGAAATTAGGATTAGATATTGGCTCAACAACTATAAAATGTGTACTAATTGATGAAAATAATAACATTATTTACAAAACTTACATGCGACATTTTTCTAAAATTCAAGAAACAACCAACCTTTTATTAGAAACAATAAAAAAATTAATAGATACACCAAAAATAAAAATATCACTTACAGGCTCTGCTGGAATGGGAATGGCTTCTAGATTAAATGTTCCATTTATTCAAGAAGTTTATGCTACGAGAACTGCTATTTTACACTACAACAAAGATACAGATGTAGTAATTGAATTAGGTGGTGAAGATGCTAAAATACTCTTTTTACAGGGGACCTTAGAAGTAAGAATGAATGGAACTTGCGCAGGTGGTACAGGTAGTTTTATAGATCAAATGGCTTCTTTACTAGATTTAAAAACTGAAGAATTAAATGAAATAGCAAAAAATGCTTCTTTTAGTTATCCAATTGCTTCAAGGTGTGGCGTATTTGCAAAAGGTGATATTCAACCGCTCATAAATCAAGGGGCAAAAAAAGCAGATATAGTTCTCTCTATTTTTCAAGCTGTAGTAAACCAAACAATTTCAGGGCTTGCTCAAGGAAGAAGTATTAAAGGAAATATTGTTTATCTTGGTGGTCCACTAACTTTTATGAGTGTATTAAGAGATTGTTTCGATACTACCTTAATAACAACAGGTCTTTGTCCTGAAAATTCCTTATATTATGTTGCTTTAGGTACCGCATTAGGAGCACAAGAGGTACTGGATATAGATGAAGTTATTAAAGTATTAAAAACTTCAAATATTGCTGGCTCTTTTAGTAGTTTGCCTGCTCTTTTTAAAGATGATCAAGCTTTAGAAGAATTTAGAGAAAGACATAATAAAGCATCATTAAAATCAAAAGATCCAGCCACGTACAAAGGCGATGCATATTTAGGTATTGATTCGGGATCTACTACTATTAAAATGTGCATCATAGATGAAGAAAATAATTTACTTCACACACGATATCAATCAAATAAAGGAAATCCTGTTGAAGCGGTAAGAGAATTTCTTAACACTTTTAAAACACAATATCCAGATATTAATATTAGAAAAGGTTGCTCTACCGGTTATGGGGAAACTTTAATTCAAAAAGCTTTTAACCTAGAATATTCACTTGTAGAAACCATGGCACACTACAGAGCAGCTAGATTTTTTGATAAAGATACTGATTTTATTATCGATATCGGGGGTCAAGATATAAAATGTTTCAAAATAGTCGATGGTTTTATCGATGATATATTTTTGAATGAAGCTTGTTCCTCAGGTTGTGGATCATTTTTACAAACTTTTTTTCAAGCTTTGAGTTATAGTACAGAAGAAGCTTCTGCTTTAGCCCTAAAATCTAAGCATCCTGTTGATTTAGGATCGAGATGTACAGTATTTATGAATTCAAGTGTTAAACAAGCTCAAAAAGACGGGGCTGCTATTGAAGATATTTTTGCTGGCTTGGCAATTTCTGTTGTTAAAAATGCATTGTACAAAGTAATTAGAACAAATTCAAAATTAGGAAATCATATTGTTGTTCAAGGTGGAACCTTTTTAAATGATGCAGTACTTAGATCTTTTGAAGTTGAACTTGGACTTAAAGTTACTCGTTGTAAAGAAGCTGGGTTAATGGGTGCCTTTGGTTGTGCTCTTTTTGCAAAAAAACAACATCAATTAGATAATCTTCCAACTACTCTTTTAAACTTAGAACAATTAGCAAACTTTAATCACAGTACAACAACAAAAATGTGTAAAGGTTGTACAAACCACTGTCAATTAACTATTAATAAATTCCCAGGAAATAGAATACTAATTAGTGGCAACAAATGTGAGCGTTTTACTAATCCGTCTAATTTCATTGAAAATAGTGAAATATTAAATATATTTAAATATAAACAAAATTATATAAAAAATTTAAAACCTGTAAAAAAAGGTAATCGAGGGAAAATGGGACTTCCTCTGGCTTTAGCCTTAGTTGAGTTAGCACCTTTTTACTATACCTTGTTTACTGAATTAGGTTTTGAAGTTTACATTACACCTTTTTCAAAAAGAGAAACTTATATAAAAGGACAAAGCCAAGTTCCAAGTGATACTATTTGCTACCCTGCTAAATTGGTACATGGTCATGTGATTGAATTAATTGAAATGGGAGTTAAAAATATATTTAATCCTAACTCTTCTTTTAATGTAGATGAAAAAAAATCAGATAATAATTTCAATTGTCCTATTGTTGCATATTATGGAGAAGTAATTTCAAAAAATACGCCACAACTAGAAGAAAATGATGTTAATTATATAAATGAGTATATTTCTATAGCAAATAAAAGAGTATTTAAAAAGAGATTGAAAATTATAATAAGCAAATTAGGTAAATTCACTACAAGCGAAATAAATAAAGCCACAAATTTAGCTTACCAAGCTCAAGAAGACTACACTAACAGTGTTATTAATAAAGGCAAAGAAATTGTTCTTCTTGCGAGAGAGAGAAAAATGCCAATCATAGTTCTCTGTGGACGACCTTATCACATTGATCCTGAAGTTAATCATGGAATCGATGAATTAATTTTACAACTTGGTTGTGCTATAATTAGTGAAGATTCAATTGCCTCATTTATCGATAAAAAATCATTTCGAGTATTAAATCAATGGACCTTTCACAATCGTATGTATCTAGCTGCTCACTTTGTTAATCAAAATAATGATATGAATATTATACAGTTGGTATCTTTTGGTTGTGGCTTAGATGCTGTTACAGCTGATGAAGTAAAAGAAATATTAAAAAAGAAAAACAAAATATATACACAACTTAAAATTGACGAAATTGCAAATTTGGGCTCTGTTAGAATAAGAATTAGAAGCTTATTAGCAGCTTTAAAGGAAGATCGAAATGAAAAAGAATAAGGATACTGATAGAGTTGTTTTTACAAAACAAATGAGAAAGGATTATACTCTCTTACTTCCTCAAATGTTGCCTATTCATTTTGAATTGATCCAAGAAGTATTTACTAATAATGGTTATAAGGCTGAACTTCTAACAAATGAAGGACCTTCAGTTATTCGTGAAGGACTAAAATATGTTCACAATGATATGTGCTATCCAGCTCAGTTAGTTATAGGGCAAATGCTTGATGCGGTAAAAAGTAAAAAATATGATGAGCATAAAATTGCTTTAATTATAACTCAAACCGGTGGAGGGTGTAGAGCTAGTAACTATATATTTTTACTTAGAAAAGCACTTGAGAGAGCAGATTTAGCTTTTATACCAGTAGTATCCCTTTCTTTTGGACTTGAAAAAAACCCAGGTTTTAGATTGACCTATAAAATTATACTTCAAGGATTTGCGGGAATAGTATATGGAGATTTACTTTCTCTTTTAAGCAACCAAACTCGTCCTTATGAAATTAATGAGGGTGAAACAAATGAAACTATTGAAAAATGGGTTAAAATTTTATCATTAAAATTCAAAAATAATAGTGGCTTTATTGGCTACGCTATGAAAAACAATTTGCTTAAAATTGCTAAAGATTTTAGTAACATTGAATTAAAACAAGTAAAAAAAATAAAGGTTGGAATTGTTGGTGAAATTTTTATTAAGTATGCACCATTAGGAAATAATCATTTACAAGATTTTTTAGAGCAACAAGGTTGTGAGGTCATGGTTCCTCCCCTTCTTGGCTTCTTTCTTTATGCCATGGAAAATGCAAAATATGATAAAAAATATTATGGCGGCTTTAGAAGAGTTATCTCTTACCCTTTTAGAAAGTTTTCATTGTTTGTAGTTGAAAGATTTGAATACATGACTTATAAAAATGTCTACAAAGTAACAGATAAATTTGTTTTACCAAAAGGTTTTGCTCATATGAAAAATTTATGCAAAGGCATTATTGATCATGGAGTAAAAATGGGTGAAGGTTGGCTATTAACAAGTGAAATGCTTGAATTAAGCGAATTAGGATATAAAAATATTATATGTGCTCAACCCTTTGGTTGTTTACCAAATCATATAGCTGGTAAAGGGATGATTAGAAGTATTAGTGAAAGAGCTAAAGATACAAATATTGTTCCAATTGATTATGATCCATCTTCCACAAGTGTAAATCAAGAAAATAGAATAAAATTAATGCTCTCTATTGCCAAAGAAAATGCAGATAAAGAGCAAAGTTCTCAAATTTAAGAAGGTAATTTAAATACTATACCTATTAGGGCACCTGAAAAAATATAAATTAATGGGTGCCATTTAAATTTTTTGTATAATAATAAAACTATAATAAATAATGCAAATTCAAAAATTTTAATTGAATAATTTTCATTTAATAATGAAATAATAAATATTTTAGATATGGCAAAAATAATAAGTGCTAACACGACACTTCTTAGTCCATACATAGCATCTTTTACATACCACTTTTTATTAAATGAACTTAAATACTTAGATATTATAAGAATTATAATAAAAGCTGGAGTAGCTAAGGCTATACTTGCTACAACACCGCCTAAAATACCAGCTACGTTAAAGCCTGTAAAGGTAGCCATATTTACTCCAAGTGGCCCTGGAGTTGATTGGCTAAGCGCTATCATATTAGAAATATCAGCCTCATTTATCCAAGAGGAATGAGTAATTGTTAATTGTGTCAAAAATGGAATGGCAGCAAGACCACCACCAATAGTAAACAGTCCAATTTTAAAAAATTCAAAATATAGCATAATCAAATTACTTAGCATTTTCTACTGTCCTTACTATTTGTTTGATTGTTAATCCCAAAATAATAGATAATAAAATCAATAAAATTATATTAATTTTGAAGATAAACAAAAATATTAGGGAAATTAAAAATAAGGTGAAAGTTATTTTATCAACTATGCTTTTTTTAACCAATCGGTAAATTGAATTTGCCATCAAGGCACAAACTACTACTTTTATTCCAGCAACAGCGCTAATAACGTAAGGATTGTTTTGAAAATTAATAAACAATGCACTTATGATGGTTATTATTAACATGGAGGGGGAAATTACACCAATAGAGGCAGCAAATGCACCTAAAATACCCCTTTTCTTGTAGCCAATAAAGGTAGCAACGTTTATTGCTATAACCCCTGGTGTACATTGAGCTAAGGCATAAAAGTCTATTAAATCATCATTACTTATCCATTTTTTATTTTCACACAATTCCCTTTCTAAAAAAGGAAGCATGGCATAACCACCCCCAAAGGTAATTACACCAACCGAGGCAAAGGATATAAAAAGGGAGAAAAGGGTTATTTTATCGCTTTTCATTTTTTATCAAATTATCCATTTCAATATTAACTAGAGTATCACATCTTTCATTTAGATCTACTCCTGCATGACCTTTTACCCATTTGTAAGTAACATTTAATTGTGAATTAAGATTATCTAATGCTATCCATAATTCCATATTTTTTACAGGTTTTTTATTGGCAGTTTTCCAACCATTTATTTTCCAATTGTGAACCCACTTGGTAATACCATTTTTTACATATTGGCTATCAGTATTAACAATTATATTTTCTGGATTGACTGTTAAACAAGTTCGCAGGGCTACAATTACTGCAGTTAATTCCATTTGATTGTTTGTAGTATATAAAACACCTGAGCTTTGCTCGGTAATTAGGTTATCCTTGTTATACATAACAAAAGCCCAAGCTCCCACACCAGGATTGCCTTTACATCCACCATCAGTATAGATTATCAATTCTTTCATCTTAATTTCCTTTATTCTTTGATTCCAGTTTTTTTAATAACATGGTATCCAAACTGAGTTTTAACTGGATCACTAATCCTGTTATAAGAAAGTTTTTTAACAGCATTTTCAAAGGCGGGCACCATTTTACCGGGTCCAAAGAATCCCAAATCGCCACCTTTACTTTTAGAGTTGCAGGTTGAGTATTTTCTTGCTAAAGATGCAAAATTGGCTCCGCCTTTTGCTTCCTTAGCTATTTTTAATGCTAAATTTTTATCTTTAACTAATATGTGAGAAGCTCTGAATTCCATATATATCTCCAAACACAAAATAGGGACTTAAAAAGTCCCTATTAGAATATACTATTTTTTTTTTAAAAACAATCCTATTAAAATGGTTCACCATCAGCTTTCGGTGCTGCACTACTCTTACTAAATAGAACCAAGGCCAATAAAGTAATCACATAAGGGAATACTTTAAATAATACAGGTGGGAATGATGATAAGGAAGCAAACAATTGTGATACATTACCCATTGTTGTTGCTATTCCAAAGAAGAAAGTAGCACCAAGAATTCCAAGAGGTTTCCATTGTCCAAAAATCATAGCAGCAACGGCTAAGAAACCTAAACCAGCAACAGAACCGTTAAATTCACCACTGTAAGTAACAATCATAACTCCCCCGGCTAGTGCTCCTAGAGCACCCGAGAGCATAACAGCAACATATCTCATTTTATGTACATTAATACCAGCAGAGGCTACAGCAGATGGATGCTCTCCACAAGCTCTTAATCGTAAACCAAAACTAGTCTTATACAATAACCACCAGAAGAAAGCCCAAATACCAATACACAACCAAGTACTCCAATATGTATTTGTAAAAAGTAATTTACCAATAATAGGAATATTATTTAATAGTGGTACATCAGATCTAACAATACCAAGCATAATTGAGATATTACCTGAACCAGTAACATTTCTAGCTATATAAACTGTTAAAGATGTAGCAATCAAGTTAACAGCAGTACCACTTATAACTTGGTCAGCTTTTAAACTAATTGATGCAAAAGCATGAAGTAATGAAAAGATTGCACCACCAATCATTGCAATAATTAGTCCAGCAAGCAAAGCTGCGTTTCCCATAATTGGTTGCAGTATAGAAATAGCTAAAGCACTAATAAAGTACCCAACTAGCATATAACCTTCTACACAAAGGTTAATAATTCCACTTCTTTCACTAACTAATCCACTTAAAGATCCCATCAATAGAGGAATTGTATAAGCAACAGCATAAGGAGCAATTTGAGTAATAGTTTCCCACATTTATTTATCCTCCTCTATATCATTTGAATCCGATTTATAAACATTATGTTTTTCATTTATTTTCTTAAATCTCTTATCCCAGAATTTTCTAAACATAACACTAGTTGCAGTAAAATATATAATTACAGCAATAATAGTATCAGCTAATTCTGGAGGAACCAATGTATTTCCGCTCATAAATCCTTTACCTGCTTTTAACAGACCAAAGAACAATGCTGAAAAAACAACTCCGATAGGAGAACTAGCTCCAAGCAGGGCTACAGCAATACCGTCAAAACCTTGAGTTGGCAAAACACCAATTTGAATTTTACCAGAGTAACCACAATAATATGAGACCCCAGCAAGACCGGCTAAACCACCGGCTATCATCATTGATAAAACCACAGATCTATTAACTTTAATTCCTGCATATTCAGCACCATATCTATTGTGACCAACTGCCTTTAATTCATAACCTAAAGTTGTTTTGTCCATAATAAATTTTATAACAATTACAGCAAACAAAGCTACAAATAAACCAGCATTTACATAATTAGACCCATCGAAAATATTTGTAAGCCAATCTAGTCTTAAAGTCTTTTCATATGGGAGCATAGCGCTTTCAGTTTCTAAGGATGGACCTTTTAAAAAGGCTGGTACAAAATAGAAAACAACCCAATAAGCAATCCAGTTCATCATAATTGTTGAAACAACTTCATGTACATTGAAGAAAGCTTTTAAAAGACCAGGAATCAAACCCCAAATAGCTCCAGCTGCAAAACCACTTAAAATAATTAAGAACATCATAGGAACATGTGGGAGGTCTACAGCAAAGGCAACAGTTGTTGCAGCTAAGCCCCCAGCTAATATTTGCCCAGAAGCTCCAATGTTAAATAAGCCTGTTTTAAAAGCAAAAGCGATCGATAAACCAACGAGCATTAATGTTGTTGAGATTGCTAAAGTCATAGCTATTCTTCTAACATTCATTAGGGCGCCTTTTAAAATGTACCAGAAAGCTGCAAAAGGATTTTGACCTATAAGTAATATTAATAGGGCTCCAGCTAATAACCCCAATACAACTGCACTAATAGCAATAATAAAATTATTACTTTTTAATTCTTTATATTTTTTAGCACGCATAAATTATTTATCTCCTTTTGAGGAAACACCGGCCATCATTAGACCAACAGCTCTTTCTTCTGTATCACAAGTATTTACAACATCCATTAATCTACCATCACTTATAACAGCTATTTTATCAGATAAATTGAAAATTTCATCTAATTCAAAAGAAATTAATAAGACCGCATTACCCGCATCTCTATGGGAAATAATCTGTTTATGTATAAATTCAATTGCACCAACATCCAAGCCTCTTGTTGGTTGAACAACAATTAATAATTTTGGATTACCCATTATCTCTCTTCCTACAATGGCTTTTTGTTGATTACCACCGGAGAGTTTCCCAGATAAAGAATTTAAACCTTCACCTGATCTTACATCAAAGGTATCAATAATTTTTTGTCCATACTCTTTCATAACCGATTGTTGTAAAATACTATTTTTGCTAAAAGGTGCATGATAATAATCTTTAATTACAAAATTATCTTTTAAATTATTGTCCATAATAAGACCATGTTTTTGCCTGTCCTCTGGAACATGACCAACACCAGCCTCATTTCGATCTCTAACAGGTAAATGCGTAATATCTTTATTGCAAACTGTTACTGTGCCACTTTCAATTTTTCTCAGTCCTGTTATAGCTTCAATTAACTCAGTTTGACCATTACCATCAACACCGGCAATACCAACTATTTCCCCAGCTCTAACAGTTAATGAAAAATCTTTAACACCTAATAATTTTTTAGAATTACGTACATTTAAGTTTTTAATTTCTAAAACAGGGTCAGTCGGCTTTGCTTTCTTTTTATCAACTTTAAAGTTTACAGGTCTTCCAACCATTAAAGAGGCCATATCTGACTGAGATGTAGATTTCACATCAACAACATCAATCATTTTACCTCGTCTTATAATTGTACATCTGTCTGCAACGGCTTTTATTTCTTCTAATTTGTGAGTGATTAAAATAATGCATTTGCCTTCTTTTATTAAACCACGCATAATATCTAGTAAATCATCAATTTCTTGTGGTGTTAAAACAGCGGTAGGTTCATCAAAAATTAGAATATTTGCATCAACATAGAGCATTTTTAAAATTTCAACACGTTGTTGCATACCAACAGTAATATCTTCAATAACACTGTCGGGATCAATATTTAAACCATATTTATCAGAAAGGTTTTTAATTTTTTGAGAAGCATCCTTCTTGTTCAGTATAAAACTGCCCTCTTTTCCTAAAATTATATTTTCAGTAACAGTATAATTTTCAATTAATTGAAAATGTTGATGCACCATGCCAATTTTATGATCTGTGGCATCATTTGGGTTGTTAATAACTACTTTTTTATCATTAATTTTAATCTCACCTAAATCAGCTTTGTATAAACCAAATAGAATGCTCATCAAGGTACTTTTACCAGCACCGTTTTCACCAAGAATTGCATGAATTTCACCTTGTTTTACTTGTAAGGTAATATCATCATTTGCAACTATTCCTGGAAATTCTTTTCGAATATGAAGCATTTCAATAGCATATTTCATATCTTTTCTCCTAAAGTATAAAAACACATTTTATAGAATAAACACAATAAGGCCACCATAAAGGCGGCCTCATTTTTAGTAAATCTAAGCTTATTTCCAAATACCAGCAATAGCTTTACCAGCAACAACGATTTCACCGGATTTCATTTTATCCATAGCTTTATCGCATTCTGCCATAATCTCAGCTGTTAGATTAGGATTCTCAGTAGGGATACCAACACCATTTTCTTTAGCAGTTAGCAAAAGAGCTTGTCCACCAGGGAAAGTACCATCTAATTCATCTTTAATCATATCATAAGAAGCTCTATCCAAATATTTCATAGCAGAAGTTAAGATAACAGATTCACCATTAGGCATTAATCCGTCGGCATATTGGTCAATATCTACACCAACAACCCATTTATCTTCACCAGAAGTTCTTTGAGCTTTTCCTTCATTAATAACACCAACACCAACTCCACCAGCTGCTGCAAATATTACATCAACACCTCTGTCAAACATTGTTGCAGCCATTTGTTGACCTAAAGCTACATCACTGAAAGAACCAGAATATAAATCATCTTGTTGTGCAATTGTAACATTAGTTCCTAAGTTTGCATTTGCATAGATGATACCTTGTTGCCAACCCCAGTTGAATTTTTGAACAGCAGGAATTTCCATACCACCAACAAATCCAAATTTACTATTAGGCATCTTTAATGTAGCAGCAATAGCAGCAACAAAGCCAGATTCTTGTTCTGCCCAAGATACTCCAACAGTATTATCTTTAATTACAGGGTTATAATCACCAGCATGTGGAACACCATCTAATATTACAAATTTTACATCTGGATATCTATCTTGTGCTTTAAAAATAGTTGTTTCAAATTTGAAACCAGGAGTTATAATTAATTTATAACCACTGTCAGCTAAATCAGCAACGCCTGAGAGATAATCTGCTTCAGTTGTTCCTTCAGGTTTAATATATTTTGGTACAAAACCGAAATCTTCTCCAGCTCTTACAATACCTTCCCAAGTTCCTTGGTTAAATGATTTATCATCAATAGTTCCTGCATCTGTAACCATACCAACTTTTAAAGCTGTTTTAGTTGAAGCGGCTTCTTTTTCACCTGCTGCGAATACAAATGAACCGAATGCTAACATAACACATAGTAAAATAGCAAATTTTTTCATTACTAATTCTCCTCTTTCTTTTTTATAGTAGATTTTATTATCATATCATTTTAAAGCTAAATGTCAAATATAAAATTATATTTATTTATTACTATATTTCTTTATAACTCAATATTTCAAATATATTTAATATAATAACTTATTATAGATATAAAATTTTTATAAATCATTAATTTGTTTCAAATTAAAACTTATTTTAACTTTTTATGAGTTATTAGGTTAACTATACTAATGTTAACATTTATTTTCTTTTATTAGTGGATTTATAGATTTTTGATGTTGGATTACTAAAAAATTGTAATAATTACTTGACCTTTAGGGCCTTAAATTTGATAATAACAGTTGTGAAAAAAAGAGCAAAACTACTACACAATATATATAGAACCATAGTAAAAATATCTTTAAGTATTAACTATGACTTCTTAGTATGGAAAGAAGAAGATTATCCACCAGGACCAAAAATTTTTTGCTCCAACCATTTTTCTTCTTCCGATGCCCATTTTGTAACCACATTATCGAAAGAACCACTACACATGATAATAGGACCGGGGTTTTCAATACGATATGTTCGTAATTTTTTATCTTGGTGTGAACAAATTCCAGCACTAACCATTGAAGATAAAAGAAATGTAATAAAAAATTCAGTAAAGTACTTG
>Ga0307992_1002030_pt1 | contig 11671 bp, 26 predicted proteins | sample EllFjometagen133_FD_203162 | JGI IMG/M metagenome (GOLD analysis project Ga0307992, IMG submission 203162) | Marine microbial communities from Ellis Fjord, Antarctic Ocean - #133 | ecosystem: Environmental > Aquatic > Marine > Unclassified | place: Southern Ocean | collected 2014-10-08
CATAAGGATGGGTCATTATAGCCTTCTCTTCATTCTCAGCGATTACAACACAAGAATCATATGTATCATAATCAAAATTTTCTCTTTGACTTAATAAATATATCTTCATATCCTCACTCCTTAGTTAATTAACTTATTAGCCAGAGCCATCGCCATCGCCATAGCCATAGCCATCGCCATAGCCAGAGCCAGAGCCAGAGCCATAGCCAGAGCCAAAGCCAAAGCCAGAGCCAAAGTCAGAGCCAGAGCCAAAGCCAGAGCCATCGCCAGAGCCATCGCCAGAGCCAAAGCCAGAGCCATAGCCAGAGCCATAGCCAGAGCCATAGCCATTAAATTTTATTTCTTCCATATCTTCACCTCATCTAAATTCTTACTTGCCTTATCAGTTAATGGTAAGATTTCAATTACATTAGCAATAAACTGAGAATCAATAGCTTCTGTAATCCTGCAACTATTAGCAGATTTTGTTCCTTCCATCGCCAATTGTGTTAAAGAACACGCACCATCCCAATAGTGTATTCTTTTAGATTTTAGCAATATAACATTAACTCCATTCACATCTGCTTCCTGTTTCTTAACATATCCAACAAATACTCCTGCTCCGTAAGAACGAATAACACATCTCTCTAATCCATCTACCTTCTCTGATGGCTTAGAGCAATCTTTACGAACATATTCTATCTCATCTATCTTGATTGTTTCTGGTTTACTCATACTGCACCTTCCTTTCGTTTAGTTGGTTTCATATCCTCACTCCTTAGCTAAATTATTATTCTTCACTTGGTCGCCATTCTTTAACAGTAGCAGAATGAAAGCCATGAGCTACCATAAGCCCATCAACTAATGTTACGACTTCCTCATAGCCACTATCATCTGGTATTTTACCTTCTACGTAAGTATCTCTAGCTTCATCTGTTGTTCGGACTATCATTTTATTTCCTTTCTGTTGCTTTCATAAAAATCTAATAGCTCTACAAAGTCAGCCATACAACATATTTCTTTTTTGATGTGCGGATACTTATCGCAAGCTATTTTATATGTATCTCTATAGAGCCATTTATGAAAAGGAATTACAAACCAATTAAATAAAAAAGGGATTACACGTGTTCCGTAAATGCAATCTAAGTGCCATAACCACTTGGGATACCTTGAATAACAATGTCCCGAATGGGTAATGCTATGCAATTGATACCATCCCAAACTGCAATAAATTCTAGCCGTTCCAAATTTCTCTTTTGCTTGACGCACCCCTATTTTATACCGTCTGAATCTTTTCTCTATGTAGGAAATAGCATTTTCCAATGCTTCCCAATCAAAATCTTCTTCTCCCCATTGATGCATATCATTACTCCTTGGTTAGTTCGTTTTCTTTAGCGTTCTTTGGCATTGGTTTTAATGTTGTAACAAATGTGCCATGTTTATAGAGATTATATACTAATTCTTTACCATAACCAGATGCTAACATTGTCCACTTAAACGATGTTTTTATCTTTTTTTTCATAATTAATCCTTATTATATTCGTTTCTTTTATGGTTATCAAGCTCATCTAACGTATTTTGTGTTAAATCATTATATTTAACATATATATTTACTCTATCTTCTAAAAGTTTGATTTTAAGAAGTAAATAGTTAATATATGAGTCTTTATCACTAATAATTTCTAAGAATCCTTTTTCCATGATTATTTCTCCTTGGTAGATTTCATCCACTGATAGATACCTTTTATGTTTAATATGGCAAGACCTATACTTAACCAGAGTAAAGCTTGATTTTGCATTAATATAGACTGATATGCATATAGGATATTAGCAATTGTGTTTAAATAGAAACCTTTTATGTTTTTATCACCTAACATATAAACACCTAAAATAAAAAAGACATTGCCAATCCATCCAAGTGATTGTTCTAACATTATTTGTCTTTCTCTTCTTTTATAGAATCTTCTAAATCTTTTATTGTTCTATCAAGACCTTTTCTTTCTTTAAGATATATCTTTAGAACTCTTTCTTTGCTTGTCGTTTTCTTTTTTGTGCATTTATCGCATCTACAATTATCACAATGTATTTTTTCGTATGCGTCTGGTGCATCTGGGTAAAATTCCCAAAGAAAACCCATTGATTTAAGTAATTCAAACTCTTTTCTTCTTAGTTTCTTTAAAGGTTTTTTCATGATTAATCTCCGTGTACGTTTGTTTCTGTTAAAACAACCCATTCTTTACCACAATCTGTTTCACTTACATGGTCTATTATCATAAGTCCTTCTTCACCAAATTCATAACTCATATAACCATACTCTAATAGTTCATTACATTCAACACAAAGATGATTTTTTTCAATGTAATCCCACGCTTCTTGTTCTGAATTAAAACCAGAGATATTATCTGTTTCATCAAATTTATTAATAGCTACATATTTCATTTTAGTAACCACCAAACACCTATCAATACAACTTGTCCTATCATTAAAACGTAGAAACAGATGCTAATTAGATATCTATAAACTTTTTCTCCCATTTTACGTCTTAATGGCATTATTACTAGATAGCCACCATCTAAAGCTGGAAATGGAATCATATTAAATAAGAATAGTGTAAAGTTAAGAAAACTAATATAAAACAACGACATGTTAAAATTTAAAGGAACAACAAAATTAATTACAGTGTCACCATTGATAATAAACAAAAGAAAGTTCCAATCAATATATATCCCTTGAACAATAGAACCATAATGAATAAGATACACAACGAAAGCAATAGTTAAATTTAATCCAACACCAGCCATTAAAATAATAGCCTGTTTCCAATAAGGGATATTAGCAAGGCTGTTTTCTGATGTTAGTCCTTCTTCAATATCACAATATCCACCAAAAGGAACTAATGATATTCTCCAATCAATGCCTTTCCATTTCTTATGAAGCAATATTTTACCAAAACCAAACGAAAACGCTTTAACTTTGACATTAAACAACAAAGAAGCAAATAGATGTCCAAATTCATGTACTAGCACAGATAAAATCAAGATAGTTATATAAAATGTCATAGTTCTCCTAGATGCGTTGATAAAATCAACGCATTGACGTTTTCGTTGAACAAATTTCAACGATTGTTAATAATGTATAGATGTAGACTAAGATATAAAGAAAGTGTCTTAAATCGTCGCTATGAGCGATTTATCGAGCTTCTTTTATAATTTCAATTGTCTTATCTATAGAGTTTGTTTTTAAGTAGATTTCCCATACATCTTTAGCTTGTAAAGCGTATGTGATAGCCACTAATTGACAAATTCTGTTAAATAGAATATCATTTGGTTTCATATATTTTTATTTTTGTAAACCACTTCATATTCACTATTATTTAGCAAATACTTATATAGTTGATGAGTTGTTAATTCTGAATGTTCTTGAACACCGAAATCTTCTCTGACAATCATATTATACCAATGAGCAACTCTGTTTACACATATTTCATCAATAGGCCATTCTACATATCGTGCAAAAAATTTAAAACCAGTCAACCAAGTCAAAAGCTTTCCAAATATATTAACGATATCATAACCACCACCCAAGTAACACTCAGAAAACCATCTCAACATTCTTTGTTTAGACATTGGTAAGTTTTTCTTTCTGAAGATGATTTGAGGATGGTCTTTATTCCAATCTCCTATTTGAACCTTATTTTGTTGTTCAATTTCAGTAATCTTTCCATCTTTTACTTGATGTATCATAGCAACGTGATAATATTCTACATTTTCAAGTGTTTTCTTAAACATTCTATATAAATCTTGCCATAGTGTTGGTGAACGCATAAAGTATTTTACCATTCTCGCACCAAAACGATTCGAATCTTCTAAGATGATATCACCTGTTTGTGGTTCATATGTTTTCAATTAATATCCTTTAGTTCATCTTGACATACAATTCGTTCTTTTTTGCTTTTAAATCTAATGAGACATATTTCATATTTCTCAGAAGAATCAAGAATTGTTACTTTTTCTTTCCCTAAATACGCTGTTCGTTTATTTTCATTCATAGTTACCTCCTGTTTATTTCTTAATCATTATAGTATAAGTATAGCACACCGCAACGCTCTTTGTCAAGCTGTGTCCCACAATCTTTTATTTTTGAATTTACGAGATTTCTGCCAATGTAGAATTATGACTTCTCCAGGATTTATCATGTGTTTAGGAATACTATTACCATGTGTTACAACGGTACAGTAAGAATAAGGAAGCTTTTCAATGTCTAATTTTAACACATTTTCTTCTAGTATTTCTTGCATATTCTTTTGTTCCCATTGAGCATTTTCTTTATTTTTTTTAATCCAAATGTCTAAAAAATCTAGAACTTTTTGATTATATCTAAAATACATCGTTCCACTTAATGCTTCGAATCTATCTCCTCCATCTTGATTTCTCCAATTCTTAAACCAGTCTAAATAATGCAAAGCAATATCATTATCGCCCTTTTCTATTTCATCAAATAAAACTGGGTCTCTTAAAACTGTGGCATCTGAATCAACAAAAACAACAGATTCTTTAAGTTCAAGTAAACATTTCTTTACAAATTCTGCCTTGTAATGAGTGTTCGCAGACCAAGAACCCAAGTCTTCAGGATATTCAACATGATAGTCCAAGTTGAGTTTATCAAGAGATTTAATAAGATAATCCTTTATAACACCTTCATAAGGCGTGTTTTTTGTTCCATAGGAAATAAATTTCATCGTGATACCTCTTCAATTTTATCAAAAAATATATTTATTTTTTCTTTAGCATTTGTTTTATAGTTTCTAAAAATTTCAATATAATTTTTCTCTTTGTTTATTTTCTTTGTATCGTTTAGAGAACGAATTAATAATTCTTCACAGTCTAAATCTTTTAATATTCCTTCTATTTTATGAGAGTTTGAAGGAAATGTAAAAAACTTTGTTTCGGCCATAATAGACAAACAAACACCGTGAAACCTTCCAGTGATATATATGTCTAAAGTTCTCAACCAATTTATGTATTCTTGTGCATTAACTTTTTGTTCTTTATAATTTAATGGAAAATAATTATCAAATGACGATAAATATTCTCTTAAAGAATATAAAACACTATCTCCAAAGCCACATTCATTCTTAGCAGTGTTTTTATTTACTGTGTCTAGCCCAAAAATTAAATCTGGAACAATACTAATTTTTTCTGGTTTTGAATATGTCTTTAATAACTCATCATATGAACGGCTTTCTCTTACACTAATAAGTTGAAACTTATTTAATAGATTAACATCACTAAAAAACATTTTATCCCAAATTGTATTAATAAGAAAACATGACTTGTGATGAGGAAGAATTTCTAATAAAGCACTAAACCACTGTGGAGAATGATGTAATGAACCTTCTCCGTTCACAAATATAATATCAACCTTGTTCATCATTTCTTTTACTTCTTGTGGTTTGCTAGTAACGTCACCTCTTTGATATGATTTAACGACTTTTATGTTTCTCTTTTTACAGTTTTGTCGTATTGATTCAATTACACTTCCACATCCAATGTGTTTTTCCCAAGTTGTATCATTTATAATTATGGCTTTTTTCATTGTATAATCTTCACTTTCGTTAGTTGTCGTATAAAACTTTCTTCTGTTGTTGGATTATGTGGGCCTGGTCGATTTGTGTTAGAATACCATGTATCAGAATTCCAAAAATCAAAACCATATAATGTTATAGATTTACAAGACGATAAAACATAGTAAATTGTCATTAACCCTGTTGATGGTCTTGCGTTAATTCTTGACTCTAAGTTTACCCAAGAACTTTTAGGAAATATATAAGCAACTTGTTTTAAATAGTCGGTCATATTTTCGTGTCTAGGTGTACACCAAAGAATTGCTTTTGGACTATATTGTTTAATTTCATCTTGTGTTAATCCAAATGAAGTTCCCAATATATCTGTTCTTGTTCCTATTCCATCTTTTGGAAATCCACGATTCAATCTAATAACAACTTCATGCTTATCAATGTCTCGTTTTTCATTAAAGATACTTTTAGCATTTCCTACAATTGCAACATCTTTATTTTTTGTTATTTTATGAATCATTGCTATCACTCCCAAAGTCAGGCATCATTAATGGAAATTTAAAAGTCTTTATTGGTTTCTTTCTTGTGTCTATACTATGTTCTAATAACGTTTTGTTTTTAAACGATATTAAACATTTAGGCTTTGTTTCGGTCATATTGCCAAGTCTTGTTCCCATTCCGGCACATAGTATTATAGCTTTCATTTCTTTACCCTTGCATTTATTGTTTTTATTCCGTCTTCAAACGTTCTTGGAATAGTTAATTCATTTTTATAAAGTCGAACAGTGCTAACTTTAGAGTTTTTTGGTCTAAGACTATTATATCCTAAATCAACTATTTTAATTTTATCTAGATTTAAACTTTTAATATACATATATGCCCATCGAATTTTATCGATTCCTGTTGATGAACTAACATTAATAATCCCATTTAAATTCTTTGTGATTGATTCATCAATTATACAAACTAAATCATCTAAAAACACTGGATGATATATATTAGAATAACACGCAATCTTATTTTGTGTTATGGTTACAAATGGTTTAACATTGTCATAGACTTTATCAGAACGTAAAATTAAATATTCTGATAGAATATCAATTATTGTCATATCTGCTACGAACTTTTCTTTACCATATTTGCTTATTTGTAGTTCAGCAGAAGTGCTAGATAATTGAATAAGTTTCTTTTTATATTTTTTACAAGCAAGTGCTAAATGTCTAACACCAAGAACATTAATCTTTGATGTTTCTTTAGAGTTTGTCTCACATTCATCAATATCACCACATCCACTTAAATTGATGACTATAGAGGCTTTGGATTTTCCAATGGTTTTATTTACATTTGTTTCATCTGTAACGTCTAAAGCACCGATGCTTGGGGCATCGATGTTATATTTATCACTTAGCATTTCGTTGAATCTGCTACCGATATATCCTTCAGAACCAATTAATAATATTTTTATTCTTTTGACCATATTAATTTTTCCTCTATTTCAGAAACCAATTCAACTTTAGATTTTTTATTGTGTTTCCAATGATAGCTTACGGCTTTATCATCAACAACAACATTAAAAAACGGTTTTCCATTATTTACTTGTGTCATGTTCTTTGGTTGAACATTTATTCCATTATAAGGAACATCATTCTTTTTTAACCATTTAACAAACTTAGGAGATTCAAGTCTTCCTGTAAAGATTAAAACATAATATCCTTTTTTAGATAAATATTTCATTGTGTCAATAATAGCATGTTGTGGTTTACCAAACTTATCAACAACAAAAGGTCTTATATAAGATGCAATCACACCATCAAAATCAAAAGACACATATCCTTTATATTTTTTCATTTATTTTCCAGTTCTTTTATTTTTTTATAGTACCATTCTCCTGTTTTTTCAGGACAAAGTTTTTCTTTCCAAAGTTTTTTAATATTATTTCTTAATTCTTTTTGTCTATTAGTGTCTCTTAAAATATTTTTAGACGTTGAATAAAAATCTTCTGGATTAGAACAAGCTAAATAATGTTTGTTGTTTTCTAGAATAACATCATCTCGAATAGGAAATTTTTCTCCTAATTCGTCAGAAATCATTATAACTTCATTTTGAATATATTCTATTATTCTAAAATTCAAACATCCTTTTCCTCTCCAATTAAATCCAATGTTGCTGGTTCCTAGTTCCTGTAAATATAAATCAATGTCTATTTTTCCATACGTTGTTTTAAACCCTTCTTCTTTCAATTTTTTGGCAACGTCTACTATTTTTTCTCTGTTGATATTATGTTCTCTTGTGTAATTAACTCTCATTCGTGCTGTTATATCGACTTCTTTGGTTTCTTTTAAATAAGATTGTTTAAACATTAAAGGACTAAAATATCCAGCACTTATCATTTTTCTTGAGCCATAATCATAATCTCTACTATATTGCCATTTAAAAACAAACACTTCTGGGTAATCATTCATATAACGCCAAATTCTTTGGCCATCAGAAAAATCAACGAGTGCAACAAGTTTATCGTTTAAAAAAATGCCTCTTTCGGGTTCTTTATCGCTTATTTTTAATATAAAATTAAACTTATTTTTTATTAAATCTAAGGATTTATACAACGGTTTTATATAATAATCATCAACTCTACCTAAATTTATTTCAATTTTATCCATTGTTTTTATATTTTTCTATTAGTTCCGAGTATGTGTGTTTAATTATTTCTTCGTTTTTAAATTTTTGTCTAATTTTTCTTTTCCAGCAACCTATTCTATTTTCGTGTGACCTTACATGATATAAAACTTTATTGTGTGTTTCTGTTGGATATTTTTTAAACATTAAGTTTAACCAAGTCCAATCTTCCCCACCAAACTGTTGTTTTGCATTGAATTTAATATCTTTGTTCACAGGAAACATTGCTGTTGCAAATGCTGTTCGAGGTGTTTCAGTTCTACTTACAACCCACTGATTCTTCTCTAGTTTTAACCAACGCCAATCTGTGAAAACAATTTTGTCTATATTCATCTTGCTAAACTGTTCTTCAATTTTATTGTTTACAATAACATCATCGCTATCAAGCCAACAAGCATATCGTGTCTCACAAGCATTTATTAACTCATTTCTTGCATTGCCTATTCCCTTATTAGTTTTTCCTTCAATTAATCTAATACGATTATCGTTTTTCATTAATCTTTTAACAATATACACTGAATTATCTAATGAACCATCATCATAAATAATAATATCTAGATTTTTATATGTTTGATTGCATGCTGACTTTACTGCTTCAACAACAAACAATTCTCGATTGAACATTGGTATTAAAACACTGATTTTTTCCATCTAAATTTCCTTATATTTTAATATGTCGTTTAATCTGCTTATTTTTGAACAACTATAAATGTTTATATCTGATTGTTCTTGTAATTCCAGAATACTAAAATGAAAATAACTATAATATTCACTAAGACTTTGTTGAAATTTTGTTATGTCTTGACCATATCCACTATGAAAGTGTGTTTTAGTGGCACAAGTCAAATCAAGTCCTAGTAAGTATATATTTTTATATCCCAAAGAAACAGCCAATTGTAAAGCACAAAAGGCACTGTTTTGTCCATTAGCAAAATGTTTAAAATCTAATCCGAATGATTCTCTGTAATAGCTCTTTATAATCACGTCAAAATCTTCTAATTTATAAACCAAACCAAATCGTGTGTCTGTTATTCGACCATCTATCTCTTTAATATAATCAAAGGTAAAGTTTGCAATAAAAATCTTTGTGCTATCACATGCAATATTTTTAAAATCCATCTTCTTCAGTGCTGTGAAGTCCATGGTTATAAAATACTTTGCTTTAGGATAAGACAGAATAGACTTATTCACACATATAACATCTTTGTTTTCTAGTTTATTGAAATCAAAGGATGTTAATGATTCTCCGCCAGCTATTATATAGACACTATCTTTCATTTTTTGTTCTCTTTATGAAACATTTCATCGCACCAAAGACAGCCATTTTTTGTTATGAATCTTTTGCTAGGTATTTTTCTCTTACAATTAGGACATATGCCTATTTCTAAACATTCTTTTCTTAAAAACTCAATATAACTCATATTTGATTTCCAGTCAGTTTAAATTTTATGTGCTCTCTAATATCGTCTTGATTTAATGCATATGTTTCATTTATATTGTTATAAAACTCTTTATAGTCTATTTTAGGAAACGTCGTAATATTAGAATTCAACGACACATTATAAATTTTAACACCGTTCTTTAATTCATCTTCAAATGGCTCAAACCAATATTTGTTTAATTCTTCTAGTTTATTATAGTTTCCTGTTTTATAATATCCCTTTTTATCTTTCCCTACGCCACAGTGTTTTGTGTTGTTCCAAACATATTTGCCTTTTTCTGTGTCAGAGTAAAAATGAGTTCTGTCGCTGTTATCTCCACCGGCATCAAATCCAAGTAAATATATTTCCTTACAGTCTAGAGCAATAGCCATATTGAGTGCTTTCAATCCTATAAGCTGACTAGAATACCAGCCTTTTGTCCAAGCGTCTTTTCCCCAATAATGTGCGTGAGTTCCTATTTCTCGTTCTTTCCAAATTAATTTCTGTTTTCTTTCACATTCTTTTAACAAGACAACATTGTCATCTGTTCCAATTGAACCTTTTCTTAAATATGCTCCGTCTGTTTTTCCTAGAATTAAAGGAACATTCTTTAGACTTTCTTTTTGACTAAAATAAAACTGATAATCTGCATACATCAACACCGTTGGTGTAAACCAATGATATGTGAAATTGGTTCCTATTGTGAATTCGTTCTTGATTTTTTTCCAAATAGGTAATTTATCAATGTTTGTATTCCACAAATTATCTCTAATGCTATAACCAGAACCCAATATACAACATCTATTTGGGGTTGGATTATGCATTTTCAAAGTCTTTATCTGTTAAGTTTTCTAAATCTTTCTCAACCTGTGCTGTGATTGTTTTCCAATTACATAAAGCAGATTGTTTAGCAACTTCTAAATCCTGAACAAACCTTGCTGCAACAGAAGTAAACCTTTTTAGTTTATCATTTTCTTTTTTAACAGTTTGAAGCGTGTAAACTGTTTGTGTTAAATTTCTGTCTGATTTAATGATTATTTCTTCAATAGTGCATTTAATAACCTTATAATCGTTTACATAATATACAATATCATCTATTTTAATATAATCAAATTTTGACATTATTTACTCTCTTTCTTTTTAGCATCTTCATATAATTTAGCAGCATCAACCTCAACCGTTTTAGTTTCTAATGATTCAAGTTTTTTATCCACACTAACAAGAATCTTGTCTAGATTGTTTTTATAAAAATCAACAAGTTCAGGAGTAAATTCTCCTTTTACTAATGATTTTTCAAATCTTCGTCTTTCATGTCTATTCATTTTGTTCTGTTGATTTGCTAAATCTGTTTGAATTGCTTTGATAAACTCTGCCCCACATCTCAATTTAGTATAATATTCTTTCATCTTGATTAATTCTGCTTTTTGAGCTTTTGTTTGTTTCTTATCTGCAAAATATTTTTTAACCGCATTAATTCCCATTGTTAATTCTCCTGTTTATTTTATGATTATTGGATTGTTTACACTATCTATAACATCTTGTTTATGAGTGATAATAAACAATTGACGGCCTGTCTCTTTTTGGATTTCTTGTAAAAATTCTATGGCCTTTTGTGTTGTTTCTTCGTTATCAAGTCTTTTGAATGGTTCATCAAGAAACAAAAATCCTTTGTTTTGTGAAACTTCTAATAGTACCAATCTTAAAGCCAAAGATACAATGTCTTTTGAACCACCTGCTCTTGTGTGAACTATTTCATGAGACTCCTGCATATCTGAGGTTTTTAACAAAAAAGACATCTTAGGAACGTTACCATGACGTGAAAACTCTAATTCAAACGTATAATCGTCATTTTGATGAACAAACTGCAAGGCCTTTGATACTGTGTCTTGAAATAAGTCTTGAATAACCTCTTTTGTAGCTTTTTGAATTATATTAAGCAATTCTACTGATTTAGAATTTAATACTTGTTCTTTTTTAAGTTCATCAAGTTTGTCGGTAGAAGAATTATATTGTGTTTCTA
>Ga0307992_1002031_pt1 | contig 11669 bp, 7 predicted proteins | sample EllFjometagen133_FD_203162 | JGI IMG/M metagenome (GOLD analysis project Ga0307992, IMG submission 203162) | Marine microbial communities from Ellis Fjord, Antarctic Ocean - #133 | ecosystem: Environmental > Aquatic > Marine > Unclassified | place: Southern Ocean | collected 2014-10-08
TATTCAGTCCTATGTTAGGTATTACAGCTACAGATGAAGAAGATGGAGACTTAACAGCTTCAATCATGATGCAAGGTACTTATGATTTGAATACTGCTGGGGATTATACTCTTACTTATACTGTAAATGACGCAAACGGTGGTTCTGCTACTGCTCAAAGAGTCGTTTCTGTTTCAGCATTGGAATTAACAAATCCTACAGGATTTTATGATTACAAATTTGCTACTACAGAATTAAGACATACATTTATGGCAGCTGCTGAGTCTTACTTAATGAACAATATGGCTGGTGGAGTTCCATTATTTGCTAATGGTGGATTCGTACTATATAGCCCTAGAGTTGCATTACCAGTTACAACATATGTTCCAGTAATGGGATGGGGTGCTGGTTGGGGTACTTTTACAGCTGATGACTCAACTGTATTAATGGATGATGGAGAAGCAGGTAATGTAGGTGAATATACTTACAGAACTACTATTTCTACAAATCCTGGTACATTTAACCAATGGTTATATGACACTTCAACTGATTCTGACTTAATGGGTGTTTATTATGATGCTCCTTATGAATATCAATTTAATGCAGCTAAAGATAGCTATGAATTAGTTACATCAATGGCTTCAAGCTTCCCAGTACCTGTTGACGCAACAGTTACAGAAACTGGTAAAGAAGTAGCAAACACTTGGAGAATCTCTTTAAGAGATGATTTATTATGGTTCTTCAATCCTGATACTGATACTACAGGATTTGCTGCTGGATTCGAAACAATTGACGCAAATGATTTCGTAGATACATTCAAATTAGCATTAGACCAAGAATGGTTCAGAGCTATTTCAGGTGGTGGAGACTTCTTAAATGAAGCTACTGGCATCGTAAATGCACAAGAATACGTTGATGGAGATGTTGAATGGGCAGAAGTTGGAATCAAATTAATTGATGATTTAACTTTTGAATTCACTTTCGTTAATGATATGTCAGAATGGAATGTAAAATATTTCTTAAGTTCATTTGTTATGACTCCTGTAAGTATTGAATTATTCAATGCTTTAGACGGTGATGATGATGATGCTACTGCTTATGGTTTAGATGAAAATTCTGTTGGTTATCATGGTGCTTACTATGTAGACTACTATGAAGCTGATAAGATTTTACGTTACAAAGAAAATACAAATTATTATGATCAAGATAAATTCTTCTTTACTGGGTATACATTCAGTGTAATTGAAGACTCAGCTGTTAGATTCCAAGAGTATTTAGCTGGTAAACTAGAAGCTGTTAGTGTTCCTACTGAAAATTATGAAACTTACAAAGATCATCCATCACTTAAACTTGTGCCGGGTGCTACAGAATTTAGAATAATGATTAATGGTTTAGGTACAGTTGCAGATCAAACTGCAGAATTCCCTGGGTCAACTTGGGTTCCTGAACCAATATTAGCTAATGAAGATTTCAAAATGGCAATGTTCTTTGCTGTTGACAGACAAAAATTAGCTGAAGAAGTAATGAAAACTAGTACAACAAATATGTACTTATTCTCAAATGCTTATGTAGTAGATGCTGAAATCGGTGATATTTACCGTGAAACAGCACAAGGTATCAGTGTTGGTGCAGGTTTATCACCTTCAACTCACGGATTTAACCCTTCTGCTGCAACTGCACTTTATGAATTAGCTATTGAAGCATTAGTTGCTGCTGGCACTTATACTGCTGGTACAGTTGCTGTACCTACAATGATTGAAATTGAATTCAACTATTTCAGTGGGTCAGAAGCACAAGTAACAATGTTTGAATACTTAAAAACTACTTTTGAAGCATTATTCATGTCAACTGAATATAATATTAATGTTCAATTAACTGGTGTTGCAAAAGACTTCCCAGACATCTATTATGATTATATGATGGTTGGAGAATTTGACTTATCAATTGGTGGTATCTCTGGTTCTACTTTAGATGCTGCAAGTTTCTTAGATACATATTCATCAGACAACCGTGGTGGATTTACTCTTAACTGGGGTATTGATACTAGTGTTTCTGAAATCCCTGTACTTTATAGAGACTTCTTAGGTCATCAACATTATGAAATGTGGTCATTTGATGCAATTTCATCAGTATTAAACGGTAGAGTTTATCTTATCGATGGAGCAGAAGCTGACATCCCTGCTGCTGTAACTACTGATATTGGTGCAACTGGATTTACATTCCATATAGAAGAATTTAGTAATCCTTCATACGAAAACCTTACTTATACTATTCAAGTATATGAAGGTGACGCATATGTAAACGTAGTTGGTATGGAAAACATTCCTGCTACAACTGCAGATATTACTGTATCTGGTGTCTTACCTCATTATTATTGGTATGATGCTACTGGTGCTATCGTTGCTAAACCAGGTGGAGATTATCAAGTAGTAATTAACTTTGATTATGTTGCTGATGGTTCTGCTGGTACATCAACTGGTATTTGGTTCTACACAAATCAATTAGTTGCAGAATCAGTAATGAGTGGTTGGGTTACACCTACTACTGTTACACCTACTGATATCGAATTCACAATTACTGTAAGCCCTGAATTCACTGAAGCTATTGCGAGTGTTAAACTTGTTTCATATGGTGATTGGGTAGAAGTTACTACAGCTACAATCGATTATACTGATTTAACTGCTGTAACAGTTACTGGATTAGATACTGGTTCATCTTATGCACTTGAAATAACATTTGCTGACGGATCTTGGGACTTAGTAAGATTCTCAACTGCTGATGTAATCACTGAAGCTGTTGTTGTTGCAACACAAACTGGTGCTACAATTGCTATGACGCTTAATTCTGATGATTCAGTTGTTAGAACTGTAACTGCTGCTGTTGTTTATGCATACAGTACTGTTGTAGACGTTGATGATGCTATTGCTGCTGGTGCTACAGTGGTTTATACTGATTTAACTGCTGTTGTTGTTGATGTATTAACTGAAGGAACTGATTACTATGTAGAATTTACATTTAGTGATGGTTCAGTTGAAACTGTTGACGTAACTACAGAAGCTGCTCCTACTGTTTAATAACAAAACATAAGAGCAAATTATAATTAAATATAATATTTTAACTGATATTAAGTTATTATAATTAGATAATAATGCAGACCATCTGACTTAGGTTTAGATGGTTTGCTTGTTGTCTAAACGTTTTATTTGAGATTCAAACTAACTAAAAAAAACAAAATTGCAAAGTATTTGTGAACTGGGAAAAATGGCCTTTAAAAGCGATTTTGTTGCAAATACAAGATTAAAAATTTGAGGAATTTATAAAAGCGTTTTAAGTGAATTACTATTAATTTTGAAATCAAAGCTCTATTTAAATAGTAGAAATGGTTAAAAACTATTTCATAGTCTTTTTTTTTATAATATTTTGTTCATTCTATTATATAAATAGAGGTTCATATAAATTTAATTACAGAAAGGAGTAAATGTTAATAGAAATATTGGCATTTGACACAATAAATGGGTAAATATATTGCTGTAAGAACTGTCTGGGTTTTCATTGTTTTATCGATTATTTTAACATTGAACTATACGTTAATTAAAATAGCACCTGAATTCCCACCAACCCAAGAAGATCAAAAAGAAATTTATTATCAACGTCAGGTTAATGACGGATACATGACAGAGAGGGTAGAACGTAATCCATACCTAGTTAACGCTATGGACGAAAATGAATTAGTAATACCTAGAAATGCTCACTACGAAGACCAAGAAAATGGTAAATATAGAATTTACGAACCAATTTCAGTTGCTATCCAATACTTTAGATGGGTAGGAAATATTGTAACTGATTGGGATTGGGGTCCTTCTACAAGGATTGCTGTTAATCAACCGGCTTTTGGTATTATAAGGGACAGAATGGCTATTACTTTGAAACTTAATTTAATTGCACTATTCTTCTATATTCCTATTGGATTCCTATTTGGTATTATAGCAGCTCTTAAAAAGAATTCCTGGGTAGACAATACTATATCATTTACTGTAATGATATTTATTTCAATTCCAAGTTTCGTTTTAATGACTCTTTTATTGATGACTTTTGGTTATCAATTAGGATGGGTACCCACCCAGTTTCCGGCCAGTGACTTGACAGGATCGATTCAGTTTGTGGGACTAATTCTTCCGGTATTAGGGCTATCTTTCGGTTCGATTGCTGGATTAACAAGAGTTACAAGAGCGGAATTAACAGAAGTATTAACTTCAGAATTCTTATTGCTAGCAAGAACAAAAGGCTTAACAAGAACTCAAGCTGTTATTAGACATGCTATGAGAAACTCTATGGTGCCACTTGTACCAGGAATCATTGGTTCATTTGTAGGATTATTAAGTGGATCGGTAATTATTGAGAAAATATATGGTATACCAGGTACTGGTAGAGTATATTTACGTGCAATGATGGAAGGACAATATGATTATAATGTTATCTTAGTTTCTACTGCATTCTATACAGTTATAGGATTATTTGCTGTATTACTAGTTGACTTATCATACGGTCTTGTTGACCCTAGAATTAGAATGGGGGCAAGAAAATAATGGCTGATAAAAGAGATTTAAATAATGAAAAAATCGAAAAAGAAAAGTTCACCTTTGTTCAAAATGAAAAACGAATATTTGATAAAAAATTTGAAACTAAGCCTATTGGATATTTCAAAGATGCAATGCTACGTTTCGCTAAAAATAGAGGTAACGTTGTTGCGTCTATAATATTAGGAACTATTATTCTTCTATCAATATTTGTTCCAGTTTTAAGTCCGAAGAATGCAGAAATATTGGAAGAACAAGTTTCTTTCTTACCACCTCGTATTCCTTTACTTGAAAAAATAGGTATTGCAGATGGCTCTAAATATAAAGACGAACAACAAGTAGATATGGATTCAGTGGGAACACTTGAAGATTATCCTGAATTAGGATTACCAGCTACTATAGATCCAGTGTATATAGAAATGGACACTCTTACAAATTATTGGGTTAATTGTACTGATGATGACGATTTATGTATTGGTGGACAAAATGTATTAAGATTGGACTCTGGTTCTACTAGAGTTGCAATTGATTCACCACATTATAATTTTCAAAAATTAATGACTCCAGTTATAACTATAGATGTAGATTCAATGGATGGACCAGAAGGTACTGTACTAAATGTGCTTATGGTTGATGGTTTTGGACCATATAAAGTTGTTGGTACAATAACTGAAGCTGGTGTTTATGAAATTAATCCTTTTGATACATTAACTTCATTCGTTACTTATACAAATATTAGATTTGAATTCACTTCAAGTTCAAAAGATAGTTATATTTCATTAAACAGTATTTCATGGGACGATGAAACAACTACTTCAACAGAATACAATGCGGATGGTGTCAAGTTGTCATTACTAGAAGTTGTAGTAACTGCAGAAGATGCACCAGATGATGAAGTGTATGCAGGTTCTTATACAAGATCTAATGGGGAAAGACTTATGTCTGCATTCTCATATGATGCATATACTCTACAATTTGGACCAAAATTAGAAAATATTTTTAATAAAACTGAATTTGATCAGATAATGATAGATTATGCTGATGTATGTACACTTCCAGATGATTTAGCTAATATAGCTGGATGGGAATTTGGAGAAGGGTGTCCAATCATACAAGTAATTAATAAAACAGAGTCTGTTTGGGTTGACCTTAATGGTGATGATCTCCGAACTGATGATGAATTGTTCTATAATTATAAAGTTGTTTTAGATTATGCTTTATATAAAGGTTATGACTCGATTCCTTATTACATATTTGGTACTACATCACAAGGGAAAGACTTATTTAAAATGATTTGGGTTGGGGCGAGAACATCTTTATTATTAGGTTTAATCGTGTCAGCAATTAATATTTCTGTCGGTGTATTATTTGGCGCTATATCAGGTTATTATGGTGGTACAGTCGATTTAATTATGCAACGTTTTTCAGAAATTATTGGTAGAATACCTTGGCTTGTATCCTTGTCAATCTTTACCGCACTGGTAGGGCCGGGACAAACAACATTGATTCTGGTGTTAATTATTAACGGATGGATTGGGATTGCTTCCATTACAAGGACCCAGTTCTATAGATATAAAGGTCGTGAATACGTGCTTGCTTCTAGAACTTTAGGTGCAAAAGACGGAAGATTGATCTTCAGACATATTTTACCGAATGGTATTGGTACAATTATTACTTCTGCAATCTTATCAATTCCTTATGTTATATTTACTGAATCAACATTATCATATTTAGGATTTGGTATTGGACATGGTCAATCATTAAGCCTATTTGGATTTGAGTTAACAGGTGCTTCAATTGGGGTACTTTTAAATGATGGTAGAAATAAAATGTCAACGGATCCTTACTTAACATTTTGGCCTGCAATTGTCATCTCAATTTTAATGATTACATTTAATATGTTTGGTAATGCACTTCGTGATGCATTCAATCCTGCTTTAAGGGGGTCTGAATAATGACTAATGAAAAAGAAAAAATCTTAGAAGTTGAAAACTTAACTGTATCATTCCGTACTACTCAAGGGCTTGTAAGAGCTGTTAGAGGTGTATCGTTTGATTTATATAAAGGTGAAACACTTGCAATAGTTGGTGAATCAGGATCAGGTAAATCTGTTTCATCAAGAACTATTATGGGTATCTTAGCACCTAATGGTATTATTGACGATGGAAAAATCATGTACGAACGTCAAGATTTAACTAGAGTTGATGAAGAGCATTTCCATGAACTACGTGGAAATAAAATTGGTATGATATTCCAAGATCCTATGTCAAGTTTGAATCCAATTATGAGAATTGGACAACAAATTACAGAAGGTATGTTACTTAACGGTAAAAGACTTAAAAATAAGAAAAAGAATTTATATCAAGCAGAGAAGAATGCTTTTGTAGAATTACATCATAAATTAAACTATTTAAAACATGATAAAAAAGAAGATTTAGAAGCAATTAAAGATGGAAAATCTTCAAAAACAAAATCTGAAATACTTTCTGAGTATTCTCAAAAAATAGTTGAAATTAAAAAAGGATTAAAACCTGCAAAAAGTAATTTTAAAGCAGCTAGAGCTGTAGCTAGTAAACAAGTAAGCAAAGAGTACAAAGCTGAAAAGGCTAGAGTTGCTATGGAAATTTCTAATCTTAACAGAAGTGATTCTGATTACAGAGAAAAAAGACGTAAAATTCAAGAAGATTTTAAGAGATATGTAAAAGTAACAAAAAAAGAAGCTTATGAAAGAGCAATAAGTATTATGAGCGAGGTTGGTATTCCACAACCGGAAAGAAGATTCAAACAGTATCCATTCCAGTTTTCTGGTGGTATGAGACAAAGAATAGTTATTGCGATTGCTTTAACTGCTACTCCTGAAATCTTAATCTGTGATGAACCAACTACAGCTCTTGATGTTACAATCCAAGCTCAAATTCTTGAACTTATTAATAATTTAAGAGTTGAAAGAAACTTATCAGTTATATTCATTACCCATGACTTAGGTGTTGTTGCTAACATGGCTGATAGAATTGGTGTTATGTATGCTGGTAAAATTGTGGAATATGGTAGCTCAGAGGATATTTTCTATAATCCAAGACATCCATACACATGGGCACTACTTAGTTCTATGCCTGACTTAGACTCAAGAGATAGACTTGTTGCTATCCCTGGTACTCCACCTAATATGTTATTTCCACCTAAGGGAGATGCATTCGCGGACCGTAATAAATATGCTATGAAAATTGACTTTGAAAAACAACCGCCAATGTTCAAAATATCGGATTCGCATTATGCAGCTACATGGTTATTACATCCTGATGCTCCTAAAGTTGATATTCCAAAAACTATTAAGGATAGAATTGACAGAATGTTAGAACAATCTAAGGAGGATCCTAAATAATGGCAAAACAAGATAATAGAACTCCTGTATTGAGTGTTAGACATTTAAAACAATATTTTAGATCTGGACGTGGAAAAAACAAATTAGAAGTAAGAGCAGTTGATGATGTTAGCTTTGATATCTTTCAAGGAGAAGTATTTGGCCTTGTTGGTGAATCAGGTTGCGGGAAAACTACAACTGGTAGAACAATTATCAAATTATATGAACCTACTGATGGTGAAGTGTTCTTCTTAGGACAATTAATCTCAGCTGGTACAGAAGGAAATAAACATGCTATTAGAAGTAAAAAGGTTGAAGTAGCTAAACAAATTAGTGAATTGAAACTTGCTATGAAAGAGGAGTTAACTAATACTCCTGAAAAAGCCTCTGATATCAAATTAAGTTATAACAATCAAATTACAACGTTGAGAAAAGCAAAATCTGAGTTTATTGAAGAACAAAAAATAGATATTCATAGACGAAAACAAACTTTAGATGTTGACTATGACTTAATGAGAAATATGCAAATGATTTTCCAGGATCCTATTGCTTCACTTGACCCTCGTATGACTGTTAAGGAAATTGTAGCTGAAGGTCTTAGAATAGCAGGAGAAAAAAACGATTCAGTAATTAATGAAAAAATAAATAAGGTTTTGGAAACAGTTGGTTTGTTACCAGAACATGCAAGCCGTTATCCACATGAATTTAGTGGAGGACAAAGACAAAGAATTGGTATTGCTAGAGCGTTAATTGTAGCTCCTAAATTTATCATTGCTGATGAACCAGTTTCAGCGCTTGATGTATCGATTCAAGCACAGGTAATTAACTTATTGAATGACCTACGTAAAACTCTAGGAATTACAATCATGTTTATTGCTCATGACCTTTCAGTCATTAAGTATTTTAGTGATAGAATTGCTGTTATGTATTATGGAAACTTAGTTGAGATAACTACAGCTACGGAATTATTCTTAAATCCATTACATCCTTATACAAGGTCATTACTATCCGCAGTACCATTACCAGACCCTAGATATGAAAAGAAACGTAAGAGAATGGTATATAGACCTGCAGAGCTTCATGATTACTCAACAGACTTACCAAAACTTCATGAAATTAAAGAAGGACATTTTGTGTACGCTAATGATAAAGAAATAGCAGAGTATAGAAAAGTTCTGAAATAATGTTGAAGCGATTTTTGATAAGTACAGTACTCTCTGGATTAATGTTTCTAATATTAATGTACGCAAGATTCTTAGGAGAGTTCTCAACAATAAATGTACTAAATGCTTTATTTGTAGTAGGAATTCTAATGTTCTCTGCTGGGATCTTAACGGTAACAAGTGCAGGACAAATGTTTCGCGGTATAGGATTTGTATTTAAAAAGATGTTTACCAAGAAATATTCAAGTACTTCTTATTATGACTATTTACAAAAGTTAGATGGTTCTAAAAAAGAAAAACCTTCGGGTTGGCCAGCATTACTAGTTGGAATTATCTATTTAGCTTTATCAATAATATTTTCAGTTATTGAATATTTATAAAATAAAAATACCGAAGAGATTCGGTATTTTTTTGTATTATTTAATTGATATTATTCAAGATATGCGACATGTTTGATAAAACACAGGGTGTGAAATATAAAAAAAACACATATTGCTGTTTACGATAAATACGAAGTGTGATATAGTATTACTAAGAAAGATAGTGCAAATAAGCCGAAAAAGCCCAATTTATAGGGCCTTTATATTTTTATATTTCGGGTGGTAATTGTATACTATTATATTTTAATAAATTATAGTTTAATTTCTTCAAACACGACATTACTAACAGAAATTAGCGAAATGCGTTGTTGGAATAAATTCAGGTTCACCAGAGTCTTCAAAGTCTAATGAAATGTTTAATTTAGGTAAACTAACAATTGTATATTCTGTTATATTACCAGGTTGGTGACCTAATGATAAAATGTATTCAGGTTCGCCGCTGTTTTCAAAGTCTAAACATAATATATATTCAGGTTCACCAGAGTCTTCAAAGTCTAAACATAAAATGTACTCAGGTTCTCCACTATTTTCAAAATCTAAACATAAAATGAACTCAGGTTCTCCACTATCTTCAAAATCTAAACATAAAATGTATTCAGGTTCACCAGAGTCTTCAAAATCTAGACATAAAATATACTCAGGTTCTCCACTGTCTTCAAAATCTAAACATAATATATATTCAGGTTCACCAGAGTCTTCAAAATCTAATGATAAGATATATTCAGGTTCGCCAGAATCTACAAAATCCAATAACTTTATATTATTACTATTTACATTAAAATCACATACACTAACACTTAAAAATCCAAATCCAAATAACATCACTACTAATAAAATAAATTTTTTCATTTTCTTTCACCTCGTCCTCTATGGTACATTAAATGAAAAAAAATATACAGCGCATATATGTCGCATTTAGGGGAAAATATTATGAATTCGATGGAGCTCAGTAACTATTTAGAGAAAATACGTTTTGGAAGAAATGTTTCACAGGAAGAATTTGTTTCTGGTATTGTTTCGATACGTCAATATCAAAGATATAAAAATGGTGATAGTGTTATCCCTTATGAGAAGATTGATCAGTTTGCAGAAAAATTAGGAATTAGTACCAAAAAACTACTAGCTGAGTTTGAACGTGAGAAAGGTACACAGTATACCAAAATTAATGAATTTTATAATGCTGTGGCTAATAATGATTACAAGAATGCTTTAAATTTAAAGCGAGAACTTGATCGCGATCTTATTATCTCCGATGAAGGAAGAAGATATTATGAACATGCTAATATTGTTTTTAAGTACTATTCAAGAGAGTATACACTAGAAGAAGTAATTCAAAAAGTGTCAGAACTCATTAATTATCCCGAAATACTTAAACAGCATTATTACACCGACGTTGAGGTCTTAATACTTAGTTTTCTCTTAAGTGTATTTACCGGCAAGCAACAAGAAATGCTGCTTAACAAGCTAAATTCACTGTTTGAGAGTACTGAGAGCATCATGGCTGGAGATACAGAATACATTTACACTTTAATACTAATGAGAGTTGCTAAAACATTTGGTATCAAAAGAGATTATCCAAGAGTAATCTATTACTGTGAACTTGGAATTGAAAGAGGAATTCTTCATAAGCAATACTATTTATGGGAATACTTTTTCTATTATAAAGCTTTAGCTCATTATGCTCTTGGTCAAAAAGAAGAGTTTGATGATGCAATATTAAGATGCTTTAATGTATTAAATATGGAAGGTAATCATGCTAAAATTGAAAAATTCACTGCTTTAATTGAAAAAGATTTTTCGATAAATTATAAAAAATATGTAATTAGTTTGATTGATAATTAAAATTATATTGTAATAAAGTTAAGTAAAAATAGCGAGTACATTCGCTATTTTTTTTTAATTATTTTGAATAAACATCTGTATCTAGGGAAAAACGACGGTATATGTCGCAGTTTAATAGTGTGGATTTCTTGTAAAAATTCAAACACGATGTATATAGTACAATAGAACTGAGCCACTTATAAAAGAATTATCAACTAACTATTGAGCCACTTATGCTAGAATAACCTTACTAGAAAAGTAAGGAGATGAAAGGATAATGGTCAATATAATTATGAAGAATGAAATAATAACAAGGTATCGTAATAATGAATCACAAAGATCTATAGCGAGGCACTTAGCTTGTTCAAGAAATACAGTAAAGAAATAT
>Ga0307992_1002032_pt1 | contig 11665 bp, 11 predicted proteins | sample EllFjometagen133_FD_203162 | JGI IMG/M metagenome (GOLD analysis project Ga0307992, IMG submission 203162) | Marine microbial communities from Ellis Fjord, Antarctic Ocean - #133 | ecosystem: Environmental > Aquatic > Marine > Unclassified | place: Southern Ocean | collected 2014-10-08
ATTTTAGCGTTGGTGATGTTAGTTGGATTAACTAGTGCTACTGCTTTTACTATTTCAGATGAATCTATTCCGTCTTCTGTTGATACTACTGAAGGAACTTTTGATTTAACATTTAATTTAACAAATGAAGATTTAGTGAATTCAGCAACTATTACTTGGACAGATTCTATAGTAAGTGGAGGAGACGCAACTTTCTCTTCTTTTTCACCTAATAATATTCTTGCAAATGAAACACTTGAAAGCACAGTAAGAGTTTCTTTTGATAAAGGATATACAGGAACTATTTCTGGTACAATTTATGCTAACAGTTCTACAACCGAACAAGCTAATCAACCATTTTCAGTAGAAATTACAGGACCAGAAGAAGTAGAGACTTGTAATATAGCAGGAAATCAATATGGTGCTTTAGAATTAGAAATAGAAGACATTCAAGTTATAAGTGGTTTTGGGGAAGATAATGAATGGTTCCCTCTTGATGAAATTGAAGTAGAGGTTAGAGTAGAATATGATGGAAGTGAAAAAATGCAAGATATTGTTGTTAAATGGGGATTATATGACTTAGATACAGAAGAGTGGGTATTTGATGATGAAGAAAGTGATTTTAATCTTAAAGATGGAGATAAAGAAGATCTTTTAATTACTTTTAGATTAGACGACCCTGATGAGTTTGAAGATGGAGGAGATTATGTATTTTTTGTTTGGGCTGAAGGAGAAGATGAGGAATATGATGATTTTTTAACTTGCGTAGCTACTTCAGAAGAAATTACAATAGAAATAGAAAGTGATTTTTTAATATTAGATAATATTGAATTAGAAAATGTTATAGACGGGAAAGTAGGGTGTGGAAATACTGTTCATGTTACAGCAGACATTTGGAATATTGGTGAAGACGACCAAGAAGAAGTTTCTATAGTAGTAAGTAATGAGGCTTTAGGGATAAATGAAATTTTAGAAATTGGAGATGTGGATAAGTTTGATAGCGAGGCAATAAGTTTTGAATTCCAAGTTCCTGAAGGTATGGAAGAAAAAACATACACACTTAAATTTACAATCTACGACGAAGACCATGATGTTTATGAAAATGATTATAATGATGAAAAAGCTGTATTTGATGTTTACCTTAAAGTAGAAGGAAATTGCGCATTAGCACAAGCACTTGTAAGTGCTATTATAGATGAAGGTGGTAAAGCTGGAAAAGAATTAATTATAAGATCTACAATAACAAACACTGGAACAAAAGAAACAACTTATTCAGTTAATTCAATTGGATATGCAGAATGGGCTTCATCAGTTATTATTGAACCAATCACACTTGTTTTAGAAGCAGAGCAATCAGCAGATGTATTAATTACTCTTAAAGTTAATGGAGATGTTTCAGGAGAAAGACTATTCAATATTGAAGTTCTTTCAGAAGGTGAATTAGTAGTTAGTCAACCTTTATCAGTAAGTATTGAAAAAGCTTTATTTGGAAATCTTTTTAATGAAGATAATGGGTTACTTACAGCATTAATCATAGGAATTGCATTAATTCTTGTAATAATTATAATTGTTCTTGCAATAAGAGTTGCACGAAGATAAGATGAATTGTCACAGTGATGAAGAAACTAACAATTTAATTAATGTTTCTATTGGTTTGTCTAAGATTGTGGATAAACTTCCTTTAGTAATTGATGAAGATGATTTGAAAACCTTAGATAAAGTTTATGATACAGAGAAATATCTTGATATAGCCAAAGGTTTCCTTTATATTTCTAGTGTAAAGAAAATGGTTGAGCAAATAAAAGAGAGTTATAAAAACTTTTCCACAGGAAATTAGATTTAGAAGAATGAAAAAATTAACTAGTCTTCTTTTTGGGTTTCTTTTTATACCTGCTTTGTCTTTTTCTCAACAACAAGATTCTTTGATATCTAAATATAACTCATTATTCTACAAAGAATTCAAAATAGAGATGGAGAAAGCAGACACTCTCTCTATTAAACCAATTTTTTCCCCAAGTATTGGGTTGGCAAATATGTATAAGTATGATTTAAATAAAGATAAAATAACAGATATTATAGAGATTTATCCCCTCAAATACTCTCATCCAAACAGTAGATTAGAAGAGTCTAAGAGACCTTTATTTTATATAATTGATATTAATGGTGATGGGTGCATTGAATATTCAGAACTTCTAATTGATGAGAATATGAATGGTTTAAATGGTGATGAACAATTTTGTGATCTTTTACGACCAAAAAAACCCACACCCATAAAATTATAATTACCTTCTAAATATTTTCTTATAAATCTTACCACAAAATTTTGTTTTCTCTTCATATTTAATAACAAAAATCCCTAAGAAATAACCTATTAATCCCCCTATAAGAATATCACTCATAAAGTGAACTCCTAAATAAACTCTTGATATGGCTATTAAAACAGCAAATATAACCCATGCATTTTTAAGTTTAGGGAATTCTTTAGATAAAATAGGAATAGCACAAAAAGCTAACATGGTTTGAAAAGAAGGAAACGAAAAATTCCAGATATTGTGGCTAGCTTCTTCTAATAACGAAGAAACAACCCCTATTTGATAAGGTCTTGGCCTTTGTATAGCTATTTTTAATAAAAAACTAACAATTGCAGATAAGGCAAGAGTAAACCATAAAGGAAGAATCCACTTTCTTTTATGTTCTTTCCACAAGAATAAACTAGTTAAAATAAAAAAAATTATAACGCCAGAACTAACATATGCCATTCCCATAAATAAATCTGTTAAGAAATAGTTTCTAATATTTTCAAAAGATTGAGATATACTTTCATCAAAATAAAGAAAAGATAAGATAGCAAGAATAACTATAATACCTACAAATAAAACCTCTTTCTTTTTCATAAATTAATTAACCTTAAAATACTTAAATAGGTTTCTACTATATTTAATATGAAAAATCTAAAAGAGAGGATTACAGATGTTTTTATTAGATATTTAATAATGGTCTTAATAGCTATTCCAGGACTTTGGATATTTTACATTATATTTACTCCTTTAACAGTATACCCAGTTTACTTTTTACTTAATCTCTTTTTTGAAGCTTCTCTTTCAGGAAATATTGTTACAATTTCTAGTTGTTTTCCAATTGAAATTGTAGAAGCTTGCGTAGCTGGCTCTGCTTATTATTTATTATTCATCTTGAATTTATCAACTCCTAATATCTTATTTAAAAAAAGATTAAAAATAATTTTGGAGTCTTTTTTAGCTCTTTTAATTATAAATCTTTTAAGAATACTTTTTTTAAGTGTGATGTATGTTTCTGGTTCTGGTTTGTTTGATGTAACACACAAAATATTTTGGTATCTTGCAAATGTAATCTTTATCGTCGGTATTTGGTTTTTTATGGTAAAAAGTTTTAAATTAAAAGAAACACCTTTTTACTCAGACATAAAATTCTTTGTAAATCTAAAGAAGAAAGTTAATAAGTCCAAGAACACCAAGAAAAATAAGTAATCCTGCAAGTGACACCCCCCATGGCTCTTGTTAATGGCAAGGTTTATAAGTTTTAGAATATTTCTATTTATCTATGGAAAAGAAAGTTTTATTAAAGTTAAAGAAAGGTAAACAAAAATTATTGTTAGAGAAAGCAATTAAAAAGGCTGGTTCTGAGAGGAAGTTAGTTAAATTAATTAGTATTCCTTCAGCATCGATTTATTCTTATAAAAATGAGATTCATCCATTACCTTTAGAAAGAGCCAAGAGATTAGCTAGATTTTTGAGAATAGATTTTAATAAATTAAAAAAACAAGTAAAAAAAGTAGAGCATATTGGGTGGAATGAAAAAGAAATTATTTTCTTAAAAGAAAATTATCTTAACATGACTGCTAAAGAAATTGCTAAAAGGTTAAATAAAACTATGGATAGCATCAAACATATGAGAAGAAATTTAAAGTTAAAAAAAGGAGCAGCCTATCGCTGGAGAAAAGAGGAAGTTATTATTTCTTTCAGAAATTTTATTAAAAAACTTGAAAGAACTCCTACTTACCAGGAGTGTGTTAAAAAATATCCTGGCATGGTATCATCTATTCATAGAAACTGGGGAAAATATAGTGATTTTCTTAATTATTTACATTTAGATACAAAAATTAGAAGATGGGATAAAAAAGACTGTATAAAAGAATTTGAGAAAATAAGAAAGCAACTAAATTCTGTTCCTACTTTATATAATCTAAAGCATTGTACAGGATTATCCAAAGCTATAAGAAGAAGATGGAAATCTTACAACAATTTTCTAAGAGAATTAGGACATACCCCAAATTTTGAATTAAAATGGGACAGAGAAAAATGTCTAGAGGAATTCAGTCAAATTATGTCTAATAGAAAAAATCTTCTAACAGTTGAAGAATTGTTAAAGATAAATCCTGCTCTGCTTGCAGCAATATATAAATATTTTAAAAATTATCCAACTTTTGTAAGGGTAGCTGGTTATAAATACGACGATAGATGGCAAAGATGGGAAAACTTAGTAATAAAAATTTGTAAAAAATTATATTCAAAAGTAAAAATAAAACCAAAATTGAAGAATAATAAACAACCAGATATAGTCATTATAAAAAATAATTTAAATCACAAAATTATTGACGCAAAAATAAACTCTTTTGCAAATAGTATAAGAAAAGATATTAAAAACTATAAACCATATTGCAATAAATTAGAATTTTGGTGTTTAATAGGAGGAAAAAAATTTAATCAAGATAATATAAAAATTATCAATCCCAAAGAAATAAAAAGAATTTTAAAGCAAAGAAACGAATTTCATTTAATGAAAGAAGTGGAGAGGATGGAAAAACTATGCTGTTAAAAATATTAATTTTAATTTTAGTAACTTTTATTCCTTTTCTAGAACTTAGAGCCAGCATTCCATTAGGAATTTTATCTGGTAAAGTACAATTGTTTAACTTAACTTTTCAAGGATTTGGTCTCAACTGGCCTTTAGTACTTTTAGTTTGTGTAATCTCTAATATAATTTTAGGAATTTTCATATATTTTTTCTTAAATAAATTTATACACCATCTCATTAAATTCGGATTTTTTAATAAATATTACACAAAAAAAATTGAAAAAACACAAAAAAAGATAAAGCCATATGTTGATAAATTTGGAATATTTGGAGTGGCACTTTTTATTGGCATCCCTTTACCAGGCAGCGGGAGCTATACAGGAGCTTTAGCAGCATATTTATTGGGTTTGGATTATAAAAGATTTATTTTAGCAAATATCATGGGTGTTATTATAGCAGGAATATCAGTCACAATTTTGACATTAGTAGGTAGGGGAATATTCAACTTGTTTTAATTTATAAACCAAATCTTAATTCTGTTCCAGGAAGAATAGTTAACAGAATAGCATAAATGAGTCGTAAATCCATTTTATGTTTCTTCTAAATTAATTCTAACAAGAATTCCTGCCATAAATCTTTCTGTGACTTCTAAAATTTCACAATCATTAACATTTAAATTATAACAAGAAGGCCCTGTTTTTTCTATACTTGTTTCATTCCCTGATTGGATTTGCAAAAAAGTATATCTTCCAAGAGAATCACAACTAGCATTTTCATCTTTTATAACATTTGCTCCGATAACTGAATAAATTTTCAATAAATTTGCAATAGCAAGAATTCCATCCCCTTCACAATTAAACTCTTTAGTCATATTTAATACAACATCATCTAATAAAAGAAGAGTTCCTTGAGCAGCCACACTTTTTTCTAATTTACGCGGGTCATTCCTAAGATAAATATTATATTCTGCAGGTTGTCCATCATATATTACAGGTATTTTTGTTTGATATAAAATCAGTTCGCCTTCTTTAACAATTTCAAAACCCACACCTTTATATTTGAAATGTTTTGCAGAATTAGAAAATAAAATAATTAACACAAAGATAAGAACAATAATTCCTACACCAATAAAAATATTTTTTAATTGTTTATTTTCTCTTTTAATTTGTTCTTTATTAGCATGTTTTTCTTTATGCAAATCACTGCGTGGATTTGTATTCGCGTTAGCGACTGTGTTCAACGAGCTTTTACTTTTTTTTGTCCCTTTCTTTTTCATAACCATATTTCTTTTTCTATCTTTATAAGATTTGTTATTCTCTTATCCCCATAATTTTAAATAAAAATTCATCACTTAATTTTGTTAAATTTTCTTCTGCACCCTGTATAAACACACAACTTTCATTTTGAGTTATTTTACTTTCATTGCTCTTTGTTATTATTATAAAATTGTTTTCACAGGTTTTCACAGGTAAATTTTCTTCACATCCTTCTTCTTCTAAACAAGCAGGTTGTATTCTTAAGGTGATTTGATCTAAATTTAAGGCAATTTCCGAAGTAGCTTCATTATTTTCCGAAGAAATGTAAAGGGGTTTATCATAATAATGATTTAAATATTCTAATTTAGAATCAATTTTTTCAACTTCATTTGGATTATATCTAAAAGCAAACTCAAAATCACCAAGATTTAAGACCCAAAAATTATTTTGTTTTACAAACTCATAACTATTATAACTTATTTTTTTCAAACTACTATTTTTTCCAAAAGAGCCAACAATAACCCCAAAAACACTACCAAACATAACAAATATCAAAATCACCCCAATAATTACTTGGTTTCTCTTTTGTTTTTTAGTTTCAGTATGCTTTGATTTTAACTTTCGCATTTAATAAAACAGAATTCATAATATAAAAACTTTATCATAGCATTATTTATAAATATAAATTAATTAAGAATAAGATGAAAAAGGTTTTGATAGCAACACCAACTTATGACGGAATGGAATACTGTTTTAGAGAGTTTTTGGAACATATAAAGGTAATTGACTATGATAACTTTGATATTTTAATAATAGATAATTCAAGAACAAAAAAGTTTTTCAGGAAAATAAAAAATATTCCACGAATAAAAGTTATTTATGATGATACAAATGAAGAGAAAAATATTTGGAGATTGATTAGCTCAAGAAACAAAATTTTAGATTATGCTATAAAAAAAGATTATGATTATCTTTTAATCATGGACTCTGATGTTCTTGTCCCTCAAGATATTTTAAAAAAATTATTACATCATAAGAAGGATGTTTGTTCTGGGATTTATTTTAATTACTTTGAAACAAAGAAAGGCATTCAAATTCTTCCTGTTTGTTATAAAAAATTAGAAGAAAAGTATTTTCCAATTTATGAAAAATTTTTCCCAAATGCAAATATGAAAAGGTTTAGCAGACAAATGAGTTTAATAGAAGCAAAATCTAAAGAATTATTTGAAGTTTCAATTCCATCTCCAGGATGCACTTTGCTTTCAAAAAAAGCTTTTAGTTCAGGGGCAAGATATGGTATTTCTCAAAATTTTGAGAAAGTTTTTGAAAAAGTAACAGATGATATTCTTTTTTTCAAGGAGTTAAGGGAAAAAAGTTTCAAAATCTATTGTGATACTTCTATTCTTTGCATCCATGAATCCAAACAAAAATATAAAATTAATAAGTCAGAGCACCCTGTATTTAAATAAATTATTTGTACTTAATTTAAATTATTAAAAATAGAGCTGTTGCCGAGGTTATTGGACCGCGACAAATTTAAACGATAAATATCTGCTTTTCAATAGCCAAGCCCTAAAAAAAAAAGAGCAAGAATAAATTCTCGCTACTAATCCAAAAAAATATTTGTAGTTATTTTGAATTAAAGTAAACTTTTTCTTAAGATTATTTTAACTTAGTTAACACTAAGCCCTTAAAAAAAAGAAAAAGAAAAAATAAAAAATTAAGTTTTGAACTTATATTTCAGTTGTAATAGCTGTTGCAGTAGTTCCTGAAGTTCCTATATATGCACTACTTGTATCAAATCCTTTAGTTTTTACATATGTAACTCCATTCACAGTGTCTGCAGCATCATAACCAGCAACAAGTAACGCAAGTTCGCTTGTAATACTTGAACTAGCATAACCTTTAAGCAAGTATTCTCCTGTTCCAACATTAGTTAATTCTGTAAACCGAGCACCACATGCTGGTTCACCGATTAATGTAGCAGCAGCAGCATTAATACAACTTCCACCAACAACAATCAAATTCTTTGTTGCAACAGAACTTACTTCACTGTCTTTAACCAAAACATCGCCAAGCTGAGTTGCTCCGCCTGTTGTTCCAGCAGTAATAACAGCACTTACTCCAGCAAAAAATACATCAGCATACATTTGTGCAGTGCCATATGTTAATTTTGCTAAATGTTGGTTAGTATCTGTTCTATCTCTTAATACATAAGTACCATAGTTTGTCAAATAACCTTTGTATTCTGTTGTATCCCAAGTTTCACTGTCATATTGAGCATCTCCTGAGAATAAAACTTCTCCATTAAGTTCAGAGTATGTACTTCCATCATCAGTTGTATTGAATACAATAACATTTCTTGCATCAGCATCTGATTTGTCTTTGTCTTCTACAAACATTATTACAGGTGACAAAGCTACATCTACTACATCTACAACGTCAAATCCTAAGTCTATTTTTACACTATCCAAAGTTAGTACTGCTCCAGTATCAGCATTAGCAGTAGTCATTATAAATGTATAATATCCTTCACCTACAGCCAAGGTTGTAGTATTAGTTCCAGCAGCAACACCATCTCCACTCATATTTGTCCAAGAACCTAGTGTTCCAGCAACAACTGTTTGGTACTGTAACCATGAATCATTTATTTCACAAGAAACTCCATTCTCTATACATGGGTCTGCAAAACCAAATTGAATAGTCCCTGTTGGTAAATTATATGTTCTACCTTTTACTAATGTATTATTATCAGCAGTAGTTATAGTATCCCCATCTGCATTATTAATCAAATTTGTTTGATTAATAAAAGTCACTCTTGGGAAATCTTCACCAGCAACTAATTCTAAGTATGGAAATATATCTCTATGTGTTCCTGCATATGCATCAGCACTTTCAATCTTAAATCCTCCACTTGCACCATCACCAGCTGTATTATTTGTAATAACATAAGTCTGACTATTTATTGTTACATTCTCACCAGCATTAAAATCTTTATTTTCTAAAAGATATTTTGTTCCTGTAAATTGGTCTTCAATTTCAATGTCACTTGTAGTTGTCAGTGCGTTATTAACTTTGGTTACTCTCATAAGATGTTGATAATCACCACTATTTAAGAAAAAGTAATCATCATCAGTCAAATTATTTCCTTCAACAGTTACAAAAGGATTACCTGCATCGTCTTGTAATTGGTCATTATATGCAAAAGGAACTGTTTTAGTAATTCCAGCAGAATCTGTTAAAGTTACTTCAAGTTCTCTGCTTCCTCCAGTACTTAATTCAATAGAAGGTCTCACAGTACTAATATCGCTTTCTGCTTCAAATATAGGACCATTTCCAATACCATTAAGTTCAAGTTTAACTGTTCCAAACACAGGGTCTGTAAATGATTCTCCTACAAGAACATGATTTACATCATTATCTGTAGCAGCTACATCAATCTCTATCTTTGTTATTATATGCATATTTGTTGAAGAAGCTATAGTAACTAATGTTCCGTCAATATCTGTGTTATCAGAACCAACTTGAACAGCATTACCATCTTCAAGAGTTAATTTATCAGAACCAAGTTCAATTTCAGCATGTCCTGAATCATCTCCTGTTCTAAAAACAGTTTTAGCATATACATCAACTTCAGCACCATCAATTACATATGTTTTTGTCTGCCCTTCTGTGAAAGTTTTTGTTTCACCATTAACAGTAATACTTGCTACAGTTGTTAAAGCAGAACTAAGTCCATCTAATGTAACAGAATAACTAACACCTTCTACAGTCATACTTGCTGTTCCACCAACACTTATTTTTGTAGAATCAGAACCACCTAATAAAACTAATGTGTTTGCATCAGTAGCAGTTCCTATTGTGTATGTTTTTCCAAATATAGTAAATTCTTCACCTTCAGACGCAGTTGCATTTAAAGGAGTTGCTTTATCAAAATTAAGTGTCCATGTATACATTGGAGTACCTGTGCTTGTTGATAACTCTAACATTAATTCAGGGTCATCAAAATCATTATCAGAATTTCCAAATGAAAGTCTGTTTGCAGGGTCTGTTCCTACAATAAGTGTTTGTTCAAATTCCCATGTAGTACCATCATTATCTACAAAACTCCCATCTGCTAAAACAGTTGGTAAGTCATTCTTAGTTATTGTTCCTACATTTTCTGCTAAATCATCAAGTAGATACAGAAGATCTGAACCACTTGCTAAACTTTTAGCTTCACCTGAGACAGAACTTGAACTTCCTACACTTGTTCCCATCTTAGATTGTAAGTTAGATTGGATATTTCCAGCCTGAACAATATCTGAGTACATAGCATCTGAACCATAAACAATAGCTACATTTGCACTTCCTCCTTGAATAAATGGAGCAGGGTAAGCTGCAGCAGCAGCACCACCTAAAGTTAAACCAGCCATTAATGCGCTTATTCCAATTGCGGAAATTTTTCTAAAATTAAATTTCATTTTTTTATTTTTTAAACCTCCTTTCAATTATATTAAACATGCTGTCTTATGACAACCAATATTTCAATTCCACAGTCATAGGGGAGACTATCTTATTGAAATACCTAGGTTTGTTTATTCCCTATAAAACACCCGCTAAGGCGTAGTGTCATGAATTGATTTTCTTTAAAAAGGTTGTTGCTAATTTTCACCTATTTATTGCCAAACCCTTTAAATTTAGGGTATTCATTTATAAAACTTTCGGTGTCACTAATATATTAATACACTTTATTTTATCGTCGGAAACAAAAGATTTATTAAGATAGGGTTACTAATACTAATATATATTAAAACAAGATATATAAGTGTAATATATACATTAAACATATATATAAAGAAAAGACATATATTGTTTATCGACGATAATGACAAAAACAAAAACAAGAGAAATAACTTTAGAAGGAGCAAAAGGAAGCTTTTTTTTACTTAAAAAGCCAAAAACTTCAAAAGCAGACTATGATTTTTCAGGTATTTTAGCTCTTAGACAGCTCCTGAGTAATGAAAAAGCTAGGATGTTATCAGTTATAAAAGAAAAAAACCCCCAATCCATTTATGACCTAGCAAAAAAGCTAAATAGGGGCTTTAAAGCAGTAAATGATGACTTAAAATTACTCGAAAAGTTTGGATTTGTAGAATTAACAGAGGAAAAAACAAAAAACAGAGTAAGGCACAAACCTACAATTGTAGTGGACACAGTTACAATACACTTTAAAATTTAATCTTTTTTTGGTCTTTTAAATGTTATTTATTATTTTTTCTTCACTACTCTTTTCTTTTAGCATATTTTCCATAAAACTGTAAAATTTCTTTTACTTTCCTTGGATTAAGCGAATAATGAGTTTCTCCTGTTTTCATTGCAGGAATAAGCCATTGATCTTTGATTAATTCTTTAAGAGCCTGTTTTGTAACTTTTCCTCCTATTAAATGAGAAGGCAATCCTTTAAGAATATTTTCAGTGTGTGCACCATCCCATTTTCTCCATTTAATTAGCTTTCTTATTATTCTGGCTTTAATTTCTAAAACACCTAATTTCATACAATAATAATGTATTAAAGATATAAATATTTTGTGCAATAATATGGTACAATAATGTCT
>Ga0307992_1002033_pt1 | contig 11662 bp, 9 predicted proteins | sample EllFjometagen133_FD_203162 | JGI IMG/M metagenome (GOLD analysis project Ga0307992, IMG submission 203162) | Marine microbial communities from Ellis Fjord, Antarctic Ocean - #133 | ecosystem: Environmental > Aquatic > Marine > Unclassified | place: Southern Ocean | collected 2014-10-08
AATGATGTTAAACTCTAAATCCTTAGAAATAAGTCCCACTTGTATTAGATATTTGTCGAACTTTAAATGAATGCGTCTTCCTGGCATCTATACTCCTATCTATCGGTCAACGTAGAATACTTATCCACTGCTCATAAATCATCACCATAGCAAGCGTATCCAGCTCACAGTACTGGAGCAGAGCCTTGCGCAGGGCCTCTCGTTCCTCATCTGTCATATCAGTAAACTGCATCTTGGCATAGGCTACTAAGGCTGCTCCACCATCTTTCACCTCCCCATCCACAACGATTAACTCCTCTGCGCCTAAATCCAGATCCCCATATTGACTGGGGAGTAGACTATAGGGGTTTTTGGGTTTGCCGGCAGGCCCATCCCATACATACATAATGCGATCTTTCAAATGAGTGCCGAATTCTAAGGGTTTTGAATATTTCTGTTTAACCGACCCCCCTGCTGCCATCACCGCGGGCAGGACAACCTTTATTGAGTTGGAGCCACCCATATCAGGATGATAATAATACTTCCTCACTAACTGGAGCATATCCACCATATTGCGATAGCCTTTTGATCTAACACCTCCTTCGTCCCATTCCGTGATGGTTTCTATCCATTCAATGAGATCACCATACTGAGCTTCATTATCATCCAGCATCTGATTCTTTATCTGATTTAAAACCGTGTTTTCATGAGCAGCATATCTGAAAATGGTTCCCTCGTCTTTATCCAGGACTGACTTGAGTTGCCTTACAAATTCGAAGTTGGGAAATTCACCTTGTTTATCATCGATCCATTCATGATGCTCCATTCGTCCATCCTGATGCATAGTATGGGCGGAGAACTGAAACGCCGTTTGTTCATAAGGCTTTCTTCCCTTCGTAAAGGGAAGCGCAACCATACTGGTCTCAAAATCAATGAAGTGCAATGGGAAGATCCAGGAGTTCATTTCATTGCGAAGCTCCGGGGCAATCACCTCAGTTTTTTCATCTGCCAAGGTCAGATCCACTTGCATAAGTTGGCGATCATTCAGATAGAAATCATAGTCAGGCAGGTCTTTCAACTCCTCCAGAGAAAAGACGGATTGATCCATAAGCGCTTTGGATTTTCTAAAATTCCAGATGTCAAAGATACTGGGTATATCGGGATCAAAACGTGACCCCATTGAGGCTGTCATGCATTCGTTAAATCCACTCTTAAGTTCAGGGCGTGCCGTGTTTTTATATTCACACCCCTTGCACTTGGTACCAATTATGATGGGATATCGATTATCCATGGAATAATACTTTCCATATTCAGCGATTCGGGCTTCAAAGGTTTTCAATTCCTCCACAGACTTCTTATGGTGCGGAAAGTCATCACCCTCCATAATCATCTTCACAAACTCTGAAACATTGACCTGAGCAAGGATGGCCTCACCCATTGTTTCTTCGGTGATTTCCCTGGCTGGAAAAACATCCATCCGCCCTCTATCATCCTTCTTAATGCGGAATAATTGATTCAAGCCATCAACGGTGGACTTCTTGTTCTTATCCGTGAGCATGAGGAAGGGAATAATCTGATGATCGGGGAAGGCATGTTCCATGACCCAGGTCTGAAAAGCCACATCAGACAGATAGGGATACCAGGGTCGGGAGACAAAATCACCCTTGGCTGTAAAAAATTCATCCTTGCCTTTGAACGATTTGGCCTTCACCTCAATCAGCTCAATACGCTTTCCTTCCTTCTTCAATACATCAGCCCGGATAAATGTATGATCATACTGGATAGCGGCCTCATAGATGATCACATTATCTTGATTGAGGAGTTCGTTTGTCTCAGCCAAAGATTCATCGTAGCTGAGAGACTTGATATCATGACCGCCCGGGAAGTAGTATTTGGCCAGCTCCCCCACCTGATAACCACCTTCACACAGGGCTTGCATGAAGTCATCATCGTTCATAAGATTAGCATATTCAGGCTTGCCGTAATAGTAGAGCTTGGTGGGACATTCCAGGGCTGATTTGAAACGAGATTTAGTTAAGTAGCGGGGTTTACTCATGTCCAATTCCTTCTGCAAATCTTATATAATAATTATTAATGTTGAATTGTTAGACGTGTGCTGATTCTAATAATGACCCCAATTGTTCAGGAGGGAGTTCAAGTAAGGTTACCAGACTCTGTACTGCATTTCCCGGAGAGGATACTTCCTTACATAAATTAAGTGACATCATATAGAGATTTTCAGCGTCTACTGGTTCATTCACGTCTGGACGTATACAATATGATTCAATTCTCATTTTATAAGCACCGTCCATTTCCAAAACAAATAACACTTTTTTTGTCAGCTCATTGATGGCCTTGCCAATATCAGCTAACCTTACAGAATTCGAATGCGTCCTGATTACAATCTCACCCTGCATTGAGGCTTCAACTGCATTTATCCAGATTTGACCAGGGTCTTTAACACTATTGCCAAGGGAGAGCGCAATATCTAACTCTGTTAAGCCAGAAAGTGGACTAACTTCTATTTTATTTTTCTCTAACAATTCCAATGTTATTGCAATGAATGAATTCTGTGCGTTCATCTTGGATTCCCTTATTTAAGCTGTATCTGGTGACCGCCCAGCAGTTCAGCATGAGAAGGATGACAGGTAAATAGAATCACCTGTTTGTTTTTGGCAAACTCTGTTATGACGTTTGCAGCCTGCTCTTGACGCTTCGGATCCAGATCCACAAAAGGGTCATCCATGATGATAAATCCTTCTAGGTCTTCCAAATATTTATCCACCATAGCCAGCCTCAAGGCCAATGATAACACATCTTGCGTACCTTGAGATAATTGATCATAAATAATCAACTCACCATCAGAACGATTGATTCCACTTGGCAGGCTTGCATCCATCTCTATTGCTGAATAGCGGTCATCTGTTATCATGGCTAAATATTTCGCTACAGCTTGATTAAAGCCTTCATATGTATTGCTATCCATATCTGCCAGCAATTCGTCCATCACCTGGCGTATCCGAGTTATTGTGTGCCCCTTTTTGAGCTCTTGGTTGAATGCATCGGTAGCTTCACTTAGTTCTTTCTCATACTCTTCCTCTGAACTGTCTGGTGCTTCAGCTTCCATCTTAAGCCTGTCCTGTACCAAACTGTTCCTTTCATCTTTTTTCTCCTGATAATCGGTTTCAGTCTGGTCGTAGAACTCAATGAATTCTTCAGCTGTCGTATCTTCTGGCATAGGTGCCAAGCTGTCAATGTCTTTAGTCTTATCCTTTTTCTCTCTGGCATAATCAGCCAGGTTCAGAAGAAGAGCATCCGTGTCTTCGTATTCATCTTTCCAGCCTGTGATTTTTTCTTCAAAATCCTCTAAATCCGAATTTAATGAACTGGTCTGATTTTGGATACCCATCAGATCTTCAACAACCGCAGCAACTTTCCGAACATTCTCGGGGATATCAATATCATCAACGCTTTTTTCTAAGCTTGCAAATGACTCTTCCCCAAGTTCTGAAGCCAAGTTATCTCGAGCCACTTCCAGTTCTTGAAGCTGTCGGGCATAAGTTTCATGAACCTTCCCTGCCTCAGCTGGGGAATCAACGTTCATTTTTTTTAATAATTCTTTGAGTGATTGTTGTGCTTCATCGTGTTTTTGTATTAGTTCTTCATAGCTTCCATCTCCTGAAGCTGCTACCATGGTCCAGTCACTATGTGATATTTTCAATCGCCCATCAGCATCTAGCTCTAAGGTTTCCCCCGCTTTAACTTCATGTATGGTCTCTCCTGCGAAACCCGCTTGAGTTGTAAGATCCAGAGACTTCTTAGATGTGAATTTCAGGAAAAGTTTACCCGCACTCAGGGAAGCCTTCAATTTGCTAATCTCTGCCTCCAATTCCCGAATCTGTTGTAAATCAGCCTGTGTAAGTTTGGTTGTCTGATTTAACATTTTCTCTGATTCATCAAAGTTTACCTTTTTAGCTTTGACTCGCTCATATTTTGTCAATAGATCACGACTATCTTCAGCTTTCTGGGCGTTCATTTTCTCCTGGCTGAAGGCTAATTCCTTTTTACCCAGATCAGGCAGTAGAGCATTAATGTCTTTGATTTTTTGATCAGCAACTGGCCATTCTTTATTGACCTTTTTTAACTTATCAATTTTTAGGTCAAGTGATTCCAGGTCTGAATTTAATCGAGACCGCTTTTCAGCATCACCACGGGCTTTCTTATATTCTTTTAGATACACATCATGCTTGCTTAGGCTTTGTATTACCTCACGTATTTGGCTATTTAGCCTATCCATTTCCTGTTCAAAGGATTTAGCATGATCTATTTGCTTCCTTATGTTTCCTTCCTTATAAAAAGCTTTTACAATTGTACCATGACCCTTTAAGTAAGGATTATTGACACCTCTATTATTTTCTGGAAAATCAATATCTAAATCCCAACAGGCGGTATAATCCTTATAGCGATTATCCACGGCCACCTTAAGCGCATCAACGGATACACCATCCAATTCAATCTCTACTGCACGCATCAAGTCACCGAATGACTGCAACGTCTGTGTATCCTCTTGCAATTCAGAAAGTGTCTTCGACAAATTGGATTGATAGGTCATCATTACACTCTTGCATGTCCCTTCAGAAACTTGAAGACATGTCACAACTTTTTCCTGTATTTTATCATTATCTGTAACAATGGCACCACCTGGCAACTTCAGTTTTGAAGTTGCAGTGGATCCCCAGGAGCGCCATAATTCATAGTCATCCCCCGCATGGCTAAAACGAATTGCAGCATCAATTGTATCACCTCCACCTATTGGCAGAAAACGCCCCATTTGTTTATCAAACTTGGATGGTGTCAAACTAGTTGAAGTAAACAGGACTTTGTCTAGAGTGTGGAAAATGGTGGATTTTCCAACTTCATTGGGTCCTAAGACCACATTCAATCCCTTTTCAAAATTGATATCTTTGTTAATGAGACCAGCAAAGATATTAATGTGAATATTATTGATAATCATCTTCGGATCTCCTGAATGATTTCATAGGCTTCCTGGAGGACCTCTGTATCCTTTCCAGAAACAAGCTTACTCAATAATTGATGTGGAAATGACCCCTGGCTGAATTGTTTATCAATAACATCTTTATTTATTTTTATTGATATTTCACTCGTATCTATGTGGAGATAAGACAGATTTTCCTGTAACGCTTTCCTAAGCTCACCCAGTTTGCGATAATCTTCTTCCGGCAGTCTCCCGCTGAGCTTCAGTTTGAGCAGTGTTTTATTATGTTTTTTAGATACATATTTTGCTTCCAGATTTTCTACATCAGTCCAATTCTTAATGCTTACTTCATCATGGTGAAATCTGTATTGTCCAATGGAAATAGATTTTGCAGTAATTTTCTTATTTGAATCGATGTCAAGTATCAAAGCCTTGCCTTCATGATGACAGTCAAAACCATCAGGTTCAGGTGTTGCAGGGTAAAATATTCTGTCGCGAACATCGGGCTTCTCGGGATATTGAATATGTGTGTGTCCCATGAGCCATACATCAAGGTCAGTGTTCTGCAATTCTGACTTCGTCATTGGGAAATAATCCCCATTAAAATCTGGTGAAAGCCCTTCTAGTGAGCCGTGCGCCATTCCAACATGGAATTTTACACTTGCTGGTATGGAAAGCTCTTTGATCCAGCTGATATGATTCTCAGATGAATGTTTAGAGTCACAAGGAGCTGGATAGATATTTACATCCAGATCGAAATGGTCCAGGGAGTAGTTTTTCGTCTCTTTTAGTAAAAGTATATTATCCCCTGCAGCATGCTCAAAACTATCCCACAGGTCACTCTGGCCTAAAGAGATGTAGTCATGGTTACCAGGTAAGACCACGACTACATTCCCTTGAAATTCGCTAAGAATCTGGGCGGCTCTGACGACATCACGTTTTGCCACCGTGACTTTATCAAACATATCTCCACCTACAGCGAAAATATGGCATTTTTCCTGATTGGCTTTTTCCACACATCGTTGAAGCGTTCCAAAACGAGCTTCAGAAAGATCCTTTTGTATCTCTGGGTATCCCCCAAACTTTAAGCCTAGGTGAATATCAGATGTTAAAAAGATGCTAAGATTATTCATGCTGTTCTCCGTTATTCTCATTTCTTAAAGCTCAAAAGTGTGATAGCTGAATTAAATACTAATGTACACTGAATATGTGTCTCCAAGACTTTGCTTGTAATTCAATGCTGAAAAATTTGTTCTCTAGATTGACCATGGAACTGAAACTGAAATCCCCGGTGATGACAATCAATTATTTCAGGGTTCACAAACGACCTGCCTATAACTAAAATTAACATCCAGCATACGTCATCATCACAAAGTCTTGGAAATGATTTAAAGTAATAGTTTGGCGATAGGGTGAAAGTTGTATTTCTGACCAGCAGACAAAATGTTTGGCTATTCGTTGACTATGTTCATATCGACTCATCAACAACAAATTAGAATTCAATACGTCAGGATATGTCTTTATAAACTATATATTATTCTTGAATTGCTTAATTCTTGAAAGGGGAAATATTTTGATGCTTCAATTTAACCTGAGTCCGAAGATTAAATCGACATATGTTTTGATGGGTTTAATGGCATGCTCGGATGTGGGAACTGATTCCGGGATGTACATTGAGCTGGATCCAAGGCTGGATGTAGATCAGAATGGCTATTTTCATCTGGAATTGCTTAGGAGCACCTGGCAGACCACTCACCGTATATCTGGCCTCATCACTTATGACGGAGAACCTTTTGAGCAAGTAAGGATTGAGTGGACTTCATCGCATTTCTGGCGCCTGAATGACACACTTGGGTACTACATCGATTACGGATATACAGACCAATTAGAATATCTGGCTTTGGATACCACCTTCATCACAGGTTTCGATGATTATTTGGTGCCCACCATTAACTGTTGTTCATATAGCAATGCTGACGGAGAGATCAACACCATGATCGCTCCCGTGAGATCCATGATTGGAGATACGATGACGGTTGGGATACAGTTCAGTGATACCGAGCCCATCGGTGAAATACTTATTATCCTCGATTAGCTAAATGTTCCCAGAGACATAGCGCTGCTTTTAAAGGGGGTTGACTCGTTAAGCCACATTTAAGTCTATCTTTCAGAAGAACTTTGAGGGAAACCCCACCGAACTGAACTTGGTCGATAATTTCCCAATAACTCTTTTTATTAAGACCCAAGTGCCACAAGATATTGGATGTTTTTTCAAAACCAGGACGGACAAGTTGTAACAACTGCAGGTACTGATGATTCCACATCAAAACGCCTCTAGTGCTCAAAAGGAAATCATCTAGTTGGTGATTAGGTATGAATGAAAGATTTTGTAAAACCTGTGAGGGTTCATGTCCTTCAATTTTAATAGCGGATCTATTGAAATAAAATTGTTCATAGAACCTGATGAGAAATTGTGTGCCAAAAATATTGCTGGGTTTTGCCTCCTCTATGAAATGCTTGAATCCTAACGGTTCTAAATAATCCTTCTCGGTCAATCTGAAAATTACACCCTGAAGGTCACTATCTTCGTAATCCAGATAAACGCAATAGGCTTTTGTGTAATTCTCCTGCCAATGCCCCTTCTCCCAGCCGTCAGGATTGACGGTCTTTTTGTAAAGAAGCCTTGCTAGTGGATCCTCATTTAGATCCAATATCTTTTCAACTAATTTGGATTCCATATAACCTCCATTATTTATCCTTAAAAATATTCATCAATACGTCACCTCTTGACTTTTTGGACTATATTATTTCCATTATGGCTGAATACTCTCAGATCGAAAGAATCCTCAGGATTATACAGATCCTAAGTTCTGGAACCAGGCTCACTACAGCCGCACTAGTGAGACGTTTTGATGACCGAGTTGCACTACGTACACTTCAAAGAGATCTCAATAAAATTGCCAGTTCCGGAATACCGGTCAGATCAAGAAAGGCTACTGCCAACGAAAATGAATGGTATCTGGATTCAAATTTTAGATCATTTATCCCCCAAACCTTAGGTCTAAACGAATACCTAGCTGCCCATATGTTGAAGGAAAACTTAAAAGTCTTTCGTAATACTGAATTTTCCGATGAAATTGATTCTCTCCTTGAAAAGATCGAACAAATTGTTCCTGAGGATGTCTTTCTAGAGACCGACGAATCAGATCCCAATGATCTTTTTGAAAACTATACGGCAGGGCTGTTTGACTATACCGGTTATGATGAGATTATTAACGCCATTATTCAGGCTATCATTCAAACAAAAAAGTCATTTGTATCCTACTACAATGCTTACGAGCAAAAGAGCAAGAACTTCTATGTTGAGCCTAGGCGAATCGTGTATTTCAAAGGGGGGCTTTATGTTATTGTCTACATCCGTCGATTTGAAAAGTTTAGACTCCTCTCCCTTCAGCGTATACGTCATTTCAAACCCCAGGATGAAGTCTATGGGCAGGAACCAGTTTTTGATGCTGAACGCTTCTGGAAGAATAAGTTCGGGCTTTTCAGCGCCGAGAATCAAGCGGTAAGGCTCAAGTTCAGCTCCGATGTCCGCATGCATATCGAAGGTCGTCATTGGCACGCAAGCCAGATATTCACTGAAGGAGATAAGGGAAGTCTCATTCTGGACCTGCAGGTCGGATTAAGTCCGGAGCTCATCAGCTGGATCTTTAGCTGGAATGAATATGTGGATGTATTGAGTCCACCTGAACTTATAGAGACCCTGTCTCAAAAGATTCAAATCTTGAACAAAAAATATCCAACGACATAATATGACGTTCTGATCCATATCCTCCTGGTAACAATTGAGGAGGATCTATGACAAATACACAGCTCTACATGGTGGATACGAATTCGTTTTTGGTCTCACATTGGCCTGGTTTTGTGTTTTTCCTGGGTACTACCAGGAACCCGCTCCTATATGAACCCGATTCTCCCATATCCAAAGTTTTTCCACTTCCAGAAGGTTTTGAAGAAGAGGCTGTGCCCTTTTTCTGCTCAAAATATCGATTGGAAGCAATTATTCGATCAAAGTCAGTTCCAATCCTCTGCGTAACAAACCCCAATGAGCTTATTGATATACAATCAGCGCTCATGGACAGCGGACTGTACTTCACAGAGCTTCAAAGTGAAACTTTTCGTCTGGACCCTGAAGTGACCTTGACAGAGCTAAATGAATTCGCATTAAAGGACTTTCCACCACCCAAGCTAGAACAACTTCCCAAAACCAACCCCCTCTTGGACTGGAAAAGGGGTCCATATATTGATCACAAATGGGACCTTATAATCTCTCAAAGTTGCGATCAGGTCTGGAAGTATTGGCTGGGTGGTCTTAGCCCAGCCATTACCATCAAATGCTTTTCATATATCTTAGAGCCTGATGTGTATCAAAAGATCAAGAAAAAGTATACTTCGTCACATTTCACAAGGCCACGACATAATATGACGCTTTAGTCCATATCTTTTGTTAAGACAAGGGAGGACCTACCAATGCCCACACACATCAAACCACATCAGTTAATACAGAAACTTTCCATCATGGCTGACAAGAGAGCCGATGGTCTTTCACTTTCAGAATTCGTCAAGGGCTCTGATCTGGCAAATAAATTGATACCCAAAATTCTGACATCTACTATCGGAAGAAAATATGCGCTTTCTAAAAAAGACATCCTACCCATTGCATATCTCTGGGGTAAAGTGCTCAATGATACCCCAGGCTACTTCTCCTCTCTTGACATACTTAAAGAGATATATGGGGAGCATGAAGATCTGATTAAAAGACTGGATGATATTATTCGTCTCCTGGATCGCCAGATCTTGTATACCAGTAAAAAGCGTATTGTACATAGTATGGAGACCCGGGAAACAGTCAAACGTATCAGATATTCTAAGGTCAATCTGCTTGAAGAAAGTATCTCTCTGAACAACAAGTTTCTTGCCGACCTGGTGGGAGAATCCATGCATGATGAGAAAACGGATGATAAACCCTATCTTGGCAATAAGGACTATTTGGCAGACTGGTTCACCTATGTTGAAAAACTATATGATCTGAGAAACTATTATGACTTTAAAGATATACGATTTGATGAAGACATAGAGGGTTCATCTGCCAATGATATGCTGGATGTTCAAAGATGGCATGATCGCATTCAAAGTCGCATCAGTGGTACTGATGAGATCTTCCCACTTCAAGATATCGCTGAAGAATACGCCCTTGATGATAACGAGAAGACCATGCTGGTCTATCTGGTCAAAGAAGACCTCTCCGGTTCCAATGTGGACACAGACGAACTGCTCAAGTTAGTGAGTCCCGACCCCCACTCGCTCTACAATAATCGTCGCTATCTGTCCATGGATGCTACCCTGGTCAAAAGAGGGCTTATCGAAATGAACGAGAATGTCTTTATGCGCAGCAGGGGCAGTGAGGTCAGGGTCACCCCGGATATCATGAAGCAGGTCATTCTGGACACACCTATCAACGACGATGAGCGACTGAATCAAATCCTCAAAGGCAATGAGATCTTCACCCTCATTGACCCCAACTATACCATGGATGACCTAATTCTGCAACCCGAACTCAAGGATACCATCCTGACGGCCATCAGTCGTTATCATCAAAACGTTGATTCAGTGCTGGCCTCCTGGAATTTATATGATGGGCGCATGGATATAGTGGGGCAGGTAAAGACAAAGACCGAACCGGGGCTACTCATGCTCCTCCATGGTCCTTCAGGGACCGGCAAGACTTTTGCCTCTGGAGCCATCGCCCGTCATCTCGGAAAAAAGCTACTCATCACGGACATCTCTCGGCTCCAATCTATGTGGGTGGGTGAAAGTGAAAAGAATGTGAAACGCTTGTTCACCATCTTTGAACGAATTGTCCGTCGAGTGGAGAATCCCCCTGTATTGCTTTTAAATGAAGCGGATCAATTTTTAGCCACACGTATGACGGATACTAAAGGCAGTGTGGATCAGATGAACAATACCCTGCAGAACATTTTCTTGGAAGGCTTTGAGCGTTTAAGGGGCGTCATGATTGCCACCACCAATCTTCAGGAGAACATGGATTCAGCTTTTAGCAGAAGGTTCCATTTGAAGTTAGAGCTACCAGTGCCGGCAAAGTCAGAACGAGAAAGACTCTGGGAGCTACACCTGCCTTTGAGTATCCCACGAGCTTCTGATGTCAATATTGGGACCCTAGCAAGCTCTTACAACCTTTCCGGTGGGCAGATCAAGATCATTGTGCAGAATGCAGCCACAGAAGCTGCTTCACGAATAGGGCGAACCAGGGTGATCAAACAACGAGATTTATTAAAATATTGCATGATTGAAGTGGGAAATGGCAATATCAATCAGAGCAATCCAATTGGATTTGCTTGTGCTTAAAGGAGAGTTATGGATAATGATGTTAGAGAATTAGGTGAACTTGATCTGAATAAGCTCATTCTGGTAATATATGAAGAGATTGAGGATGAGGAATTAAAAGCGATGATTGTCTCTCCTGGTGTGCATTTCAATACGAATGTCATGACTGACAGAATTCGTCTTTGCTTTGAAGCAATGATCATCGCCCATTGGGGCTTCTCAAAAGAGGTTCTTACATTTTCTCTGATGCTCCTAGATCATGAATGGAATGAATACAAGAAG